>Ga0194133_10001966_pt1 | contig 33446 bp, 24 predicted proteins | sample TA2KigOf40mmetaG_FD_155448 | JGI IMG/M metagenome (GOLD analysis project Ga0194133, IMG submission 155448) | Freshwater microbial communities from Lake Tanganyika, Tanzania - TA2015055 Kigoma Offshore 40m | ecosystem: Environmental > Aquatic > Freshwater > Lake | place: Tanzania: Lake...
TTTTCTTTTTGTCTTTTTTTATTCACACAGCAAAAAACATTTTTGTATCTTTTTTTTTAAGTTCATTTAATTTTTTTATAATTAAAAAAGTAACATTAAAAAACATACAAATTTTTTTTCAAAAACAATTGAAATTATAGACATATATATCCGAAAACAAATGACATTTTATACCACATTACAAAATGTTGCCGCCACTAGTGGGCAATTAACCGAGGACGTGTGGGGAACCGGACCCGATACAACGGATTTTGAAAAAGACATGGAAACATGCCAAAAAAAGTGCGATGCAATGCCCGATTGTGGGGGATATACACGATCGGTCGCATGGAGTAAAAATCATTGTAATTTTTTTAGAATGTCTGCCAAATTGGGAGATGCCAACCCCGGATATGGTTATACTACATATATCAAAAATGGAACAAGCGCAACAAGAAAAGACATTGACGAAAAAATTGCCGCCATTTATGAGGTTCCTGGTACAGAAACCGCCAATTACAAAGAACGCTACGAACAAACCATGAATATGGGCATTTTGTGGGCGGCCGTTGGCACCGTCGTTTTATTCTATACCTTCAAATCGATGTCGTCTTAGAACGTCCCCATGTTTGTTTTCAAAAAATGGGCAACCATTTAGAAACAGACGCCGCAATTTCCTGCATACTATAGGGCAATGTTTTGAATGGGCTTGTATTCACCATACGCAAATACGCTTCGTCGTCTTGATCGAGTTGTTTGACTCTCTCCACCACGGCATCGAAGGCGTCGGCCTTGGATTCATCCTCCAAGAATACCATCGATTCCATATGAAAAATTTCCTTCGCATAATGCGTGCTCCAGTAAATGGGCACCACACGGGCCAAGTAAGCATTGATGGGTTTCTCGGTGATATACGCTTCGGTTTTCGCATTTTCGAAACAAATGATGAATTTATATTGCGAAATGAATTGCAATTGTTCGGGACTGTTGTAGGCAAACGTCACAGGTCCCCCCTCTATATTATTCAAGAATTTGCCACAAGAATCGACGCGTTTGTATTGACTCAAGCGGTGAAACATGTGATTGCGCACCGAACAATGGGGATTCGACACGATGAAACAACAAAATTTCGGGGGAATCCGATGGACTTTGGGGGTGACCATGTCATAAAAACGCGCCAATCCTCCGTTTTCCTCTAAATAATAGGCAAACACCGGAAAATACACGATGTTGTCGTGCGTTCTGTCCGATTTCAATGTGACTGTATACATGCGCGGGTTTCGATAATACGGTTCGCAACTAAACTGGATGGTGGCCCGCCATTTTTTGAAAGACACCAACGATGTTTTCGAAAATACTGATTCGACGAGAACATCCGCTTCCTGGGGAGATTTGGCGATTTCGATAACAATCGGTTTATTTGTATGTTCGGTTTTCGGATGTACAACAACCACATTCGATAACAATTTCAAAAATGTTTGTACAGTACAAGAATCGGTACCATCTAAGAACCCTGGCCAAAATCCATGGAAAAATAATTTCATTTTTGGTTTCGTTTGTTTGTTTTTTTTTGTTTTTCAATTGGGTTTTTTTTTTAACAACAATATAAAAAAAAACAAAAAAATAATTTTATTTACAACACGCAGTTTGTGTGTGTGTGTGTTTGTTTCTTCTCTCTTGCATACATCATATCTCACATGATCATAAAATACAATTCATCGCGTTTGTTTAAAATTTTATAGTACATATACTCCACTTTTTTCATGACGTCGTCGTCGTTATTGTCACCACCATTCGCCAATACATTCATTCCCAATTTCCGCAGAATCACTTCTTCCGTCGTCATGCAAATGAACTCGTCTTGTTCTTCCAGTTTTACAAGGGTTGCATATCCCCAACACAACAATTGAATATATTGTTCTCTTGCGGTTGCTGTAAGTGTCGATGATTTTATTTTGTCCAAAATATCCACATCAAAACATGGAACAAAGTCCTCGCACTCCGCCCCTTCGGGGCGGAGCGTTGACAAGTACTCTCCCGTTAAGGGAGAGGCAGTCCGTGGCAAAAACGGCGAATAACACAAACATTCATATTCGAAACATTTGGCCAATGTCACAATTTGTGTTTTCAAATCGTCCTTGATTTCGTTTTGAATGTCTTGGTAACGTTGTTTGATTTCCGCTTTGGTTAACGTTTTATGATGATAATGATAACCAGTATTTTCTGCTTCCATTTCTTCAAACATTTCGATTTTGTTTTTGTTTGGTTTTGTTTTGGTTTTGTTTCAAAAGAAAAGAAAATGTAATTGGAAACCGGACAATAAGTACTGTTTATGTCTTTTTTTTTTCAATACAAAACCAATATAAACCATATTTCCTTTCGTTCGAAAATAAACAACCAACATCGAAAATAAAAACAAAACAAAAACACATCTTCTTTTTTTTTAAAAACAAAAACAAAAACAACAATCATGTCATCCGAAGATAATATTCAAATCACACTTTCCCCTGCCACCAACGAAAACACAAACAAAAACGACGAAACCAACATTCATCCCAATAACACCGTCGAAACATTGGATTTGGAAGCCATTGTCCGAAAATACGTGGAAGAAAATAAACCCCGTTTGGCTATATTGACGCCATGTTATGGAAGTCTCTGTTACGTCAATTATGTGTCGTGTTTGATGGCTACCATTCAACTGTGCAATTCGGTGGGCATTCCCACTCGCGTCGAGTTTTGTCGCAACGATAGTTTGGTGTCGCGTGCTCGCAACAATTTGGTGGCGAAAATCATGAATGATCCCACCATGACACACATGTTGTTCATTGACAGCGATATTACCTGGGATCCCGTCGATGTCTTAAAGTTGATTGTGTCGGATAAGGCTCTCATTGGGGGCGTGTATCCCATCAAAAGTTTCGAATGGGAGAGATTGTTGCCTCGTATGGTGCAACGAGACGCCAACACGGATCCCCAATTGGTCAATCCGGTCTTGGATTGGTTGCGCGGAAAACATACGTCGGAATTGCGCGATTTGGTGTCCGACGTGGATTTCATCCAACAAAAATTGGTGCGCTACAATATCAACCATTTGGGTCCCTCTTTGGAAATCAACCAGAATTTGGCGCGTGTCAAACATTTGGCCACGGGATTTATGATGATCAAACGCAGCGTCATCGAAAAAATGCAATTGGCGTTCCCCTCCACCAAATATGTCGATGATGTGGGTTTCTTGAAAGACGACGAAAACAAACATGCTTTTGCCCTCTTCGATTGTGGAGTGGAAGAGGGACATTACTGTTCGGAGGATTGGATGTTCTGTAACCGATGGACCAAAATGGGCGGTCAAGTGTGGATCGACGTGAGCATCAATTTGACACACACCGGAAACCAAGACTTCAAAGGATCCTTTCTTTCCTCTCTTCTCTAATCCTGCCTGTCCACTTTAAACCTCTATTCACCTGGACTGACAGTTCAGGTTTGTAAAGTTTATCTTTAAAGCAATTTTTCGTAAGAAAAATTGCTGGTGAACCTGCGAGGGCACAAGGCAGGCAGTCGGCGATAAGGCTGGATTCCCAAAGGGAATCCAGCTGAAAGCCGACGCCTGACTGCCTTAGGAAACGAGCAGGTGAATAAAGATTGAAAGAGGAAGGAACCATACAATCAAAAAAAACAAAACAAAACAAAATAACATAACATGTTTTGATATTCATATGCCATACAAATATTATGTTATATCGAAGAAAATGGTTTTTATTTTATAAAAACAAAAATCCATCATGTCGCAAAACACGTCGAATATTTTCGAGATCGGCGATGGTATCGTCCAATGAAACCAACGGCAATTGATCGATGACTTCGCGTTTGATTTCTTCTTTGTGAAGAGCGAAAAAATGCGAAGATTGGAACAAGGCATGAATTTGGGTGAAATCTTCCATGGTATTCATCGTGGTATTTTCGCGTTGTTTGTGTTTGAGGAACCATTGGATAAATGGTTTGTTTTTTTCTTTTTCTTTTTCTTTTTGTTTTTGCTCGACTCGAAGGTTGGAGGGGTGGTGGTGGTGGTGGTGATGATACACATCCATCATTTCTTCCAAGGAATACTTGATGCTCCCCACAAAATAATCCGTGCATCCGCTCAAAATAATCAACATTTGAAATTCGGTCAAGGACAAATGCAACACTTCGTCGAGTATGGGATGAATATGATAAGACGTGATGTGATCATCTTGACCCACATTGAAACGTCGCAAGACTACGGGACATCCATACAACAATAAATCCATGTCATCACTCAAACAGGCATCCGCAAACCGATGTTGCACCAAAAAGGCGCACATTGGATCGGCCTCTCCTTCACATTGAATGACTGGAATATGATATGCATGTAATAATTCCTTTAACAAGGCAATATCCGTATTCTTGATTTTCACGAATCGACGTTCCAAGCGACGCATTTCCCTCTCCATGTCTTCCCGAGATACATATGTTGGAGGATCATTTCCAGGTTCTTGTTTGCGTTTTTTATTCGCATTCTCATGATCGTTTTCTTCTACATCATCATCTTCTTGATCTTCCACATAATCATCATTTTCTTCCACTTCTCTATCGTCGTCGTCGTTGTCTTGATCCACCACATAGTCATTATTTTCTTCTTCTTCTTCTTCTTCCGCTTCTTCTTCTTCTTCTTCTTCTTCATCCATGGTGGCGTCAGAAGTCGACGAAAATGGCCGAGTAAACAACAGATTATATTGTTGATGCAAAGACAGATAATGATCCTGTGCTCGCTGACGATCCATGCGGCGTTTCAAAAGAATCGATTTTTTTTCGGGTGGCGGTTTCCCATCAAAGACAAACACGGGACGTATCTGATATTTTTGAAAGGTCGAAATCATCAAGAAAAAATGTTCCAAAAAGGCACGTTTCTCCATAAATTTGTAGAGAAAGATACTCGTGTCCACAACAATGCATTTGTGTTGCCATTCACGGAGATGACTTCTTCGAATGAAATGTGATTTATTCGCTTCGTTACATTTACGCACCAAATATTGATTCAAATATCGGATGCCCATGTTTGTTTTTTCTCGGGTGTGTTTGTTTTTCTTTGTTTTTCGGTTTTTGTGCTTTTTTTTCGGTTTTATTTTATGTTTTTTTTGGTACTACTCTTTGTTTTCAAATATGCATTTTTCTCACACATACGTCATGTTCTATATTCCTTTTACAAGACGCGAAAAACACATTTAAAAACCATGGAATATTTCCACACAAATCAAATCAATATTGCAATATTGGGAATATTTAAAAAACAAACCAAATCAAACCAAAACCAAAAACCAAAAACCAAAAACCAAAAACCAAAAACCAAAACAAAAACAAAATGAGTCGATCCAAAAAGTACAATTTACGAAGTCTCCAAAAGAAGAAATTGAATGAACCTGATTCGTCGTCGTCGTCTTCCTCTTCATCCGATGATTATTCTGATTCGGAAGAAGACCGCTGGGAGACAGATTCCAACGAAGAAGGAGAAGGAGAAGAAGGAGAAACCGTGGATGAATTCTCCGCTACATCCGGGAGTGATCTCACACAATCGGTCTCTGCGGATTCTGTAAAGAAAGACAAACCCCGCGGAAAGAAACCGAAAAAAAATGCCGGAAATGACGTTATTCTGTCAGTGATGCAGGAAGTTTGTGATTTGTTATCCAAAAAACACAAACCCCATAAAAAACGAGGTGACAAATACAAGACAAAAGAAAAACAAGATCCCGAGGACGATCCCGAGGACGAGGACGAGGACGAGTACCGAGACCATAGAAAAAGAAAACACGTAAAAGGAAATGACCAAGGGATTACGTGTTTTATTGTCGAGAGCAAACAAAATAAAAAACACAAAAAAGAAACGGCGAGAGAAAAAGAAGAAGATAACAAGGACTTGATTGACAACGATGACGATGACCACAATGATGATGACGAGGAGGAGGAGGAGGATGAATCCGAAAATTTGGCAAAATATGCGGATTATTATGGAGCAGAAGAGGATGCGGAAATATTAGAACGCGATGAGAATGAAACCTGTGACAGTGAAGATGAAAAGACATTCATGTCGGATGGATACGTTGCGACACACCAGGAAAAACAAACAACCAAACTGCAAACGTCGTCGTCTTCTAATCAAACATCCACGACGAATGCAACTGCAAATACAGATACAAATCAAAAAACAAAAACAAAAACAAATCCGAATACGAATGTGGTTGAAAAGAAAGACATTGTCAAAGAATACCAAGAATTGGTCAATTTGAAAAAGGTATTGACCGAACAAATCCAAGTGACCCCCAAAAACAAGGGATTGAAAAAGGGAATCCAAGAATGCGAACAAGACATTAAAAAATTGGTATTGAAAGCGCGTCATTCTAACACGGTCGAATACCATCGTTTGATTCACACCGAAATGACGCGCATCAACGAATTGGAATATTTCAAGAAACGCTTGTCCCACGCCGAACAACAGAAAATCATGGAGGATCTGCGATCCATCAACAATCATTTGTATTCGGACAAACCGTTGCGACTGTCCTTGTTGCAGAGTCCCATGGATTACAAATTCAAAGCCCTTGCCTTGGAACGCCTCAACAATTTGCAGAACATGGATCCCGCCGACAACGAATACCACAAATTGAAACATTGGGTGGACAATTTCATGCGGATTCCGTTTGGTGTCTACAAGAACGTGAATATTTCTTTAGCAGACGGTCCCGCCAAATGCAACGAATTCATGTCGCAAGCCAAAGCCACCTTGGATGCGTGTGTCTATGGACTGGAACCCGCCAAAATGCAAGTCATGCTAATGTTGGGGCAATGGATCGTGAATCCCTCCTCGATTGGATCCGCCATTGCTATCCATGGACCCCCCGGCACCGGCAAAACCTCCATCGTGAAAGATGGCATCAGCAAGATCCTGGGCCGCGATTTCGCGTTCATTGCCTTGGGGGGATGTGGCGACAGTAGTTTTTTGGAGGGACATTCCTACACGTATGAAGGCAGCGTGTGGGGCAAAATCGTACAAATTCTCATGGATTGCAAATCGATGAATCCTGTCATCTATTTCGACGAACTCGACAAAGTCAGCGAAACCGCGCGTGGACAAGAAATCATCGGGATTTTGACGCATTTGACGGATACGTCGCAGAACAGCGATTTCCGTGACAAATATTTCTGCGATGTCAGTCTCGATTTGAGCAAGTGTCTTTTCATTTTCAGTTACAACGATGCCAGTTTGGTGAATCCGATTCTGCGCGATCGTATGTACTGTATCAAAACGAATGGCTACGATGCCAAAGAAAAATTGGTCATTGCCCGCAATTATTTGTTGCCCAAAATCCGCGACCAAGTGCGTTTCGAGGAAAACGACGTCATTGTTCCCGATGATACGTTGAATTACATCAATACACGCGATTATATGACCAAAAACGAAGCCGGTGTCCGCAATTTGAAACGTTGTTTGGAGATTATTCACACCAAATTGAATTTGGCGAGGTTGGTCTCTCCCGACAGCGAAATCATCAAGAATGATGCCGCCTTCAAAGACATTGTCGTGCGTTTCCCCTTTACAGTGACACGCAAAGAAGTGGAAGCCTTCATTCAATTGCGTGAACCGATGAATCCAACTTTATTGGCCATGTATGTGTAATAAAATATCATCTTGTTTTGCATATGTTGTGTGTGTTTTCTTTAAAAAAAAAAATTTTTTAATTATTTGTTGTGATAAAAGAATAAATAATACAAATAATTAAAAAAAGAAAGAAAAAATAAAAATAAATTTATAAAGATTAAAAATAAAAATAAAACACACATAACACACACGAAATTAAAAAAAAAATCAATAAATGCATCCCTATTATTATCATGTTCGGTTATTTCCTGGTAATTATGTCGTGCAAAAAAAAACCTTCATGGAAAAATATTTGCCACAATTGCATCGTTTGAAAACACGAAATGATGCGACGGCAATTGCAACTGCTGCTGGCACATCCAAAAAAGCAAAACCACCTCCCAAAAAGGTCGTCGTCTTTGATTTGGATGAAACGATTGGATCTTTTTCGCCGATTTTCGATATCTGGCAACTCATTGTGGCCACCCAACCCTCGCCACACCGTCGCGACCAATTGGAACCTCTCTTCCATCAATTAATGTATTTGTTTCCCGAATTGTTTCGTCCCGGCATTTTCACCCTCTTGCGATTTGTCTTTGACAAATGCCAACAAGGCGATTGTTTCCCCATTCATGTCTACACCAACAATCAATGTTCGCTGCCCTTTTGGGTGGATATGATTCTCTCTTTCATCACCAAAAAAATACATCAAAAATCGACCACTCACACGTCCTTGTCAAGTCCTCTCCCGGCAGGGGAGTGGCAGTCTGTGTCCGTTTTTGCTCGACCTATTTGCGCGTACACCATTTGTGGAAAACGCCACGAACGGTGGCGAACTTCCCACGACAAGGGCGTCCCCGATTTGCTACGGTGTTCGTCGTCTCCCTTACCGCGACACGTCGAAATTTGTTTCGTCGATGACCAAATGCACCAACAAATGCGAGACGATCCACGTGTCTTTTACATTCAACCTTTTCCGTTTTATGCCCCTTTGACCGAGAAAGACATTTATTCAAGGTTTCGACACTCCGAACTTCACCACGCAGTTTTTGTACCCAAAAATGTGGGTACTAGTAGTAGTAGTTGCAGTAGCATGATGGATAAAGGAGATCAATTATTGTTTGATTTGTTAGAAAAAGACAAACACAAACACAAAGAAAAAGACAAATCAAATGAAAATGAAAATGTTGACTTGTATGAACAAATCGGCGATCAAATGATGGAATACATGGTACAATTTTTCCAATCCACAAATCATATTCCCACGAATCCAAATAAAAACAGGAAAAAAACCATGAAAGTGGCGGCGAAAAAACATCAAAACAAGAAAAAAACCATGGTACAACGATGAGTCTGTTTGTTTGTTGGGTTTTTATGGTTCTTCCTCTCCATCTCCATCTTCCAACGCCGACAAAATCAACATTTCATCCGCCGTCAATTTTTGAAAAAAATAATAATCATCAAAACGATATTGCACATGTCGATGATTAAACAAGCGAATGATCACGTGAATTCCATCCGCCATAAATTTAATGTCCGCTACCATTCCGGGAAGTTGCAATTGTGGTGTGGAGCGAGGCGACGATGCAACCTTTGGCAAAGACTCTTGTGCGCCCGCTTTCTCCCGAAGGGTAGCGCTAGAGGCAACCTTTGGTAAGTCAACTCCCTGAAAGGGAGTTGCAACCTTCGGTAAGTCAACTCCCTGAAAGGGAGTTGCAACCTTTGGCAAACACCGAATGATGCGTCCATGTCGCAATGCCGAAATGGAATCGATATATTGATAATATTGTAATTTGGAGAGATATTGGGGAGCTCCCACATATTCCAACAGACTTTGTATTTCGTCGGATAAATCGGCCGCCGTTTTTCCGTCCAGAAACAAATTCTGTTCACCATTCGCTTGTTCTAATGTCGTCGTCGACGATGATGTCGTCGGTGCAATATATTGCAAACTTGGATCTTCTTGTGCTTCTTTGATCCATTGTTTCAAAAAGTTGGCGTTCATTTGTTTTTTGTTTTGTTTTGTTTTGTTTTGTTTTGTTTTGTTTTGTTTTGTTTTGTTTTGTTTTGGTTGGTTGGTTGATTGATTATTTTTATTTTGTGGAAAATCCAAAATCCAAAATAAAAATAAAATTATGATGCTATAAAGAAAACATAACTATGCAAAAACGAGGAAAAAAAACTCCAAAACTATGCCGTCGACGTGGGAGGTATGGGCGTTTGTTGATGCGTATGCATATAATATTTGGACGCCGACGCAAGTTGATTCTTTATATTTTTTTCACCCGAACCCTCCAAGGGAACATGTTGCATATTCAATTTGCCGTATTCACACATCCTCTTGAAAATCAAGAGAGGAAACAAACGTACCGCATTCATCGTATCGATGTATTGATTGAAATTCTCACTGTGGAGTCCCTGCGACGACAAATGTTTCTCGGTTTGTTGTTTTTCCATGGTGAGTGCCAAATCAAACATGTACGCAATAATGTTGTCATTGTTGGCGAATTTGTCCACCGTCGTCAATTCCTTCTTTCCAGTGAGTGCGTCGAATTCCGCGTCCGAATCCACAAAGGGAAACAAGGCATGCAAACGAACGGGGCGTTTGAATGTGTCCGGATTGGATTCCTCGGCGGTGATGGGCACGAGCATTTGTGTCAAGACGACATAAAACGTGTAATGGGTTATGACATCCAACGAAGATTTATCGTTGGTATGCTTGCCGTAAAAATTCAACAACACCGATTTCATTAAATCATTCTTCGCGAAAATACTATTGGGAATGCGTCCGCTCTCTTTGTCCAATAAATACGACGAAATAATGTCTTCTTTGGACATGTCCCTTCCCGACGATTGGGTTTTGGGAAGAATACAACGATTCGTGTTCACGTATTCGGTCAAATCGGCCAAGGTTTCCGTGGTGGATCCTTGCCGGAGGCTATCAAAGGCAGCCGCCATGGGATATGCCCCCATGAGCTCTGGGTGACTTGAAAATCGGTCGGCAGTGAATCTACGCAAGGCCATGTTTTCCACGAAATTATCGAAAACATAATGATTGTAGGGGGTCTGGTCGGCTTGGTGCATGCCGGTCAAAAACGAATTGTTTTTGTAATATGCCATGTTGCCCAACATCTTCTTGATCTGTTTCGTTTTCTTCGCTAAATCCAAAAAGGCATTGGATTGTTCCACCACGCGGGTTTTGCCATTGGGCGACACAATCGGTGTCTTGTATGTTTTGTCCTTTTGTACCGTCATCATCAACGATACGAAGAAATAAAATAACTCTTTTTGGAGGTGATTGCCGAAATCCGCCCCGAAGCGTTTGGCAAAAAACAAGAATTGTTTGTAATTCATGGCGTCGGCATTCACGTTGTATTTCACCATGATATCCACCAAACGACCGGCTCCCCCCGCCGATTTCACATACGTGGTGTATCCAGCATTCTTCAAATAGGTTAAGAAATTGGGCAAGCGGCGTTTGTCGATTTTGAGGGTTTTGAAGTCGGCGAAACAACCGTTGGCGACATCGTCTTTGGTCATCGCCAGCGTTTGGTTCATGGTATTCATATAGAACATCATTTCCTTGAAACTGATGATGCCATACTCGACGAATTTTTGTTTGACGGGGTCCAATTGTGTTTTGGCATCCGAAATGCCGAAATTCATCAAGACGTCCTTGTCGGAAGGCACGAATCCTTCGACCGATTGTAACCAATGACCGCGTTCCATTTCAAAGATTTCCGAACCTTGATCATCATACACGATGAATGGTGCACTATCCCTCATCCAATTCTGAATCCATCTCATGGTATCATCGATCCAGGATAAAGACGAAGACGAAGACGAAGACGAAGACGAAGAGGAAGACGAAGAGGAAGACGAAGAGGAAGACGAAGAAAACATAGAAGAAACAAACGATTCCTCTGTTTGCTTGGCATATGGATCGGTGGATGGGACATAGGGATGGGAATCAAAGACTTTGTTGGCAGAAGACGCGGGTTTCTGTAAGAAATCGCCGTATTGCTTGCCACCGTCGGTTTTATTAACATCCTTGAATCGCACATTCTCTTGAATCTTGGGAACTTGCCAATTTTGTTGTTTCAAGGAATCAATGTATTGCTCAAAGGATTTGCCGTCCTTCTTGTACCGAACACTGTATGCGTTGTTTCTGCCTTTCAATTTGTCCAACAAGAAATAGACATATTGATACGTAATCACCGGCACTACCTGACCCGTGGTCAACGTGAATTTCTTGTTGTTCGATGCCGTCAATCCATACCGCTTCTCATCGTCAGCCGTCCATGGTTTCAATCCACTGACATTGTCGACGTAATCCTTGACTTTCGTCATGATGCTTTCAATGGACATGCCCGGCGTCGAAAGGGGGCCCACCTCTGCAACCACGCGATTCATGAAGTTTTGATAATTGGTGAACAAGCCAAAATCATAACGACCCAAAATGTCGCCGAACATCATCAATTTGTCTTTCACGGTCTTCCCCGACAACGCATTCACCGTGTCACAAAAGGATTGGAACAACTCCGGCGTCGTGTATTGAAATCCCACCGTACGCAAACGCATATAGGCTGGCATCAACTGCAAAAACGGATCTTTATTGAAAAATGCGGGAATGTCTTCGTCTTTGGAGATGCCCTTGGTGGCATCGCCCTTCGAGGACATGTCCATCTTGATTTTGAAGACGTTGTGATGAATCCGCGCAAAATCGGCCATTTGTTTGTATTGGATGCCCATATTCGTCAATTGGACGCCATACCAAATGTAGCGTTGGTGGCGTTGGGTATCGGGTTGTCCATTCGACAACGTGAGGGCCGGCGGACCAAAACCGAATGCTTTATACGTGTCTTTCATTCCACGAAATGTTTTCAAATCGGCGGCGGTATGGACACCAAAAAAGGGTCCCAAACAATCCACCAGCCAGGGCGTCCACTGCGATTCAATCATTCCCAACCACGACAATTCTTGCACCAACGACGTGTACTCTTGCGACGTTTTCAAACCATATGTTTGTTCCAATTTCGACAAAAAATTCGAATTCACCCCGCCATTCGCATTCATATAGGTGATGGCTGGCTGCATGAATTTTGTGTAAACGTTGGACGTATTGAGTACATCGAATCCCTCTTTCTGATGGATACCTTGGAACCCCGTGATCGACATGATGGTCGATTTATTGGACGATTTATTGACGGTTTGAACGGGCGTCGATGTCGCGGAATACGCACCTTTCCAATAGAAATTCACATTCGGATTGGGTTTCAAATCGGTGGTTTGCAAGGTATTGTTTTTCAAAAAGCAAACACTGTTGTCAAAACCAAACCCTTTGCATCCCCCCGGTTGATTGTTGCATGCCTTGGCACAGTCGGCCAATGTCGCTTTGTCCTTGGGTACCACGACGGATGCGCGATAGGGCGTGACTTCTTTGGATTTTTCGTTGTTGTCCATATTCGGCACATATGTGTATCCTGCCACCGCATCGGTGCTGGTGAATCCCTCCTGTTTGATTTCATTGTTTGCATTTTTTTCTTCGTTTTGTTGCAAGGTCGTGAACCCATTGGTGGACATGGTCACGGATTTGTTTTTTATCAAACCCTTGAATGTAGCATACGTATTTAATTTATCAAACGTGTCAATCTTATTTGTCAACAGCTCTTTTTCAACAAAGTCTTGGTAATTGTCAAATCGGTACAACGACGTCGTTGTCGCCGCCGGTATTTTTGAGTACAAGACATGATCCCACGCCCCGCCATTGTCGGGGTCACCCGTGCCATTCTTCTGACATGGTTTGCCATCTTTGTTGAACGCCCCCGTCGACAATCCATACTGCGTGGCCCGATTGATGTCGTTGCCCATCGAACACCAATCCCCATCCTGGACGGCATAGATTTTGAAGCCCTTGGCGATAGCCGTCTTCCGACAATTATCTTTCCCGATGCGTCCCCAGCTGTTCGATTCCAAGGCACGATCCTCTTTGTCGGCGTAACAACCCAAACGCACATAATCCGCCGTTTCGCCTCCTTGGGCGGCTTTCGTCGTCGTCACTTTTTTGTAGGTTTTGCCCATGGCCACCAATATATCTATGTAGGCAGTCCATTCCCCATCTTTGATTGTCAATTTCATATCACCTTCTGAGGTCGTTATCGTGGTCTTCGCGTGGACTTCTTGCATAAAGGGAATGTCCCATTCCGCTACATTAGGGGTGAATCCTTCTACAAGACAAGACGAAGACGTGTCAAGAGAAGAAGAAGAAGAAGACGATGACAAGATATCCATATAATTTGCTACTAAAAACCCCACGGTGACGATACAGATTAATAAAAACAAGAGCACATAGATACGTGGATTCATGTTTTCTGTTTTCTGTACAACAATTTTTTTTTTAAAATACAAAGAAACACAAAAAAAACTTATGTAAAAAAAGTTATTATTATAGAACCCAAAAAAAGTTTGTTTTTTTTAATTTTTACGGTCGTTTGTAAATTGCGAATATAATTTTTTTTTTCGTTTTCGTTTTCGTTTTTCTTTCAATGATCCAACAACACGACGATGAACAAGAACCAGAACAAGATATAATTATACCACTCCAGGGAGTGTCTTTGACACCCTGTCTACAAGCGTATAATTTACCATCCTTGTATATAGACGTGGACTTAGAACACTCCAAAAAAGAACCAAACGATTACAATGAAGAAGAAGAAGAAGAAGATTTGATGCCGGTTTCCCCCATTTTGATTGCCAATAAATATGCAATTTTAAAACCTCTCGGAAAGGGTCAATTTGGATCGGTGTATTTGGGCCAGAAACAACAGTTGGGTCAAAAAAGGAACAACCACAACCAACATAAAAACAAAGACAACCATGACAAGTCCTCGACTCGAAGAGGGTTGTCGCCGCTTCGCGGCTTAGAGGCAGTCCGTGACAAGTCCTCGGAGCGAAGAGGGTTGTCGCCGCTTCGCGGCTTAGAGGCAGTCCGTGACAAAGACAATTATGTGGCCATGAAATTAGAAGCAAAAAATACCCCCCATCCCATTTTAAAACACGAATCGGCTCTCCTCCATTATCTTTACACTAAATCTTGTAAACACATTCCGATTGTTCATTGGTTCGGATATGCCCCCGAATTAAATACGAATGTTCTCATTCAACCTTATTATCCTCTCGAATTGACACACTACTTCTCTTCCTCTTCAACCATAGAAGATTGGTTACATCGGTTTGTGTATCCAGCCAACCGTGTCCTAAAGCAATTGCATTCTTTGGGCGTTGTTCATCGTGACATCAAACCCTCCAATTGGATGTTTGACGCCAATCATCAACTCGTTTTGATTGATTTCGGGTTGGCCACCTTTTATGAATCGCTTGTGGGAGGAGCAACAATCATTGGATCCCCCCAATATGTCAGTTGGTTTGTCCATCAAGGATTACCGTATGCACCACGCGATGATTTGTTGTCACTCTTGTATGTCATCTTGGATGTATGTTTGCCTGACATCGCTTCTCTCACGCTTCGATCCCTTCTTAGAGGTGAGGACCGCATCTCTTCTTCTTCTTCTTCTTCTTCTTCTTCTTCTTCACAATCCATTTTGGACATTCGCCACCCCCAAAATGTTTGGTTAGAATCTCGCAAACATCCCCAACATCTTTTGCATCCCCCAAAATGGGATCAGAATAACCATGTTGTTCGCACACTACTCGCCTGGGCAACAAAGTTGTATTCATCACAACATAGGAATGGTGTTCATCCCGATTTATATATGCACGAATAAAAAAAAATAAAAATAAAAACAAAAATAAAATGTATATAAAACGAGAGTGCAAAAAGCGGAGCAAAATCCAAAAGCCAAACCCAAACCCCAAATACAATACAATACAAAGAAAAAAAACAAAAACAAACCAAATACAAACCAAAGCAAATACAAACAAACCAACAAACAAAATGAGTTATTTATACCCTTCTTCCTTGGGAGGCGCCGCCTTGGAAACAACGCCCACCGCCATGTCTCTCACCAATTTGGATGAAATCACCATCGAAAATACTATACGAAGCTACCAACACCGATTGGCCGAATATGCCGCCCAAGGATGTCATTATTCTTTGCAGGATGTCTCCAACATCGATTTGTTTCCCCCAGACAACAGTTCAGATACCGAGAGTTCCGAAGATAAACGCGACACATTCAAATTGAACATGGATTTCGTACAAGGCGTTCTCCGCATCCAATTGGAAATACAAGAAAGCCGTGTCAAATTGCGTCACTTACAAGAACAAGAAACCAACCTGCGAAAAATCGTCGCCGAACATGACACTTTGATTTCCGATTTGTGTCGTGTGTATCATTCGTTTCAAGCGACGGCGCATGTTCGTTTGACGGAAAGTTTGGATACCTCCTTGCAGCCTCTCCACAATGCCAAACAACTTGCAGAATATGAATTGTTGGCCTGTGTTCAACGCATACAATATGTACAAGAATTGATCGCCACGTTGCATGGCAGCCTATGTACTGTCAAGGACTGCCACTCCCCTATGGGTCGTGGACTTGTCAAAAACACAACAACAACAACAACATCGGCATCGGCAACAGCAACAACACCATCATTGCAAGACATATCCTCGAATAACGTGGAGGCTGATATTATTCTCCGGGACATTGCTTGCACCATTTGCAGCGATCGAGCCATCAATGTGTGCTTGAATCCATGTGGTCATGTATTTTGTGAAACATGCACTCGATCCTTACGTGGACGTTGTTTTACTTGTCGCACCCAAGTCCACTCCACGACGAAAATGTATTTCCAATAAATGCAAAAAAAAAACGAAAATACAACGAATTCCCGATTCAATGTCTTTTCCTCATTCAATCTCTATAAAAATGTAAAATGTAAAATGTAAAAATGATAGAGATTGAATTTTGTTTTGTTTTGTTTTGTTTCGTGAGTCCATCCATGATTTATCCAATAATATGGGCAGAGAGAAGTCGAGGCAAATCGAAATAACGAATTGTTTGGCTTTCTCCTTCACCTCCTTCTGACGTCGTTGATGGAGGAAACAATTCTTGTAAAACGGAATCTACCATGAATGTGGTTTTCTTTTGGGGATGTTGGAGAGAATGTGTTTTTATATAGGCATGAATACTTTGTAATAAAAACGTGCGAGAAAAATGCGACACTTGATTGTTGGCTTCTCCCTCAAGTCCTCGAACTCCGCCCCGAAGGGGCGGAACGTTGAGGCAGTCCGTGACAAGTCCTCGAACTCCGCCCCGAAGGGGCGGAACGTTGAGGCAGTCCGTGACAAGTCCTCGTTCTGCTTCGCTTGTTGAAGAGGAGAGGCAGTCCGTGATCACTCCCTTTCCTTCTTCCTGTCTGAATCCTTGAGACAATAAAAAAGAATACATCGCTGGGGATACACGTTTCTTTTGAGAAGCAAATCCTTTTTTTTCTTTTTTTTCTTTTTTTTGTGGTGGTTTGGGTGGTTTTATGGGTTTTCCCCCTTTGTGTTGCGTTTTTGTCTTGCCCTTTTCCACAATGATATCCGATTCCAATTCCATGATTTGTTGTTGTAATTGTGCGAGTGATCGTTTGATTACTTGGATTTTTTCTAAGGTCACTTCTTCTCCGCGACGACGATGGTGCGATACGCCACTGTCTCTTGGCAAGTCCTCGACTCCCGCCCGAAGGGCGGGCGGAGAGGCAGCCTTTGTCACAGATCCTCCTCCTCCGTCTTTCACACAAATGGGTGGTTGTTCTTGTTCTTGTTCTTGTAGTTGCTGTTGATGATGTAATGAAAATAAACTCATTATATTCGCAGGTGGTTTTTTCCATTCTTTGGATGACATGATTTGATATCAAAAGAAAAACGGCAAAAATAGGATTTGTTTTTGTTTTTGTTTTTGTTTTCTTTTTAAAAAAAAAGGCACAATCATTTTTATACAGTTTTTTTGGTCTTCGAATACTTTTTGCAACTTTTTTTCGAGGAATTTTTCGACGTGGACGACGTCTGTTGTTGTTGTTGTTGTGATTCAAAAAATGCCATCAATTCCCCCGAATTTTCCATATTCCCTTGGAAATCACGGAGAGAATAGAATGTCGGGTTTTCGTATGTTTGCCGTCCTTCGCGTTGCGGTCTTTGAAAAAACAAATACTTCCCATATTTCCCTTCTCTCACCGATAGGGAATCCGTCAACCACCTTATATTCTTCGTTTTATTCGTGTACTCATCATCGTTTTCTTCTTGTTTGATAAGTGGAGGACATTCTTTCTCTCGAATCATATCCATTATGGTGGGACCCGGAATGTTTTTATCGGGAATAGACAATGTTTTCTTCTCTCCTCCCTCAGTTTCGTATTCCACATAAAATCCAAATTTCCCATGTTTGACAAACACCGGTTTGTCGGCATATTCCAAACCGTCATGACATGGAATCGCATATTGCATCCACTCCTCCATGGATTTGTTCGTGATACGCATATGTTTTGGCAAAAATAAAGAGATGTATTTGTATTTTTTTCCCATTATTTTTGTTTTTATCTCTCCTTCTCCTTCTCCTTCTCCTTCTCCTTCTCCTTCTCCTTCTCCTTCTTTTCTCTCGGAAATATCTTGTGCCAATGTTATTCGAATCGAGGTGGATCCATTGGGATGCAAAAACAAAACCGCCTCTTGGGGATCGCGATCTGCGATGGGATGCAAAAATGGATTCGTTTTGTGTATTTTACTTTGTTGCAAGAGAGATGATATCATATTGTAATATTTCTCTATGATTTGTTTTTGCCATAGGCTGATTTGATAATTTTGCCATAGGCTGACACTCCGTCCACCCGAAGGGAAACAATCGGAGGAGGATTGCCCGAGAAGGGGGGCTTCGCCCCCCGAAGAGAAACAATCGGAGGAGGATTGCCCGAGAAGGGGGGCTTCGCCCCCCGAAGAGAAACAATCGGAGGAGGATTGTCTGAGAAGGGGGGCTTCGCCCCCCGAAGGGAAACGATCGGAGGAGGATTGTCTGAGAAGGGGGGCTTCGCCCCCCGAAGGGAAACGATCGGAGGAGGATTGTCTGAGAAGGGGGGCTTCGCCCCCCGAAGAGGAAGTATCCAACAACGATTCCATTTCGGATGTAAATTCGAACGCAAAGAGAGATTCAAAATGTGTCAACAAAAATTGAATGACCGTCTCTCCCACCGGAGTTATAAACAATTTGTTTTTCTGTTGTCCAACGACACAATCCATCATTTCCACAGTTTTTTGTGAAGACTCGGAGCGAAGTGGAGAGGCATCCTTTGGTGGGGAGGCAAGTCTCTCTGCAAAAGGAAACAAAATACGGATGCGGGGCAAACTCACCGTCGTGCCCGGACAATCTGTTTTCACAATGTAGCCTCGATCAAACAACGTCGACACAATCGTGGCAAACGTCGAAGGACGTCCTATGCCTCTCTTTTCCAATTCTTGAATGAGTGATGCTTCCGTATATCGACCGCGTCGTCGTCTTTCATCACCACTCGTAGTCGTAGTCGTAGTCGTAGTCTTTACCAAAGGCTGCCTCTCCTCTTCGACAAGCGAAGCAGAACGAGTCTTTACAAACGGCACGGCCTCCATCCAATCACAAAATACAAGAGATTGTTGGGCTTTGAAAGAGAGAATCGATTGAATGCGATGGGCGCGTTGACGCAATTGTGTCAACAAATTCTGTTGTTCCAACAATAGAAATCCACCACCTTCGATGGGCACTTTCCATGTCAATTCGAATGCAAATTCGGATGGGCGTTGCCTCTCCTCCTCATCCTCCTTTTTGACTCGATGAGGACGTACAGTGGCCTTGAAGACATGGAATACTGCCGCGGGCATGCAACTTTCCACCGTGCGTCGCCAAATCAAAGAATACAATCTCTCCAACATGGGATTGTCGGGATGGGTGAAGGATCGTTGGTAGACATTCGTGGGCCGGATGGCTTCATGGGGTTTTGCTTCTTTTTCTGATTGTTGTTCTTTTTCTCTCTTTGATTCAAGAAAACACGTGGCGTTCTGCTTCGCTTGTCGAAGAGGAGAGGCAGCCGTTGGCAAGTTCCTCTCCCCCAAATACTGCGCCACTTGTTGTAAAAACGTGTCCGAATAGGTGTCGCAATCGGTGCGCATATAGGTAATCAATCCATTTTGATAGAGGATTTGCGCCAATTCCATGGTTTTCTTGGGACTGAGAGACAACGACGCACTGGCCATTTGCAAGAGTCGACTCGTCGTCAAAGGAGCGGCGGGTCGTTTGGTTTGAATGGTGCAAGGACTTGCCAAATCATAGGATAGTTTGTATTGTATGGTGGACGACGGCGACGACATTATCGATAAAAATTCCTCGACTTCTTCTTGACTTTCAAAAATGTGATTGAGTGTAAACAAAAAATGTTGTGTCTCTCTTTCTGTTTGATTGTCGTCATCGTCGTTATCGTGGTCTTTTTCGTCCTCTGAATATGACGACGACTTACCCCTTATGGTCGAGGACTTGTCTTCACTATTATTCACAAACAAATCCTCCATGAAATTGGCATAGACTCGAAAATGAGGAGATAACGTCGATGAAGCAGAAGACGAGGTCAGATGTTCTGTTTCATACACCAAACGCAATGCCGGTGTCTGGCATCGCCCTGCCGACAAGGCATGATCCGAAGAAGAGGAAGAAGAAAACGACCACAAGGTCGGACTGATTTTGAATCCCACCAACAAATCCAAAAATTGGCGACATTGTTGGGCCTCCACCAAGGCCATGTCAATGTGCCGAATGTGTTGCAACGATTGGAGGATGGCAGGCGCCGTGATTTCATGGAACACCAGACGGGGCGTGGTTTCCACAGACAATCCCATACATTGACATATATGCCATGCAATGGCCTCGCCTTCGCGATCATCGTCGGTGGCCAACAAAATATGATCGGGCAAATACGCACGGACTTGACGTCGCATGTCTTGGATGTGGGATTTTTTCGCTTCTATTTCCACATAAATGGGAGATGGAGGAGCGTCCGTTTTTTGTTTCTTTTTGCTATTGCTAGTGCTGCTACTAGTGCTGCTACTAGTGCTTTTATTGGTGGGTTTCTTGGTTTTATCGGTGCCACTACCACTAAATACCGACGTCAAATACGCCATGCCCGCTTTGCAATCCATTTCACGAATGTGACCTTTGCTTGCAATACATTTGTATTGATGGAGAGGATCGCCCTCGTTCAAATATTTTTCAATTTTTGCACATTTGGACGGAGATTCCACAATCACCAAATAAGAAGATTGCATTTTGTTTGTTGTTTGTTTTTTTTGTAAGGTTTGCGTTGTTTTGAAAGAATTTTAAAAATAAAAATAAAAATAATTAAAAATTGCAAATTTATATAATTTTATTTTTTCACAAAAAATGAATATACAAATAATCCATGGCCTCCAATAAATCGGCATACGTAAAGATCGCCTGAGACACGGATTGACAATGAATGTGATAACGCAACACATTCACATCATGTTCGCTCTTGATTAGTGCCAATCGACGCAAAAACGGCGATGATGGAGATCGGATGGAGTCGGGCAATTTCCAATACATAACCGTTTTCACGAGTCCTTGGTGCGAATTGGAGATGATTCCCAAGGGAATATAATCCGGCAATGACGTGGTCCATGACGTCGTTGACAAAGATAAGATTTGTGCTTCCATTCCATGCAATAACGAATCATATGCCTGTAAAGTTGGCATATTCAAGACAAACGAATCAACATTTTCATCTTTTTCCTTTGTTTCCTCTTCATTACGTAGTTGTACCTCCTGCGTTCTGTTCTCCAAAAGTGGCTGCGAACTTACCAACTTGCCCAACATAAACAAATTTGGCAATGCCACACTTTTCAACTCTTGGGAATTTTCATCGTGTTGGCAAATCACCAATTCCAGATTCTTCTCCATGAATTTCTTGAAATATTTCCGATTGGGTGTGAAAGCCAAACGATTGGGTTCCGTGAAAAGTTTCTTCTCCACATTCACCTTGACTGAATAATATTCCATGATTGCAGAAGAAGAAGAAGAAGAAGAAGACATGTTTGTTTTGTTTTCGTGTTTCTTTAACCTCTATTCACCTGGACTGATACACAGGTGTATCAGTTCAGGTTTGTAAAGTTTATCTTTTAAAACCTGCGAGTAAAACGAGAAGGTGAATAAAGATTAAATGAGTTTTCAATAGTTTCAAAATAATCAACTTTTATTTATAAAGATTAAATTATGATTGAAAGACTCAATCTTATGATGGAAAAAAAACAATATAAAGAACGATAAAAACAAAAACATTTTTAAAAAAATGGAGGATCCCTCCCCCGACTTTTGTTTTTGGAGAGAATAATCATTTCATTTTATTCATTTCATTTTACAGCCATTCATTTTTTTTTTGCGACCATTCCATTGGAAACGAATCCGAAGTTATACGATTTTGTATTAATTTCACAAGCAATGGCGTCGGGGTGATCTTACCTTTCCATTAATTTCATTATTTCAGAATCAACCTTATAAATTGTTTATTTGCAATTTCACTGCGACATGTAGGACAAGACGTATGGTTTGTATCCAACAACCAACCACGGATACATGTTTCACAATACGAGTGATTACATTCTGTTATTATATCTGCGTTGGCTTCACAACAAATTGGACAGATTTCCCATTCAGAAACTTCTTTCATCCCACGAATATGCAATTCTTTTGTAATTTCATAAACAATATTACCATTAGACACCTGGATTTTATACTTGGTTGGGTTTAACATAACTAACCATTGAGCCACTTGTAAATGACCATTTTTACAAGCATACCTAAACGCAGATTCATCATGTGCAGAAATATCAATGGTTGGTTTTATTTTCAACAACCATTGAGCCACTTCTAACTGTCCATTTTTACAAGCATGTCCAAACGCAAATTCATTTTCAGCAGAAATATTGATGGTTGGTTTTATTTCCAATAACCATTGAGCCACTTGTAAATGTCCATTTTTACAAGCATGTCTAAACGCAAATTCATTTTCAGCAGAAATATTGATGGTTGGTTTTATTTCCAATAACCATTGAGCCACTTGTAAATGACCATTATAACAAGCATATATAAACGCAGATTCATCATGTGCAGAAATATCAATGGTTGGTTTTATTTCGAATAACCAATGTGCCACTTTTATATGTCCATTGAAACAAGCATTTCTAAACGCAAATTCATTTTCAGCAGAAATATTGATGGTTGGTTTCATTTTAAACAACCATTGTGCCACTTCTAAATGACCGTTTGTACAAGCAATTCTAAAAGCATATTCATTTTCAGAAGAAATATTAATGGTTGGTTTTATTTCAAGTAACCATTTTGCAAGATCTAAATGACCATTGAAACAAGCATTTCTAAACGCATCTTCATCATTAGCAGAAATATTAATGGTTGGTTTTATTTCAAATAACCATTTTGCAAGATCTAAATGACCATTGTAACAAGCATATCTAAACGCAAATTTATAACCAGCAGAAATATTAATGGTTGGTTTTATTTCAAATAACCATTGAGCCACTTGTAAATGACCCTTTGTACAAGCATATCTAAACGCAAATTCATTACAATCAGAAATATCGATGGTTGGTTTTATTTCAAGTAACCATTTTGCAAGATCTAAATGACCATTGTAACAAGCATATCTAAACGCATCTTCATCATAAGCAGAAATATTAATTGTTGGTTTTATTTCCAACAACCATTGAGCCACTTCTAAATGACCGTTTTCACAAGCATTTCTAAACGCAGATTCATTACCAGCCGAAATATCGATGGTTGGTTTCATTTGAAATAACCATTGAGCCACTTGTAAATGACCATTATTACAAGCATATCTAAACGCATCTTCCTTTTCAGCAGAAATGTCAATCGTTGGTTTTATTTCCAACAACCATTGAGCCACTTCCAAATGGCCATTTTTACAAGCACATCTAAACGCAAATTCATTACCAGCCGAAATATCAATGGTTGGTTTTATTTCCAACAACCATTTTGCAAGATCTAAATGGCCATTCTTACAAGCGTATTGAAATACTTTATCTATATTAATCTTTGGATGATTTGTGATTGTATGATTCATGATTGTATGATTCATGATTGTATGATTCATGGTGTGTTTTTTTCTTGTCTTTTCTTTTCAATATTTATTTCATTTATTTCAAAATCAAAGTTTTAAATTGTTTATTTGCAATTTCACTGCGACATGCAGGACAAGACGAATGGTTTGTATCCAACAACCAACCACGGATGCATGTTTCGCAATACGTGTGGTTGCATTCTGTTATTATATCTGCGTTGGCTTCACAACAAATTGGACAGATTTCCCATTCAGAAACTTCTTTCATCCCACGAATATTCAATGCTTTTGTAATTTCATAAACAATATTACCATTAGACACCTTGATTTTATACTTGGTTGGGTTTAACATAACTAACCATTGAGCCACTTGTAAATGACCGTTTATACAAGCATACCTAAACGCAGATTCATCATGTGCAGAAATATCAATGGTTGGTTTTATTTCCAACAACCATTGTGCCACTTCTAAATGACCGTTTATACAAGCATGTCCAAACGCAAATTCATTTTCAGCAGAAATATTGATGGTTGGTTTTATTTCCAATAACCATTGAGCCACTTGTAAATGTCCATTTTTACAAGCATACCTAAACGCAGATTCATCATGTGCAGAAATATCAATGGTTGGTTTTATTTTCAACAACCATTGAGCCACTTCTAACTGTCCATAATAACAAGCATTTCTAAACGCAAATTCATAACAAGCCGAAATATCAATGGTTGGTTTCATTTTAAACAACCATTGAGCCACTTCTAAATGACCGTTTATACAAGCATATCTAAACGCATGTTCATTATCAGCAGAAATGTCAATCGTTGGTTTTATTTCGAATAACCATTGTGCCAATTCTAAATGGCCCTTTGCACAAGCATATATAAACGCAAATTCATTACCAGCCGAAATATCGATGGTTGGTTTTATTTCGAATAACCAATGTGCCACTTTTATATGTCCATTGAAACAAGCATTTCTAAACGCAAATTCATTTTCAGCAGAAATATTGATGGTTGGTTTCATTTTAAACAACCATTGTGCCACTTCTAAATGACCGTTTGTACAAGCAATTCTAAAAGCATATTCATTTTCAGAAGAAATATTGATGGTTGGTTTTATTTCTAATAACCATTGTGCCACTTCTAAATGACCGTTTATACAAGCATGTCTAAACGCAAATTCATTTTCAGCAGAAATATTGATGGTTGGTTTTATTTCCAATAACCATTGAGCCACTTGTAAATGTCCATTTTTACAAGCATTACTAAAAGCATATTCATCATGTGCAGAAATATCAATGGTTGGTTTTATTTCCAGCAACCATTGAGCCACTTCTAAATGACCGTTTTCGCAAGCATATCTAAACGCAAATTCATTATAAGTCGAAATATCGATGGTTGGTTTTATTTCGAATAACCATTGTGCCAATTCTAAATGGCCATTCTTACAAGCGTATTGAAATACTTTCTCTATATTAATCTTTGGATGATTTATGATTGTATGATTCATGGTGTGTTTTTCTTGTCTTTTCTTTTCAATATTTATTTCATTTATTTCAAAATCAAAGTTTTAAATTGTTTATTTGCAATTTCGTTACGACATGCAGGACAAGACGAATGGTTTGCATCCAACAACCAACCACGGATACATGTTTCACAAAACGAATGATTGCATTCTGTTATTATATCCGAGTTGGCTTCACAACAAATTGGACAGATTTCCCATTCAAAATCATAATTAAATTAACCTTTATTCACCTACACCGGTGTATTTAGATTGTATCTTTAATCTCTATTCACCTGGACTGATACACCGGTGTATCAGTTCAGGTTTGTAAAGTTTATCTTTAAAGCAATTTTTCGTAAGAAAAATTGATGGTGAACCTGTGAGTGAAACGAGCAGGTGAATAAAGAAAGAGTAAACAATGGAAAAAGAAATTGTGTTGATGGTTCACCAACGAACCTATCAATCATGGAATTTTTTAAACAATATTTCAGGCAAAGAAGAATTGAATGTCTATTTTGCCCAACCATTTCATCCATGGACCAACAAATTGTTTACACGCGATGTTTTGCGGTTAAAAAAAGAGGCCACCGAACAAAGTGATTGGAGACTTGAATATTCACCTACACGCCATCAATTGCTCAGTGGCATTATGGTTTTGTCCAACAATCAAACGTATGGCAAAGAAACGGCGTCATCCACACAACAACAACAACAACAACAACAAACAAACAAAAACAAATCCTCAAAACGTGTCCTCTTCAAATGCATTCCGAGCGATCGGTATTTGCCCGAATTTTTGATTCCTTATAGTCCCAAAGTCGGATTCCAAAAGAAATTGTTGAACAAATTCGTATTGTTCCGGTTTGCGTCGTGGTCCGATGCCCATCCTTTACCCGTCGGCATATTGGAGGCCGTCTTGGGCGACACAAATCAATTGCAACCCTATTACGAATACCAATTGTATTCGCGCAATTTGATGTCGGAGGATGACGGATTCAAACGTTTCAAAGAAGTCTTGAAACAACGGGAGACATTATTATCAGAATCGTTGTCTTCTTCTTCTTCTTCTTCTTCTGAGAGCCTCCCCTCTTCGACAAGCGAAGCAGAACGAGTCTGTAAGAAAGTCTTTACCATTGACCCCCCGGGATCCACCGACATGGACGATGCTCTCCAATGTTATTATTTGGACGATGTTCAAAAAAATGTGGTGCGTGTCAATATTTATATAGCCGATGTGGTGTATTGGATGGAACGCTTGCAATTGTGGACATCGTTTGCCAAACGCGTGTCGACGATATATTTGCCCGATTATCGGCGTCCTATGATCCCCTCCGTGTTGAGTGAAGAAATGTGCAGTTTGCGTGCCGACGATTCGACAAAACATGCGTTGTGTCTCTCCGTTAATCTTTCACGGTCCGAAGGACCGGAATGGTACAATCGATGCGCTTGCCCAGGGGCAGCAAACCAACCAATATCGGTGAATGGTTTTAAAATCGACAACAACAACAACAACAACAACAACAACAAAAACAACACAAAAAAAAACAAATGGACCATTGATGTCTCCTCTATTGCATTTGCGAGAGTGCAAGTACGCATCGATGCAAATGTGGCCTACAATGATGTCTTTGGTTTGGATGCCCTGCCCGGCTATCGTCTGTTGTATGAGGTGACTCAAGAATTGGATGCCAGTACATTACAAAGCCAAGACGTCGTTGCCTATTGGATGGTTTTCATGAATTCGCAGTGTGCACGTGTTATGATGCAACCCGATGTCCAAGTTGGTATTTATCGCATCCAACAAACGGACAACACAACAACAACAACAACAACAACAACAGAAAAAAACAACACGGGTGATGAAGATACAAGCGACAATCACAACAACAACATTCATCAAACCATCTTTGGATGGAAACGATCGACGGGAAGATATGTAACTCCCTTTCAACAAGCGAAGCGGGAAGAAGTGGACTTGTCGTCGTCGTCGTCATCTTCTGCAGCGCCCTATTTGCAAATGACAAGTCCTATTCGACGTTTGACGGATTTATTGAATCAAATTTTGTTTTTCAAGTACATACTCCACGAGAGTTTATCGAAAGAGGCGATTGATTTCGTGCAACATTGGCTACAGGAAATCGATTATATTAATGTGACGATGCGTTCGATACGCAAAGTTCAATTGGATTGTGAAAAAGTGGCACAATGCCGCAATCATCCCGAATGGTTGGACCAGACCCATCGGGGCATCATTTTCGACCGTGTCCAAAAATCCGACGCCACGTATTCGTACATGGTATATTTGCCGGACATTCAGATTTTGACACGCATGTATTCCACGATGGAAAGAGAGAATATGACCTATCATGGATTTGTCATGACGATGGATCTCTCGGATTTCAGCATTTCGGTGGGTTTCGTTGTATAAGTTTTCTTGTAACAACCATAAATTAATTAATTGATTTTTTCATTCTGTTGTGTTTTCATCCTTTTTTTTTCTGATTCTTTTTTTTTTGATTCCCAAAATTATGTCTACCGAAAGAGAAAGTCACGTCTTTAACGAAGGCTGCCACTCCTTCCCGCCCCTTCGGGGCGGGAGCAGAGTCTTTACCGAAGGCTGCCACTCCTGCCCGCCCCTTCGGGGCGGGAGCAGAGTCTTTACCGAAGGCTGCCACTCCTGCCCGCCCCTTCGGGGCGGGAGCAGAGTCTTTACCGAAGATCAAATTCGTGTGGTCAAAGAAATCTACGAAGATTTCGCCAACAATTATGGCGTGTCGCGCATCCGCTTGCCTACCAGAGAAGGCGACCCCAACCCCAGCCCATTCTTGTATGGACCCCAGAGAGCGTACGATTACATGTATTTCAATATCATGATGCCCTTGCGCGAAATGAAACATCCGTGTTTGAATATGATTCATCGTGTGAAAAGAACCCGTCGTCAAAAGGGCAATCGTTTATTTCGGGGACAAACCGAAGAATTTTATGAGTACAATTTATTCGATCATGTGTCTGCCAAATTCAACGCTCCCCATGCCATCCGCAATGAAGATGTGGCCCAATTGTCCAAACAGATTCTGGACATGATCCCGGCGGCAACGACAGAGGCAAATCTTCAACCACGCCGCATAACGGTCGAGGCTTTAGATTGTCAAAGAAACAAAAAAAAATACACCCTCGCGGTTGAATAAAGATGAAAGATAAAAAAAAACTGTATAAACCTGAACTAATACACCGGTGTATCAGTCCAGGTAAATAGAGGTTAAAAACCAAACCAAACCAAACCTTGCTTTTCTTTTCTTTTGTTTGTATTTTTAATTTTTTTTTTTAAATAAAAATAAAAATAAAAACAAATATTCAAAACAAAATAAAAATGTCATTCTACAATAATACATCCTCCTCTTCCAATCGTGTCAATTCCTTTTTCTTTGGCACAACACAACCACAACAATCACCAACGTCGTCATCGACGACATCATTCATCGGAGGAAATCAACACAATAAAAACACATGGACTTCTCCGTCTGCTTCCTCTTCATCTTCTTCCTCGTCCATATGGATGGTGCCTCCCTTGCCATTGCATCCGGAAATCATGCGAAAATTGGATCGATTTATTGCCTTGAATAAAATCCCACATATTATCTTCCACGGCGCCTCCGGCGCCGGGAAACTGACTCTCGTCAAAGAATTCCTCCAGCGTATTTACAAGGGAGATCGTCAACGACTGAAAACCCACGTCATCACCGTGAATTGCAGTCATGGCAAGGGCATCCAATTCATTCGCGACGAAATCAAATTCTTCGCCAAAACGAATATTGCCAGCAAGGCAGGCACCGAATTCAAAACGATTGTCCTATTGAATGCCCATCATTTGACGGTGGATGCCCAATCGGCGTTGCGCCGGTGCATCGAGTTGTTTAGTTACAATACGCGGTTTTTCATTGTGGTCGAAAACAAAAACAAATTGTTAACGCCCATTTTGTCGCGTTTCTGTGATATTCACGTGCCCGAACACATGGTTCATTCCCATACAGTGAATCTACATACCTATGTGTTGCAATATACGTGTCCTTTTCGAAGACGATTACAAGACCATCAAAAAACCACGATTCAAACCATTCTATCGGATCCTTTGCCCGCCAAATTCATGAAATCCCATGCCTTGTATGAAGCCGGCATTTCTTGTTTGGATTTGATGGAATGGTTTGACGAATGCATGTCACCTTCCGCATTGAAATATGATTGCTGGATGCATTTTCATATAATCAAGTCGGAGTTTCGATGTGAAAAATTGCTCATGTTGCGTGTTTTGTTTTTCTTTTCTTCTTTCTCTTCCAAATAAAAAAAAAAGAAACAAAGGGGATGCTTTTTTTTTTGTAATATATTAATTATGTGTAAACGAAACTTATATATATTTTTTTTCGAACGAAACATTCTTTTTATTTTTTAAATACGTCATGAATCGTTTTGATCGTTTGGAGGATCTAGGAAGAAATAGAAGCAGAAGTAGAAGCCGATCGCGTGAAAGAAGAAGTAGAAGCAGAAGCAGAAGCAGAAGTAGAAGTAGATCGCGAGAAAGAACGAACAGAACGAACAGAATAACAGAGAATAATCGCCGGAACAATATTAACAATAACAACAATTACAACAGACAACGATTTGAGATAGCTCCTCCTACAAGACCATCATCACAACTGCCACTGAGTCAAATCATCAATATTCCTTCTCTTTTACGAGCCATACACGGAATTCAAGTACAAAGGACACAAAATGGTCAATCTCCAAATATCATTATTCCCGACAACACGAATTTAGATGGAATTCGTTTCTCCGGAAGTGATCTCACAAATATCACATTCGGACGAAATACACGTTTGACAAACGTAACATTTGAAAACACTCGCATCGTCGGATGCAATTTCAATGGAACCATTCTCGAACAGGTTACTTTCAATGGAACTGGTCTCAGAGAAACCACTTTCAATGAAACCGTGCTGGAAGATACTCGTTTCGAAAACTGCGGATTGTCGAATGTTTCCTTTGACAATGCCCACCAAATTCCAATCTTTAATAATTTTACGAATACACAGTTTTACAATACGATTAGTTTTCGAAATACGCAATTTTCGAGTGAACGTTATAATCTGACGGTTGCACCAGATGCGTTGATACAAGGATATCACTATATCTCACAGGTTTTAATGGGTCCAACCACTAATGCCTATTTGGATTTTAGGGACGAAGGTGGTCGTGGTACATCAAATTTGCTGTGGGCGACAAACGTCGTGGATAGAAACAACCACAACGACATTGACATAGACATAGAACCAGAAAATGAAAACAATGAAAACACGGCCCCCCATCAACCACAGCGCCAACCTCCTGTGGGAATCGCATTTGAAATTCATTCTATTGCCGATAAAACCAAAAAAAAAATAATAATCTATTATTTACAAACCAAAAAACATGATTATTATTTACAAACCAAATATAAACTCTTTACCTAATAAGGATGCCACGACGCTTCGCTTCACGCGACATGTGCTCTCCCTAATGGGAGAGCCGGAAGGCGACAAGCGAAGCAGATCGAGTCTTTACCGAAGACGCGCGACAAACATCCCCTTCTTTTTACCGAAACGCATTCAAAATCGAGTGATGAAAGGGATTGTCTTGTAGAGAAGACAACACATCGGGTTGATTGCGATCGAGTCCCAATCCCGCATACAAACCATTGTTGCCCGCCGTCATGCCCAATTGCGACACATTCGGACTCTGATACGGCAAGTTCGCATTCGACACATAACTGCGACGATCCAAATCCTTATCCAATTGTTGTTTGGTGCGCATATTAATATCGCCATTCATCAATTTCATGTTGCCCGACACCATGCGTCCCTGAATCGTCGACGATTTGATGTCGTTGTTGCGTTGGCGGTATTCCGCGTCATAGGTGCGCATCTGTTTGGCGCCCGTCGTCTGGCCCACCCCCACATATTCGAAATCCCCCGTGTCCCCACGCGTCGTGTACGCCGGGGTGTGTTGGTTGGTCAGGTATCCCGTGGTGTGTTGCCCGCGATTGACATTATAATGGTCGATGCTGTTCTCCGACAATTCACGCATCGTGGGATCCGGACGATCCGCGGGATTGAAGACATACGAATTCTTGACCTCCGACGTGGGATTCTCATAGGGACGCAAATTGCCCACCGTGTTCTCCTTCCGACTGGGACGCAAGATGTCGAGGAGAGGCGCCACCACCGCCCCAATCGCGCCACCCACCGCGCCGAAATAATCATCCACGTTGGCCGTCGTACGATTGTTGGCATAGGTGCGATTCGACGCCACCGCATAATCTCCCTCACGCGCCCCGCCATGTCCCACCGCATCCATGCCCCCCAAGGGCACCGCCCCCAAATCTTGGTGTTTGCTGGGCATGTATTCTCCCTCCGTATACGTGGCATGCTGGGCCGAGACACCGGCTCCGCCCACGTAACTGCCCGTCGCCGTCGCTCGATGGGGGTCATTGCGATCCACGGGCAAGGCTTGGCGCGTGGGACCCAGCGATTGGCCCTGCACCGTCGTCGTGAAATACCGACTGCTGTCCATCTCAAAGTGACGATCGGGACGGTTCTTTTCGACGGGGGCTTGCACACCAATGTTGGTGATGCGGCTCATGGCGGGACCTTCGCGACCTTCCAAGGAGAATCCCGAGGCTTTGGTTTTGTTGACGGCACGCATTTGATCGACGTCTTTGGGCATCCACATTTCGCGGGCCATCATGCCCGAATTGAAACCCAAACTGTATTCGCCGTCTTTACCCAATCCCGGACGAACCCGTTCCTCCTCAAACGGTTTCACATTCGCCATGCGTTGGCTCACATTCATGCGACTTTGCACAAAATCCGTGGCATTCGGCATACCATAGGCCCATTGCATGTTCTCACTGGGGGCAAACAAGGGGGATTGTTCGGTTTTGGTGAATATTTGCGATCCCGTGCCCACCATGTTGTCTAAAAGACCTTCATTCGAATTCTCGTCCAACAAACGGGTACGTTGGCTAGATCCAAAAAAAGGGACCATATTATTGTGTTGAAAATACGTGGCGTCCACGCGATCCCCCGTCATCGAGTAATATTGATTCGTGGGCGTTTGTACGGGCTCCGACGATCCAAACAACGATGGACGGAAAAATTTGTCCGTATATGCCGATTGTCCATCATACCGATTGGTGGTGGAAAGTTGGCTGGTTTGATCGGCGTCGGCACTGATCACGGGATATTCCGAGGGAAAATTGCGATTGGCTACATCCACATTGGGTAGTGCCGAACCGCGTGTCGTCGAAGTAAAGCCTTCCACTCCTCCCGACACCATTTCCTCGTCGTCGTCGTCGGCTTTGGATTTGGAAGCCACAAATAAGGATCCCAAGGCAATCAAAGGTATGGCGATTTCCATTTTGGTTTTGCTGTTTTTTTTTTCACAAAAAAAAATTTGTGTGTGTTTTTTTTTTTTGGTTTAAAAAATAAAATTAAAAAAAAAAGGAAATTGTATTATATTTGTTTGTTTGTTTGTTTGTTTCGATTAAAAAAAAACACACACACTCTACTATTTTTTGTCTTCGTTTTTTTTTCTTTCTTTCTTTCTTCATCGACGATGAGCATCCTTTGCCATAATACGACTGTTGATTTGATTGGAAAACGATAATTCCGTGTGAACAATTGCTTGGGGATTGAGAAAGGGAACTTCCCATCGTGCATGTTCCAAATCACGATACATCCATGCCGGATGCGTCGCCCGCGATTCATCGCCTACCGCCCCTTGCATCGTGGGAAACGAAATCTGATATCCACGTTTTATTTCTAAATCTTTATACGATCGATCGTAATCATGATTGAGGGGACGTCCCAATCCCATCAAATCACTTTCTATATTGGTGGATTCTGACCACATATTGGCTCCCCAATGTTGCAATCGAAATTGCGGATCTTCGATAAAAGGGAGTTGTACTCCCGGTCCCGGCGTATCCAATTGATAACGAAAAGCATATGTCATTTCATCCAAACGTTTGGAAACACGCGCCGGATCATCATAAAATCGAGTGAATGACATTTTTGTTTGTGTTTTGTTTTTGTTTTGTTTGTGTTTTGTTTTTGTTTGTGTTTGTGTTTTTTTTTTTTTTTATTTTTG
>Ga0194133_10001968_pt1 | contig 33408 bp, 38 predicted proteins | sample TA2KigOf40mmetaG_FD_155448 | JGI IMG/M metagenome (GOLD analysis project Ga0194133, IMG submission 155448) | Freshwater microbial communities from Lake Tanganyika, Tanzania - TA2015055 Kigoma Offshore 40m | ecosystem: Environmental > Aquatic > Freshwater > Lake | place: Tanzania: Lake...
ATCATCAGAGGATCAGAAAATGTCAGAGTTAAACTTTGGTAAAACAGTGTCGCTCAAGCAAGCGGCGAATCTCATCATCACAAACCCCGACGTTGTGTTCATGCTCAGGGGTGAGCCTGGAATCGGTAAGAGTTCCATGCTTCAGTACATAGCCGACGCGGTTGGTTGCGATTGTGCATACATTGATGTACCTAACATGGACTTGGGCGATATTGCGATGCCTGTTATTGACCATGCGACCAAGACGACTCGGTACTATCCCAACGCTCGGTTCAAGTTCCACGAGGGCAAGCCTGTAGCGATCATGCTCGATGAGTTCTCGAAAGGCGCCGAGCCTGTTAAGAATATGTTGCATCCGCTATTCGAGAAGGTGAACCCAAGGCTTGGTGATTTACCGCGCCCCCAAGGTTCCTACTGCTTTCTTACGGGCAACTTGAGCACTGATGGTGTTGGCGATAACTTGAAAGCGCACAGTTGGAATCGTATTGTGCCTATCGTAGTACGCAAGCCTAGTTCTGAAGAGTGGATCGAATGGGCGATGAACAGCACCAAGCAGATTGCCCCTGAGATTATTGCTTGGGTGCATCAGTTTCCGCATTGCATGGCTTCGTACCTTGATGGGGATCAGAAGGAGAACCCCTATATCTTCAACCCGAAGAACACTCAACGTGCGTTCGTATCTCCACGCTCGCTTGAGACTGCCTCTAACATTGTTAGGACTCGATCCAAGAATGACACCGAAGCAGTCATTGCGGCGTTGTCGGGTGCAATCGGTGAAGCGGCGGCGCGAGACATGCAAGCGTACATCGAGTTCTCCGATCAGCTACCAACGTGGGAGCAAACAACCAAAGAACCTAAGACTGCGCGTGTGCCGGATAGCGCAGGGGCGTGTGCCATTGTGGTGTTCGGTGGTATCGCTAGGGTTACTAAGGAAACCATAAAGCCTTTCATGGACTACATCGAGCGGTTCGAGGCTGAGTGGCAAGCAGTATTCGCTGTGAACATTGCACGTACACCGAGCAAGCAAGCGATTGCGTTCGGGTCGGAGAAGTTCGCGGCGTGGGTAGCTAAGAACCAAGACTTGCTGTGATTAAACCTAACATTGTTAGAGGACAATATGGACGCAGAACGTAAACTCAAGAAAGTAAAAATCTCCATCATGCGTAACCCGAAGTTCGCACTTTGGCAAGGCGTATTGATGATTGGTAAAACAAAGGTAGCCGACGATGTTGCATCGGCACAGACTAACGGGCGTGACGAAATCTACGGACGGGCGTTCGTAGACAGCTTGACTGAATCCGAGCTTGCCTTCGTTGTACTTCACGAGGCATTGCACAAAGCACTACGGCACTTTTCAACGTGGAGAAAACTCAGCGAAGAGAATCACTTGCTATGCAATGCCGCTTGCGACTACGTCATTAACCTCATGCTCTTCGACTTGGACAAGCAAGAGCAAACGATCCGTATGCCAAGGTACAAGGACGGCCCGAAGAAGGGGGAACGGCTTGGGCTCATTGATGAGAAGTACAGAGGCATGAATACTAAGCAAGTCTTCGACTTACTTAAGAAGGAGTACGAAGATGGCGGCGGTGGAAGTGGTGGTGATCGGTTCGATGAGCATGATTGGGACGGGTTCAATGGGCTAACCGACGAGCAAAAGCGCGAGCTTGAGCGCGAGGTCGATGCTGCAATTAGGCAAGGACAGATAGCCGCGCAGAAGGTAGCGGGTAAGGGTTCACTTGGAATGCCAAGAGAGTTGGCCGACTTGCTCGAAGCCAAGATCGATTGGCGCGAGGAGTTGCGCGAGTTCATCAAAGCGTTTTGTTTTGCAAAAGACAAGAGCAGTTGGCGTAGACCAAACCGTCGATTCATTTCGGAGGACGTTTACTTACCTACGTTGGTAGGTGAGAAGGTTGGGCATTTGGTGTTTGGCGCTGATATGTCAGGAAGTATCGTTGATGAGTTGGCTATGTTCTTTTCAGAGATTCGCTATATCTCAGAAGAGATAATGCCCGAGAAGGTTGATTTGATTTATTGGGACTGCGAAGTCACGGGACATGAGGAGTATGACAGTGCGACTGTGCCTAACATTGTTAGCTCGACACAACCAAAGGGTGGAGGCGGCACTGCGCCAAGCTGTGTTAGTCGCTACCTCAAAGACAAAAAGATTGTACCGGACTGCATCATCATGTTCACTGACGGATACGTTGGTAGCGATTGGGGCTCAGATTGGGAGGCTCCGATCCTATGGGTCATTGTGGGGAACAAGAAAGCACAAGCCGCACACGGTAAAACCATACATATTTGATACGGGGGTAAGCATGGTTGTTATAAGTCTTGGCTACAACTCAACACTTGCTGTGACTAAGGAAGATGCAATGATCTTAGCTGGCATTTTTGAGCGAGCCCATAAGTGGGAAGAGAAGTGGGTTTCCAAAGCAGATTCGGAAACAGGGGAGTCGCATTACTTGTACTATGCGTACCCCCAAGATGATATGCCGAGCATGAAGATTGTGCATGATCGCATATATGAGATGGCAAAGTTGGCTGGCAAGCCTATCAGTAAATCTTAACCTAACATTGTTAGAGGAAAATCAAATGAGTATTAGCGCATCAGCAGTATTGGTCGAACTAAACATCAGTGTGTGGCCTGCTACGATCAAAGACAGCAAAGTCAGCGATCAAATCACGAGTGCTGCATCAGCGATTGCCGACGCAGGACAATTTCGCAAGAACTTGTTTGCGGGTACGTCCTTACGCAAGGACATTGAGAACTACGCAGCTCGCGCTCGCTTGTACAACAACCAACGCACAATGCCTTGGGCCGACAAAGGCGAGCGGTTGTTGCCGACTAAGTTGTTCATGGATTACAAGATCAGCATGAACACGTTTCAGCATACCTTCGATAGTATGTGCAACACGTTCTTTCAGAACTACGCAGTGCTTATTCAGCAAGCACAAACTAACTTAGTAGGACTGTTCAACCCTGACGACTACCCCCCTCTTGATGAGGTGAAGGAGAAGTTTGCGTTCAATCTAACGATCAAGCCTGTGCCTGAGTCGGGAGACTTTCGCTTGGACATTCCTGCTACGGACTTAGAGGAGATCAAGCAATCGTTTGAGAACCAACAAGCTGAGAAGATGGCAGAGGCTATGCGTACGCCGTGGGAGCGGTTGCATACAGTGCTCACTGCAATGTCAACTAAGTTGGCTAAGGGTAGGGACGAAAAAGCAAACATGCGTTGGCATGACTCATTCATTACCAACCCGTTGGAGCTGTGCCAATTGCTTACTGCTATGAACATAACCAATGATCCCAAATTGGAGGAAGCAAGACAGCAACTGGAGCTAACAATGTTAGGCACAAATCTCAACTCGCTGAAAGAAGACGTACATGCGCGTGAAGATTTGAAATCAAAAGTCGATGGCATCCTTGGCAAATTTTCTTGGTAAGAGGTAAGTATGGAACAGTACGAAATCCTTTCTAATCGGTCGCTTGCTAACCAAGCGATGTTGCAATCCAACGTACGGCTTGTAAATGTTGACGTAGTAGATAAGCAAAACCTTGAGTTTGAATTTGCTGGAATGCTTGCCGATGTTGCATGGCCTTTGGTTACGAAGTTCCCTCATATCGAGTGGGTAGTACGGGCGCGAAAGCTAAACAATTCTCATAGGTACAGAGTTACAGACCTTGAAGCATTCAAGGAGGGTAAAGAAGTTGGTAAGGTCAGCACAGTTTACTCTCGCGCATACGGCTCGGCGTTTGCGTTGTACAGCGAAACCATAAGTGAAGAGCGGGAGCGTGGCAGCTTTCTACGTACACAGAAGCATGACGTTGTGCTGGCTACGGTCAGGAAAAAGTTTAACCCTCGCTCTGTACAGAAAATGTTTCAAGAGGCAGAAAAATCTGTTTTTAACATACTAGGTACTTACACTTGGACAGCGGAGCGTCAGAGGAGAGATGCAAAGACTTCTATGGTTGACGATCTATTTACACGCATGGAGGCAAACCCACAGATTGCCGACCATATTGCTCCGTTTATTAGAGCGTCGGACATGCTCAAGTATGAACAAGCATGTTTTGATATGCGTAGCATTGAGGACTTGCGTGAGATGGTTCAAACCTCAAATAAGCGCACTGCCTTGGTGTTACTTGACAAGGGAGGTTATATTGTACGTGCTGACCAACAAGTCGCAATCTACAACGACGAGACACTGCCGATGGAGATGCGTAAATCTTTAGGCTTACTTAAGCTGATACAGAACGACGAGCAGTTTGTTCCTGATGTTGGCGTACGAGTAAACGACCATACCTTTTTAGTTCTAGTGGATGAAGCCTAACATTGTTAGGCTACTTGACAACACGGAGATAATGATGAGCGTTAAGACTACTTCAGAATCTACAAACGTGTTGGCTACCTTTGTTCGGGAGTGGGAGAGGCTAGGGCAGCTCCCACCTTGGAAAGACCCCAAGGTTTTAACCGAGCGTCAAAGGATAGCCGACTTGGATTTACAACGAATAGCTGACAGGCTTGAGACTGAATATGGACGAGTCTAAGCCAAAGCGAAAGGGTCGGGGGAAAGCTAAGAAGCCCTCCATGATAGGCACAAGCATACGGTTACCTTTGTATGTGCTTGAATGGTTCATCTTAAATCATCCCTATGACAAGCAGTCTGCAATGAGAGCAGTTTTAATTAAACATATTGAGGATAGCAATCATGGCAAAAGCCAAATCCAGAGCAGCACAGATTAGAAAGTATCTTGAGAAGAACCCGTACGTTAAGGCTAGTGACGTAGCCAAACATCTTGATGTACCGGCACACGCTGTGTACAACGTACGTTGGGCGATGAAGAAAGAAGTGCCTTTAAAAGTTGTTGACCCCGTCGAAGTCAGCACCGAAGAAGTTAGCACCCAAGTCTCTGGCACTGCACGAGTTAACACGGCACAAATAGACATGGTGGATTGGTTCGTTAACAAGTTTGGGCTGGACTACAACTTAGGCAATGCAGTTAAGTACATAGCTTTTAACGACATTGCAATGGCTAAAAGATATTTAGAACGAGCCGCATAGCCGATACAAACTCTGACCCTAACATTGTTAGGCTTGGCCGCACCCCACAAAGGTGCGGTTTTTTTGTTTTTGACATTGTCAAAAGTTATGATATAATTCAATTTTCAGTGGAGGCTTGCATGTATAAGCAACAGGTAATACTTAGAGATTACAACAACTTTATGGGTAGTGAGTTGCAATGCCCTACGTGTAACGAAGCATACTTACACCAACGCGATGTAACGGTGTTCCAACGGTATGAAGACCAGGATAAAACAATTGTGATGCAGCAGTGTGAAGACGACATGGTTGTTACAACTTTCCCATCGGGAGATACATGTAACCCTAGCCCTAGAAGGCATGGGCTTTTAATTGAGTTTGAATGTGAACACTGCCACTACACACATGTAGATGGCGAAGGCGATGAGCACCCTAGAGAACCGTTGTACCGACTAGCTATATACCAACACAAAGGCCAAACTTACGTGGAGTGGCAACTTGACTAAAACACCTGAAGCAAAAGTTAAGGACAAAATAAAAAAGATACTGAAAGACAACGGCGTGTATTACGTTATGCCGATTGGTTCGGGCTACGGCAAGGGGGGAGTGCCCGACTTTGTTTGTTGCTACAAGGGGTTCTTTATTGGTATTGAAGCAAAGACAGTCGGCAACTTGCCTACGCTTTTGCAACATATCAACTTAACAGAAATCATAAACGCTGGTGGCGTGTGCGTAGTGATTAACGAAAACAATTTAGATTCTATTAACGGGTGGCTAAGACTACTGGATGCTAAAGCACAATGAACATCATCACTATAGATTTTGAAACGTACTACGACAAAGACTACAGCTTGTCGAAGATGACTACGGAAGAATACATTAGGGACGAACGCTTTGAAGTGATTGGCGTATCAGTAAAGGTAGCTGATGCCGAGCCTGTCTGGTTCAGCGGGGGGACAGAAGAATCGCACCAGTTCCTGAAAAGCTTTAGCTTAGAGAAGCACTTGGTGCTAGCTCACAACGCGATGTTCGACGGAGCCATCCTTTCTTGGGTGTACGGAATTAAGCCAAAGGCATTCCTTGACACACTGTGCATGGGCCGAGCCTTGCATGGAACGGAAGTCGGAGGTAGCCTTGCGGTGCTAGCTTCCCATTACGGGGTTGGCAAAAAAGGCGACGAGGTGGTTCATGCACTCGGCAAACACAGACTTGATTTTGATCCTGTTGATCTTGATCGGTACGGTGCTTATTGCTCCAACGACGTTGCTCTTACTTACGATCTGTTTCGGTTAATGAGTGAAGGCTTTCCTTGGTCGGAGCTTAAGCTTATTGATATAACCCTAAAGATGTTTACCGACCCTGTCTTGTTACTGGATCGGCACGTACTTCTAAACATCTTAGATTCCGCTAAAAAAGCAAAAGCTTCACTGCTTGAGGCTGCGGGTTACTCACGCGAAGACTTGATGAGTAATGACCGACTAGCTAACGTGCTGCGAGAACACGCTGTCAATCCACCAACAAAAATCAGCCCAACCACAGGCAAGGAGACTTATGCGTTTGCGAAGAACGACGAAGAGTTTTTGGAGTTGCAAGAACATCCATCGATTGCCATACAGACTATCGTTACCGCTAGGCTTGGCGTTAAGTCTACGTTAACTGAAACAAGAACCGAACGATTGCTTGGTATTGCAAGCCGTGGCAAGCTGCCCGTACCCCTAAGATACTATGCCGCACACACAGGGCGTTGGGGCGGTGATGACAAACTGAATCTGCAAAACCTTCCAAGAGGCTCGACGCTTAAACACGCAATCATGGCGCCACCTGGGTACGTCATTATTGACTCTGACTCTTCACAGATTGAAGCCCGCACCTTGGCATGGCTTGCCGAACAGAACGACTTGGTGTCAGCTTTTGAAAAAGGCGAAGATGTTTATAGCATTATGGCCTCGGCTATCTATAGCAAACCTGTTGAAGACATAACGAAAGACGAACGGTTTGTAGGTAAGACCACGATCCTTGGTTCAGGTTACGGTATGGGCGCAGCGAAGTTCCAAAAGCAATTACAAAACTTTAGCGTAGCCATTGAGCTAAATGAAGCCAAGCGCATTATTGATACGTACAGAACGACTTACGATTGTATATCCAACCTTTGGAATCAAGCGAACCGCGCACTGGATGCCATGTATGCCGACATGAGTGAACAGCTAGGCCGAGTGGGTGTGCTTCAGGTTGAGGGGCGCAAGGGCATACGACTGCCAAACGGGTTGTATTTGAAGTACCCCAACTTGCGTAAGACTAACGATGGTTATGTGTACGACACAAAGAAGGGCAAAGCAATGATCCCTACCAAGATATACGGAGGCAAGCTAGTTGAGAACGTGTGCCAAGCGTTAGCTCGAATTATTATTGGTGAGCAGATGTTAATCATTGCCAAGAAGTACCGAGTAGTCATGACTGTGCATGATGCGATTGCGTGTGTAGTACCAAAATCCGAAGCTGAAACTGCTAAAGAATTTGTAGAGATATGTATGCGGTTGCGTCCTGATTGGGCTCTTGATTTGCCGTTGAACTGCGAGGCTGGATACGGCGTTACTTACGGAAGTTGTTAAATGGAGAATGTTATGGAAGATATAAGCACACATCTTCAACGCGCTCACTTGGAACTAAAGAAGTGTTACGACAACGTCAATGACAACAACAAGAAAGATGCACTGGCTAGCGCGGAGGAAGCCCTCTTCCACGTACGTTGCTGCATCCTTTGGCTAAAGGAGAGACTTGATGCACCTAACTAAAGAAGAACAAAAAGCTTTGGCTTTTGTTGAAGATAAGGGAATACCTGTTAGCTCAAGGGAATACGGTGTTCACTTGAAAAAAGATTCTAAAGCAGCGAGCAAGATTTTTGGTTCGTTAATTAAAAAGGGCAAGTTAAAGTTTTTTCAGCAAACGGATAATGACGGTATTACTCGTCACTATTACTTTGTTCCTGACACAAAAGCAGTTGAAGTGGAAAAATTAAAGGTGGAAGAACCAAAGGCAGAAGAACCAAAAGCAGAAGAACCGAAAGCAGAAGAACTAAAGGTAGAAGAACCAAAGCCTGTTGCAGAATCGAAGTCAAGCCCACTTAAAGACGTATACGATAATGACTATTACGAACATAACATGAAACTATTGATTAAATCGTTCTCTAACTATATTGAAAAAGATTTGGGAATTAAAATGATAGTGATTCCCGCACCCAAACAAAAAGGAAATAAAGACTCAAGTGTTCCGAACTTGAGTAAAGAAGAAAAAAGAGAGTTAGATCGACGAAAAAAGATTGAGCGTGATAGTGCAGCAAGGCGGGAGCATTTACGCACCATGTTAAACACTTGGTTTCCTGCATGGGTGCACATTCAAAGTTGGCGCTTTACTAATCCTACAGGACGAACAAGGACACATGCAGAACTTCAACACGCATTACAAACGGGGGTCTTATGAGGGAGAGTACAAGATGAGTTTAATGCACCAAAATAAATTAGCAGAAAAAGAAACGCAGCCTGTGTTTATTTTGCATGGTGTGCCGTATTACCCAAAACATCTTAATATTAAAGGGCAAGGTAGGCATACATGGGTAGGGCCAGGACGAGAACACGAACGCAAAGAGTACACCACGACACAGATGTACGACATGCGAGCACGTCTTACAACAATGCAGTTATGGAAACGCTCATGGACTGAGGAGGTCAAAGGATGGAAGATACTTTGATATGGGGGTTTGGGTTTCTGTTTGGTTTTGTGGTCGGTGTGATCAGAGGCAGACGAAGCATTGTGCGCGAGGCACAAGCGTTAGTGACTGAAGCCATTATGAAAATACGAGAGGGGCACAAGGTATGAATGACAACGTCAATCACCCCAAGCATTACACGAACCACCCCTCGGGGGTGGAGTGCATAGAGATTACCGAGCACTTCAATTTTAACAAAGGTAACGCTATTAAATATATCTGGCGCAGTGCAGATAAAGGAAAGGAGGTTGAAGACCTACGCAAGGCACGTTGGTACATAGACCGTGAGATTGCACGGATATTAAACAATGATGAACCTCCCTTCATGAAGAGGAGTGAGGGATGAGCCCCGACTATAAGTTCGCCATGTTAGCGGCATGGCTTGAGGGCTATGCCGAAGGACTACCTGATTACTGCACCAATGAGAAGTTCAAAATAAAAGAGGCAGCAGAGTTGCTCATGGAAGTGTATGAGCAGCGTACCAAAGGCAATGACAATTGGAGAGGTAGAGAAGGAGATAGAGCATGAGCGGGGATCATAACGAAGAACTACATATTCAAGCCGCTGCGTACGCTAATAAACGTAAGAAGGCGTATTTGGACTATGTAAAAAAAGGCTTAGCAGAAAAGCTGAGTAAAGAAATGATCGGCTGGGTATGGATGGCTCACTATGAGGGCTACAGAGATGGTATGAAAGGGGGGAACCATGATCATTGAACAGATCAGGGTTCGGATCATGTCTGAAGCTTACGACCTCGCGGACCGAGGCGATCACGAGGGGTACAACGCCGTCAAGGTGATGTGCAGTGAGGTTTTGGAATTAATAGCCGCTGCCGTTGCTGCCGAGCGTGAGGTGTGTGCCCAAGTTGTTGAAGCAATAGAACGCAATGGTGCTTGGGTTACTAAACTAGAAGCTGCCGCCGCCATACGAGCAAGGGGAAAAACATGAGCAAGAAAGGATTGTTTGATGACGTACCCGTTACCGACCACGAACGAGACAAAGCGTGGGCAGCATTCATCAAGCGACGAGATGTTAAAGCCATGATGAAAGGCAAAGAAGAGTTCAAGTTCCCGCTCGATGGCTCATACGATCTGTGGTGTATCGCTTGGGAGAAGGCTTGGTTCAAAGGGTTTGAAGCAGCATGGAAGGAGAAGGACAAATGAATCCTGATACAAAAGTTAGAATCAAACCGACAGGGAAGATAGGCTTCATTATCAAAGAGGAAGATGGTATGGTATGGCTTCGAGTTCCTAGAACCGATTGGCCTTTTCCCGACTACGTGTGCGCTCCGAGAAATCAACTAGCTATCGTACGGGGAAAGAAAGAACCCCCTACGTTAGAGGAAGCACCATTTTGAACATTGCATGGTCATACAGCAGTCTTAAAACATTCCAAGACTGCCCAAAGAAATACTACCACCTGAAGGTAGCTAAAGACTTTGTAGACAAACCAACCAAAGCAACTTTGTACGGCAACGAGCTGCACAAAGCAGCAGAAGAATTTGTAAAGAACGGCACACCCATACCTGCTAAGTTTGACGACATTCACATTAAACCTACGTTGGAAGGGCTTATGCAGTTAGAGGGTGAGCGGTTCTGCGAATATCGCATGGGGCTGACCAAAGATTTAGAACCGTGCGGGTTTTTTGATAAGCATGTGTGGTGGCGTGGTATTGCAGACTTGCTGATTGTCAACCGAGAAAAAGGTCTGGCTTACTCTTTGGATTACAAGACAGGTAAAAGCGCAAGGTATGCAGATGTGCAGCAATTAGACTTGGTAGCCGAGGGGGTCATGGCGCACTTCCCCGAGATCACACGGATCAAATCGGGGTTACTTTTTGTAGTGAGCAACGAGTTTGTGAAGGCGTATCAAACAGCGGATAGCCGAGGGCGTTATATGGATAAGGTGAAGCCTGACCTACACAGACTGCAAAGTGCGTTTGAAACCGGCGTATGGAACGCTTCACCTAATAACTTATGTGGTTGGTGCCCTGTTAAAACTTGTGAACATAACAAAGGGTGACAATGGAAAGGGACGAAGCGTTATCCATTATTTATCAAGTGCAACAGCAACACCCTGACTTGACTGCAAGTGGGTTTTCAAACGAGCGCCATGCAAGAGGTCATAGCCTAGACCCGAAGGCAGTTGGTTTATGTATTGAGTGGCTTTTGAGGCATGACGCATTAGAGCGCCGTAAAACTATAAACACCAGACGTACTAGCTATTCGTGGAAGCACATAGTGGAACGGCACTTCGATACATACATAGCTAACGGTGATTTCATATGCGCGGCTCTTTATCTAAAATATAAAATGAAAAAACAGAGCCTCAATGCGTATTTTAATATAAAGGAATTGAAAAATGCCTTACGTTAACAAATCGCGTCCATACAAGAAGGAATACAAACAGCAAATTGCACGAGGCGAAGCCGACGAGCGATTAGCTAGAGCCCGCGCACGGTACTCCATCGACAAGAAGGGTGCTGATAAAAACGGCAACGGCAAGGCTGATGCCCGTGAGGGTAAGGACGTAGCACATAAGGTAGCACTAAGCAAAGGAGGCAAAAACGAGCAAGGGCTGCGTATTGAAAGCCCAGCAAAGAACCGATCATTTAAACGAAACTCAGGTCATAAACTTGTATCAGAAACCAGTAAGAGGGAGCGCAAATGACAGACGAACAGAGGTGGCTCTTAATTCATGGACGGCAAGAAGTGCCTTGGTATGAATTGATAACAGGCCCAGTAGGGGGGCAATTGTTCGACCCACTATTTGAACGGTTGAGAGATGCGGGAAAACTTAAAGCAAATATATCTCGAATGACAGTTAGACTAAAGGAAGAAAATGAATCTATCAGAGTATGAGTGGCCCCGACCACCAGGGTTTGAACCGTTCGCGCATCAGAGGACAACATCAGAGTTTTTAGTTACCAGACGCAAGGCGTTCTGTTTCAACGAGCAAGGTACGGGTAAGACTGCATCCGTTATCTGGGCTGTTGATTACTTGATGAAACTTGGCGTATTACGCCGTGTGCTGATTGCTTGTCCGTTGTCGGTGATGCGCTCTGCGTGGCAGGAAGATTTCTTCAAGTTTGCCATTCATCGATCCGTTGATATTGCTTACGGTACAGCAGACAAGCGCAAGAAAATTGTCAATGGTATGGCCGAGGTAATCATCATCAACTTCGATGGGATCGGCATCGTTAAGAAGGAGATAGCCGCAGCGGGCTTTGACTTGGTTGTCATTGACGAGGCGTCAGCTTATAAAAACGTGCAGACTGAACGATGGAAAGATTTGCGCGACGTTATGAAATCAGTCAAGGGTTTGTGGATGTTGACAGGAACACCCGCCGCTCAGTCGCCTGTGGATGCTTACGGATTGGCTAAGCTCATTAACCCAAGCAACACACCTAAATTCTTTGGGCAGTTCAGAGATATGGTGATGGACAAAACATCTATGTATCGATGGATACCGAAGATCGGGGCCGACAAGATCGTACATACATTGTTACAACCAGCTATACGATTTGAAAAGCATCAGTGCTTAGACTTACCCCCACTAACCTACATTGACCGAGAAGCTCCGTTGAGTCCACAGCAAAAGTCGTACTACAACATGCTCAAAAAGCAGATGGTGATTCAAGCGGACAACGAGGACGTAACGGCAGTCAATGCAGCGGTGCAGATAAATAAGTTGTTGCAGATAGCGGGTGGGGCGGTATACACCGACAACAAAGAAGTGCTTGAGTTTGATGTGTCAGGCAGACTTAGCGTAGTTAAAGAAGTCATTGAAGAGTCGTCGCACAAAACGTTGATATTTGTTCCGTTTACTCATACGATACAAATACTGAAGCAGTTCTTGGATAAGCACAACATATCAAGCGATGTGATCAATGGCGATACATCTGTGAAGAAACGCGCTGATATTGTCAGGGAGTTTCAAAAACATACCAACCCGAAAGTGCTTATCATTCAGCCTATGGCTGCATCACATGGGCTGACGTTAACTGCGGCTGATACTATCGTATGGTATGCGCCTGTCACCAGTGTAGAGACGTATCTGCAAGCAAACGCACGGATTGACCGACCGGGGCAAGTCAATAACATGACGGTTGTGCACATCAAAGGATCGCCTGTTGAAGAGCGGCTGTACAAATTGCTGCGAGGCAACATGAGACAACATGCAAAAATCATCGATTTGTATAAGCAGGAGGTACAAGCTGCTTGACAATGTCAAAAGTTATGTTATCATTGCGGTTCTTCATTAGAGAGGTTAGATATGGAAGAAACTTTAGTTGATGTACCAATGGATCAGTTAGCAAAAACGTACGTCAGAATTAGGGACGAGCGAGCGAAGCTGAAAACAGATTATGAGTCGCAGGACAGTGATTTAAAAGAACAAATGGCAGTGATCGAGCAGGAGTTGTTAAACGCTTGCAACCGTATCAAAGCCGACAGCATCCGCACTACGCATGGAACCATCATTCGGTCGATCAAGTCGCGCTATTGGACGAACGATTGGAGTTCTATGTATAAGTTTATAAAAGATTACGATGCGTTTGCGTTGTTAGAAAAGCGTATACATCAGACCAACATGAAGGAATTCCTGAATGAAAACGCAGACTTACTACCTGCGGGTTTGAATGTAGAAAATGAGTACACCATTGTCGTTAGACGTTCCAAGTGAGGATATAAATGAGTAACCTTGTATTAAGCCAAGACACACCTGACTTTCTTCAAAAAGCTGGCATCAGTAACTTAACCAAACAGCTTGCTGGTAAGAGCGGTGGCGTAAAACGTATCGTACCCAAGAACGGCATCTTCCGCAAAATGGCTGGTGGTGAAGAGGTCGGCAAAATCAAAGGCCCGTTGGAAGTTGTGATTGTTGACGCATCCCCAGACGTTGGTCGTATCTACTACGAAAAGCAGTGGAGCCCTGACGCTGAGCCGACTGCGCCGACTTGCTTCTCAAACAATGGTCGTGAACCTGATGAGTCGGTGGAAGATCCTCCGGGAGATCGTTGCGATACTTGCCCTAAGAATATCAAAGGGTCAGGCATGGGCTCTTCAAAAGCCTGTCGGTATTCGCGTCGGCTTGCAGTTATGTTGCTTGAGGATTTTGGCACTGCGCTTGAAGGGCAGGTCTATCAAATGAATCTTGCATCAAAGTCGTTGTTTGGTGATTCAAATGTTGAGAATGCTTACACCTTTGAAAACTACTCCAAGGTCTGCATAAACAACGGCAAAAGTATTGACCACATTGTTACCAGCATCTTCTTTAATGAGGATAACGACAATCAGTCACTGCTGTTTATGCCCATGCGCTGGATCAGATCGGAGGAATACAACGCCGCTGTGAAGCTCACCGAGTCTGGTAGCACTAGACGTATTGTTATGATGACTCCTTACCAAGCAGATACTGCGAAAACTTTACCTGCTCCCGCAAGTCAACCCGAAGAAACATTTGAGCCTAAGAAGCGCGAAAGCAAAAAGGAACCGGCTGCACCAGCATCGAAAGCCAACCTTGATGCCATCGTGAAAGCCTGGGCCGACGAGGATTAATATGTCCTATGGATATAGCCAAAGTTTAGCTGCCACATTACTTGATGCGGACTCTGAACATCTTGGCATTACGCTTGGGAAACACTGCGTGAAGTTGGGCATCCCCGTAGCTGAAGTTGCTGACTCCTTGGGAGTCAGTAGGGCTACGGTCTACAATTGGTTTTGGGGGTTAAACACCCCCCTTGCCAAGCATGAAAAGCCCATCCGAGACTTCATTCGTGCTAACCGCAAACGCCGCTAGAACCCCCGCTTTTTACGAGTCGCCATGTCCAATTTTGATTTATTGGATGCCGTGCTGCCTTCTGAAGGTCGGTACTGCATTGTGGGGATCGGCAAGTATGTAGACCAAAGGCTGTTTGATACCAAAGAAGAAGCTGAAGCTTGCATTAAAGAACTTACCAAGTCTTTCAATGTGTACTTTGGGTGCGCCAAGTTTGGCTCACTAAACAATCGCAAACACGAGAACGCTCTATATTTCAGGGCGCTATGGCTTGATATTGACTGCGGCCCTACCAAGGGTGTGCCTGATGAAAAGGGCATCATCGCAGGATACCTAGATCAAAACATAGGGATGAGTGAGTTCAAAAGGTTTTGCAAAGAAGTTAAGTTGCCAAAACCAATCTTGGTAAATTCAGGCTACGGCATACATGCTTACTGGTTGTTGGAAGAAACACTAACTCAAACGGAATGGAAGCCATTAGCTAAAAGACTTAAGCAGCTTTGCGAGAAGCACAACTTAATCGTTGACCCCGCAGTTTTTGAAGCATCAAGAGTGCTGCGTGTTCCGGGTACTTATAACCATAAAGATAAAAATGATCTAAAACAAGCTACGGTTATCAACGAAGTATCAGATCGTATACCTGTTGCAGCTTTAGCCGAGCTTCTCGGCGCACCAGAACCAGAACCAGACGACGAGCGACCTGAGTACATATCCGCAAGCGTGAGCCCCATGATGGAAGCTCTGCTGAAGAATAAAGTAAAACGATTCAAAACCATCATGATCAAGTCGGCGCAAGGTACTGGGTGCGCCCAACTACTGCACTGCTATCAGAACCAACAAAGCATTGGCTACAACCTGTGGAGATCGGCACTTTCAATTGCAGCATTTTGCGTTGATAAAGACACTGCCATACACAAAATATCAGAAAACTACCCCGGCTATGATCGCTATGAAACAGAAGTAAAAGTTGATGATCTGATACGAACAGGCGCTCCGCACCGCTGTACAACATTCCATCGATGGAATCCCGGAGGTTGCAACGGTTGTATGCACAAAGGGCGTATCAATACTCCCATCATGCTTGGGGTTGAGATAGCCGAGGCCGACACAGACGAAGTGGAGGTGGTATCAGAAGATGGCGAAGTAACCGTTGAACGTATACCTGAGTATCCGTTTCCATTCTTCAGGGGTAAAAACGGAGGTGTGTACAAGCGCCCTCCCGCAGACGCCGAGGAAGAAGCAACGCAGGTTTACGAGCATGATTTGTACATACATAAACGGATGATTGATCCCTCGCTTGGGGATTCGGCTGTAGTTAGGTTGCGGCTACCAAGGGATGGGTTAAAAGAGTTTGTGCTTGCAGCCGACGAAATCTTTTCCAAAGATAAGTTAAGGCAGACGTTGGCTCGGCACGGCGTGTACACCCACAAGAAACAATACGATGACTTGTCCATCTACCTTGTCGGGTCACTTAAGGCAATGCAATTTGATAAAAAGGCGGAAACAATGCGTACACAATTTGGTTGGATGGAAGCAGACAGTAAATTTATTTTGGGCGACCGCGAGGTAACTAAGGATGGTGTCTTTTATAGCCCCCCTTCAAGCTATACAAAAGATGTATCAGAGATCATCACTCCCGTAGGGTCGTACGAGAAATGGAAAGAAGTGTTCAATCTTTATGGTCGGCCTGGACTTGAAGGAAATGCTTTTGGTGCGTTGACTGCGTTTGGCTCACCTTTGCTGAAATTCACTGGGATGAAGGGTGCGATCATTAACTTGATTCACCAATCAGCAGGTACAGGTAAGTCTACGGTGCTTTACTTGTGCAACAGTGTGTACGGGCATCCGACTGAGCTGGGCTCTATTTGGAAAGACACATTCAATGCCAAGATCCACAGGCTCGGCGTTCTAAATAATTTACCAAACACGATTGATGAAATAACAAATACAACCCCTCAAGAGTTTTCTGATCTTGCTTACAGCATTTCGCAGGGCAGGGGTAAGAACCGCATGAAGTCTAACGCCAACGAAGCGCGGCTGAACCTAACGAGCTGGACAGGCATTACGCTTTCATCTGCAAACGCAAGTTTTTACGAGAAGCTCTCCACACTGAAGAACTCACCAGATGGCGAGAACATGCGCTTACTTGAGTACCACGTACACAAGTCGGATGTAATTGCTACGCAAGAAGGCAAAGATATGTTTGACCATCAGTTACTTGAAAACTACGGTCATGCTGGTGATATTTACATCCAATACTTAGTGAACAACCTTGAAAGCGTAAAAGACCTTATCCGTAAGGTGCAAGCCAAGATTGATAAGGAAGTGCAGTTTACAAGTCGTGAGCGGTTCTGGTCGGCAGTGGCAGCTTGCAACATCACGGGTGGTCTGATTGCTAAAGAATTAGGTATCCACAACTGGGACATGATGGTGATTTATGAGTGGCTTCTTAAGACCCTTAACAATATGCGCGAAGAAATTAAACCACCGACGCTAAACCCCTTGATGATCATTGGCGACTTCATCAACACCAACATTCAGAAGGCTTTGGTTGTGCAGGGCAAAGAAGATAAACGCACCAACATGACTGCCAACCCGACACTTATGCCAAAGGGAGAGCTGTACATACGTTACGAGCCCGATACCAAGTACCTATTTATTACGGTGAATAGCTTTAAAAAGTATTGCACAGACCAGCAAGTCAACTACAAAGACACCCTTAAACAGCTTAAGGATCTCAATGTATACGTTGAAAGCGTAAATAAGCGCATGGGCAAAGGCACTCAACTAGATTCTCCCGGTGTAAGGGTGCTGGCGTTTGATGCGTCTAACTCTGAGTATTTGCAAATGGATTCACTAGCGAACCATGAGGATCGAGACAGTAACGTATAACGTCAACTGGGCTAGGTTTAAACCGGGGACTTCTTTTTTTGTACCTTGCATAGACCACAGGTCGGCAAAGACTGCGGTTAACGAAGTAATGCGCCGACTACGTATGAAGGTGGTGATGAAGGTTGTAATTGAAGACGGTATAAAGGGCTTGCGTGTGTGGAGGGTTTAGGCTATATTGCCTTCGTAGTCCATGACTGCGTCCTCCTTTGGGAATCGCAACTTCCCCTTAATCCCGACCCCCCGTCGGGATTTTTTTATTTGTCAGACGAAGTGCCATACACTTCTATCCTACGTTGGCGCTCACGCTCGGCAACTGCTTTACGTGATGGTGCAGCAGCAGGGGCAAGCAACGCTGCATTCTTTTCTGACAACCGCAGACCACGCCAAGACTCACCACGGTCTTTAGCTCTACGCTCCAACGAGTCTTGAAGCTGTTCAACATCAATCCTAAACGAAGGATACTTTTTGTTGAATGCAACGAGGTCTTTGGTAATTAGTTGGTTGTAAGCCTTAAAGTCTCGCGTGCGGTATTCACGGTCAATGTTGTCAAATAACTTCTGGCGTTCGTTCTCAATGCGTTGCTGAATACCAATAAGTTTGAACGTCACGTTTTGTGTGTTGGCAAGAAGGTCTGAACGGAACCCAATGGCCTGACCAATAAGTTCACCTGTCGTAAAGGCATCCTTGCTCATAATCTGAGCACCTTTATTGTTTTTAGCGCCTTCAGTAGCGTACTTATGTGTAAGTATAAAGTTACGTATTAATGCGGGAGACAGTTTTTCTACACCTTTTTGGTAGTCTCCGTTTCGGAAAGCCTCATATGCGTCTGCCCAATTAAGCACCATGTTTACAGCAGGGCCAGCTTTTTCAATAGCCCAAGCTTCAAGCGATTCTCTAGTGGTTTTAGTTTCTTTAATATCGCGGAACCACAGGTCGTTAAGCTGCGTACGAGAAGCAAAATCAACACCAGTAAATGCGTTTAGTAGCCCACGTTCAATAATACTACTTAGTTTCTTGCCTCCAATTGTAACGTCACCTAATATTTCAGGTAAGAATATTGTGCGGGACCAAATTTCAAAATCAAGGTCTTTAATATCTTTTGGTTTTTCATCATCGTCGGCAGCATTCCAAGCCATGCCAAGCAAACCCATTACTACACTAAACATAGGTAAACCAGCAGCTCCAGCAAGCATCCAAGTGGTTGCCATCGTACCCCAGAATATTTTTGCAGCTTCGGCTTTTTCTGCTTTAGTTTTACCCGCAATCATTCGCTTAAAATTTTTAACAAGATACATTGTTACGTGTAACGGATACATTTGAAACTGCAATGCAATTTTACCGCCTGGATTACGCATAATCATTGGGCGGTTGTATTCACCATAATTACCAAGTGCATCATTAGTATCTTGAACTGCTTGGTCTATGGCGTCTTTCTCAGATATATTTGGGTTTTTTCTTTTAGACAGTCGATACGAAGTTAAAAATATAATTTCACGGGAAATTCTTTCGGTTGAGTGCATCAACCCACCAAGAACAAAATTAACAGTTTTCTTTGTTTTATCTAGTGGTGAGCCAATTTTTTCCGAAGGTATGTTGTTGTAATCATATAGCGCACGCGCATAAGTTGATTGGGTTACGTCTCTAGCTAACATAGCTTCTACAGCTTTTCGTTCTTTAGGTGAAGCATTAACAGCCGTTGAATTTACAATTGATGGCATAACATTCACTTCGTCACCTGTAGCTGTTTTTCTAGTAACTGCAAGTGAGTCCCACACTTTCATAAGCTTTGCCATTTCTGCGGCTGTAGCTCCGTACCCATGACGAGCACCAAGTATGGGGATGCCCGTTTGCACAATGCCAATTGGTTGCAACAGTGCAGAAGATGCGCCAGACAAATAATAGATAAAAGAAAGTTTATTAGCCCAACCAGCAATAGCGTCGGCTGCATTGGGTATTCTTGGGTTAAGTGTTTCTTTAACCCGCTTTTCCATTTCCGCTACAAACGGTTCAAACTCAGGTCGATTTTGAATTGAATCTCTTGCAGAAGCCAACGTATTACGTAGTTTAGGTGCATATTTAAGCCGAGCAAGTTGCAACGACATTTTAAGCGAAGACTCATTAAAATCCCGAAGTAAATCAGTACTAAATCCAGCATAGCCTTTACGATGAATAAACTGCTTTCTAAAAGTCTGCTCTGGCATCGTACGTAAATACATTTGATACACAGCATCTTTCATGTCGTCACGAATGTTTTCATCCGTGAAATTAGACTCATCAATAAGCTTGAACGTACTTTTTAACAACGAACTCGGCTCAGTGGATGCTAAACGCATTGAACGGATGTCATTGCCGATTTCAAACTTCTTAATATCAAGTAGTTCATCTAACTCAGTTTTACGATCTTCTGCAAGTTTTTTGGCTACGGCATCGCGCTCAGCCATTGTGGGGAACATATAAAATTCTTTTTCTTTGTTTTTACCCGTATACACAGCAAGCCAAAAACTACCATCTCTTGTTAAAGGGAAGTATGGATATATACGCTCGCCTTTTTCATACATTTTTTTAACCGCAGCAAGCAGTTGAGTTTTGGCTTCTGGGGGTATATTTGCTTGTTCAATTTGATCGTCAAGTAGTGACGTATATAGCTCAGCCATATCGTCGTAATACTGTTTTATATCTTTATATAGCTGTTGTCCTTTAGCCCCAAGATCTTTATACATGTCGTTTAATTTTGTATTGCTTGAATCGGTAGCTGGGTCTATTTGAGATAACGTAGCTATTTTAGTTATGTCTTCTAACTTACGACGCAACTCAGGCGATTTACTAAACTCAGTATTAATTTTTTTAGATAAGTCAGCAGCCGCACCCATGAGTTTTTGCGCCATACCACTCATTGATTGAAGCTGCTGATTGATTTCAGCAAGTCGAGGTATTTCATCAGCCCATTGCACTAACGCATCTGTAGTAACGCCTTTAACTAAAATACTTTTGCCTTTGTAATCCATGCCTTTCCACAAGGCACGAAGTGAATCTAAAACACCTTCCCCATTACGCAGTCTGTACAACAGTGAAGCCTGCTTAGCGACTTCTTCTGAGGTACGCGACTTAGCTAATTTTTCAATCGCTTCATCGACTTTCTTGTCAATTTCTTTTTGTTTTTTAAGTGCTTCTTGTTCTTCTGGCGTAAGTTTTTGTTTTGTCAAAGAGACTTCAACAGGTTGGCGTTTACGCAGCTCTTGCTTAATTGCGGCTCCAATTTTAGCCGTACCGGTTCTGTAAGGAGTTATTTTAGTACCAGCAAGCCTGTCAGTTATGTCAAGTAAATCAACCAACGCATTGAATTGATTAGGTGCAAGCCCAAGAATTTTGCGAACAGCTTCAACAAACTTAGTGAACAGTGTCTTGTCTCGACCTGTTGAGCTGTATTTATCTGGCGTTTTTACCGACTTAAGGAATTTAACAAACGCTGGATTAGTTGTACCGTATGCGGCAAACTCTCTAAGGTTGTTAAACACATCAATAGTTTCGGCATTACCAAGTTCAAGCACTCTAGGGTCAATTGTGTTGTTTTCTACTGCTTCATCGTATGCTTGCTGAGCAAGCATCATTGTTTCTTGTAGTTCTTGATACCCTCGCACTAGCGGGTCTTGTGCAACACCAGGGACTAAACCCCGTGTTTCAAGCATATTCTCGGCAGTAATAATTTTACGGTCAAGCGCAGCATGTGTAATTTCATGCAGTGCATCTACGTTGTTAACACTTTGTCGATCACCAAACGAAGCACCACGTAAATAAATTGTGGGTGTACCAAACGACGGGCCGACATACATAGCCGTAGCTACATCCCAGTTTTCACTGAGTATTTTGTTGTCGGCAATTTGTGCAGGAACAGGATCGCCTTCTTCAAGTGTAACTATAGGTACGTTGGTAGTTGATGCACGCAACCGATTGGCCAGTGTCGTTTGTAACGGGTCGCCCGTTTTTGAAATTGCAGCTATACCTTGGGTTGCATTTGTTGCAGTTAATAGTTGATTGTTTACCGGGGCTCCACTAAGGGCGGCACTTTTGGATGGTTCAGCTTTTGCGGCAGGCTTTGCCACTTCTGTTCCTTCAGCAGGCGCTGCTTTTCTCTCTTCTTTTGCTTGCTGGGTTTTGGGGGCTTCAGTGACACTTGGTGTTTCCTTTGTTTGTATATTGTCTATTTTTATATTACTTTCAAGAAGTTTATCTACTAGCGCGTTTTCTTCTTTATATAATTTGTCGCTTTCTTTTTTTAATCGATCTTTTTCCGCATTTTGTTTTTCAGCAGCTTCTAAAAGTTTTAGACGATTGGCAGCATAATCAGCAACCTGTTTAGCCTGTTCAACATACGTACCAGAAAACGATGGTGGGGTTTCGTCCGGGACACGAATATCAGGAATTTCTGATAATTTAGCTCTAGCGTTTTTTACTTCATCTCTGCGAGCTATCACATCTTGTAGCTCAGCAAAAATTTTTGCGTTTTGAGCTACAAGATCTTCTAAAGACTCTACTGCACCGGGTGGTGCTTCTTCTCTTCGTACAGTTGGCTCAGCAGAAAGCTCAGTGCCTGCCACTCCTGTGTCGATAGATGGTGCAGCTCCTTCGGTGGGTACTCCTCCAGAGGGTCTGCCAGAAACTGAAACGCCCTCTCCACCTCCTGCAACGGGAGGCTCAGTAACATCTTCTGCATCTGCGGCCTCCTCATCAGCGACCCGTTTTTTGGCTAACGCAATAGCTTCAGCTTTAGTGCTAACGACATTATTGTCAAGTAGTTCCCCAGCATAAGCTTGCACTCTTGGGTCATCGTCAGGTATAACCAACCCTTCACGTAGCTTTGCTTTTCTTTCTTCTTCCGCTTCGTCAGCAAGTTTTTTATCTTGTGCTTCTAGTTCATCAACACGTTTAATAGCAATTTTTCTAGCGTCTTCTTCTTCCATTCCACGGGTCTGAACAAGCTGCTGAGTTAAAGCATTTATTTGTTGGTCTTTGGTTAGTTCCGCATCAAGCGGTACTTTAGTTTTTATTTCTGGTTCTTTACGTTGCTCAATGACATCTTTTAATTTTTTTACTTCTTCGTCAGTCGCACCTTGTCCACGAGCAATCTGTATGGCTTCTTTAACAGATAATGTCCCACCTAACGCAGCACCAGTAAGGAATTCAAGCGTGGCAGCACCGAATACCCCACGCATTGTTGGCGTTTCAGCCAACGCCTTAATGCCTTCTTCTTCTCCTACACGTTGTAGCGCAATATTTTCTGCTAGTTTTTCTTGTCCTGCTTGAGCAAATTCTGGTGCGGCTTCTTTACCCGCTTCAGTAACAACTTTTTTAGCTCCGGCAACAACGCCTGTTTTGGGTGCTTCTTTAGCTATTTCTTTAGCTACTTCTTTAGTTGCGGCAGTTCCTGCTGCTTCTTTTGCTGCGGCTTTTGTAAGTATACGTTTAGATAATGAATCAATAAATTGTCTTTCAGCACCCGTGCGTCCAGCAAGTGCGCCAAACCCAGCACCGGCAAGAATCATGTCTAGGTTTTTGCCACCATATTCTTGAGCTTTTAACGCAACTTCTTCTATTCGTTTTTCATCCTTAATACCTGCTTCTTTAAGTGCTTTTTTAGTCTCTTCGTAAATTGTGCCTTTAACAGTACCGGCGCCCATAACAGCGCCAAGACCAAGCGCAGTAGCGCCAGCGACTGTGCCTACAGCAGCGGCAGGAGCAAAAAGTGTAGCTCCTAAAGCAGCAACAAGTGTTGGAGCAGAAGTACCTAAAGCAGAAGAAAGTAAGTCTAAAGGTGCAACAGTAAATGCTTTAAACGCAGCCTTTACATTCTCAAGAACGCCTTTGTCTTCGGCCTCCTTCATGATCCTAGCAACTTCTTTAGAATCATTTTTAGACTGTGCTGACATCAAACCAGCTATATAATCTTCAGCACCTTTAATATTTTTTGAGGTTTCGCTGCCAGCACCAAAAGCATCCGCAATCATACGGACACCCTGCGTCACTCCCTTAGCAATATTTAAAGGTACGTCAGCAACCTGACGAAATACAGATTCAGACTCAGGTTTTGCTTTAGTTTCTGCCAGAGCAGATGGTGAACCTATTGAACCAGCTATTACTTTTTTTACTGTTGATTGGATAATAACCGGATCTGTGCCATCAGGAAATTCAAGCATCCTACCATCAGCAAGTTGAGCGTAAACGGCCATAATATTTATGGAATGAGGTTACCTTTGGCATCGAATTTTAAAGTTGTATCACCATCGGAAGACGTAGCGCTTCTTTGTGGCGTAGCGCCACTAGATGAAAACCTTGCACGTTCTCCATCTTCTATTTGTCTCTTACGCTCAGGAGTAGCTTCCATATATTCGGAGTCAAATTTTAATCTTCTTAATGCTTCAGATACATTTTTTGCGTTTGCCGTGCTAGCACGCATTTGACTTGCTGCTGCATTTACATTTCTGTACCCATAAATTAAATTTGTAGCATCTTTAAAAGCTTGATCTTTAATTAAAGCATCCGATAGCCGCTGATTTTGTGGCAATTTAGCGTTAGCTTCTTTTAGCTTAGCTTCAATAACCCTAGCCGATACTTGCAAATCAGTTTTACCTTCACCTGCTTTCGCGGCTTCAATTTTTGCCAACTGTACTTGATGCATCAAGTTAGTACGATCTTCATACGCTTTCATACGAACTTGCAAGAGAGTGTCGGCGCTCTTAAGTCTTTCAGCTTGAAGCTCCTTAGCAGCCGCAAGTTTTGCTTCACTAAGCTCTTTTCTTTGCCGAAGCCCAGCAATTTTTTCTTCTGCTCCAACTTCTGCTGTTATGACATCTTTATCATATCTATACGCTTTTTCTAAATCAGCTTCTGCGCTGGCCACAAGTTCATTAGCACGTTTAGTGCGACCACGTTCTTCTTCAAAATCAGCAAGTGCTTGTTTGCGCTTGGCTTCTGCCATATACATAGCTGCTTTATTTTCGCGTTCTTCAGCCTTAGCACGTTCACCAGCAACGCCACCAGCTAGCTTAGTCATAAGCCCTGCTATACGCACACCTCTTAAATCCGCAGGAAGCGCAGCTAGGCCAGCAGCTATACCTTGCATAGTATTAGCAGGTTTGCCACGAATAGCAGCAGCAGTTTCATCATCTAACCCAGCAATCCCTGTCTTGTACTTTTCATACTGCCCACGATCTTTTGTTTCGGCTTCTTCTAAACGCCGCTTTTTTTCTTTGGGGGAAAGCATAGCTCGTTCTCGTGCTTCTTTTAATGAAGCTAACCCACTACGAATATTTGTTATGCTTTCTTCAATTTCAGAGTCATCTTCGCTTTCAGGTTTAGAAGGCACGACAAAAGATGGACGATCTTCATTAAATGCACCCAAATCAGGTTGCACTAACCCGCGCCGAGCGTACCCTTCAACTCCACCACCATGAGCAAATACAATTCCACCACGCATCGCAGTAAACGCATCTTGTGGAAGTGGTAGCGTACTTACCCCCATCGTGTCTCGCATCTGAGCATTTCTAGCTTGTTGCGCCATTTGGTCAATAAGCGCGGCTTTAACTCCGAGTTGTTTCTCTGCCGCCGCTAGCTGTTGAGCTTTTTGCGCTAACTCCATATCCTTCTGTTGAAAGATTGTTGAGTCACTTACCTTGTTATTCATAGCCTGCTGGCGTTGGTTAGCCGCACTTGAAGCGCCCCTTGCAGCTAACTGTTTACCCGCTGCACCGTCTGGCCCCGGCGTGACTTGTCCTGTTATTTGAGGAGGTGTGCCCCCTGCATAATTTTTCAACACCCCCCCAGACATCTTAGACATTGCTGCCTGAACTTGGGGTCCGTCAGGTGGAAATGGGATTGGCATTTTTACCCCCTACAGCTTTGAATAATCAACAGCATCAAACCCATCACCAGCCCCACCTTTGATATACGCCTGCGGTCTTAATACAGCTACCTCATCTGCCATAACGCCAACCTGCACAGGCCCACCAGACTTGTAACGGTAACTATAAACTTTCAACCCATCGTCAAACATACCAATCGGTTTAATGTCAGTTTTTAGGCGACGATCAGAAGGTTTAAGCACATTACCAAGGCCGAGCATTGCAACTAAACCTTCCGTGCTAGGACTAATCCCTGTGTCTCCAGCCTTAATTGGAAGCCCTTGTATTAATTGGCTTGCGTACCCAAGCTCACGGAACGGATCTAAGTATGTATCACGCGCTTGTGTGTATTCAAACTGACGGGCAGCTTCAGCAGCGCGTTGAGCTTCTTGGAGTTGTTGCAGTGCAAGATTAGCTGCAAACTGATCACCTCTAGCTTGCGCTTCCTCGGCGCGTTGTTGAAGTTCACGAGCTTGTTGGTCGTACTGTGCAGCCGACTGTGCTGTTTGCAATCCTAGATTTGCGGCAAACTGCTTTGATTGTTCTCCAAGTCTGCTTGCTTCCAACCCAAGTTGTCCTGCGGTTGCAGCACCTGTTAATGCTTGTTGTCCTGCAACTTGTTTTGCTTGTTCCGTTGCTGTTGCTGCTTGCAGTTTACGCCCCTGCTCAGCTTCAAATGCGCGGAGTGCAGCGTCATAGGCTTCTTTTTGCCCACGCCCAGTAATATCACCGATCTGTGTGGCAAGGTTTCTGCCTATCTCGTTTTCGGACAAAATATTTCTGGTTCCCCCAAACGCACCAGCTTGCGTAAATTTTGCTGCTTGCGCTTGAGAGGCTAGCTGCGCTTGACGTTTGGCTTCACGAATTTGAGGGTCAGTAACTGAAGATGTATAAGGATTAATAAAACGATCTAACGCAGCTTGATCAAACGTACCAGTTGTAATACCTGTAGCACCGGGGCCAGTGTATGTGTTAGTTGGCGCAGTGTAAGTGGAAGAATACGTAGTCGGTGAAAAAGCATTCGGCGCATCAAAAGTCGAGGGCACTACCTGACTACCCTGCATATTCCCGGTTGATCCACCACTAACATTCCCACCTGCTTGATACCCTTCAATCAACGACATAATGCCGCCCGATGCGGCAGATTTGGGGGCAAATGAATAATTAAAAGGTTGATAAGTGGGGGTTTTACTTGCACCCATGCCCATCATGTTTTGACGTTGAGTTTGAAGATCTTTTAATGTTTGCGCTGTTTCTGTGCCGTAACCCCCTGCACCTGTACCACCAAACTGTGGGCCTGTATATGTGGGTTGCTTTGTCGTTGGGTCTACATTACGTCGTGCTAAAAGCCCAGACATCCGTTGCAGATAATCTTGAACGTAGTCGGTATAACCTTCACGAAGCCCAGATTCACCTGAAATAGATACTCCAGTACCGCCAACAACAGGATCAAAAGATTGCTGTTGCTGTTGCTGTTGCTGTTGCTGTTGCTGCTGTTGTTGCTGTTGCTGCTGCTGTTGTTGATTTGTTGTATTTACTAAAGCTTTTATTTGCGCGTCAGTAAACCCGTCATTAACTCTGGCGGCAACCGTAGATTTTGCAAGCCCTGTAGCTTTAACTAAATCGTTAATCCTAGCGGCATTCGGATCAACAGCGTTTCCAGCGTTTGATTGTGCTAAAGCTGCTATTTGAGTATCGTTAAGACCTTCATTAACTCTGGCAGTAACCAATAATTCTGGAAGCCCTGTAGCGGCTGATAAAGCCTTAATCCTAGCGTCGTACGCAGTATCAGCCTGTCTATAAAGATCTTGAGCTATGTCTGCGGTAACCGCATTTTCCTGCGCGGTGCTGGGATTTTTATTTAGTCCGTTCTTAAGCATCCAGTCAATGGCATCTTCGCCAATACCAGCATTCTCTAAATCTTGCGCGGTTACGTTTTTGGAATTGAACCAATCAATTTTTTCCTTAGCGCCGTATTTTGTAGGGTCCGCCCAACCAGGAGGAAGTTTAAGTGCCATGATTTACCTCGGCATAAATTTGTCAGGATTAATCTGCTTACCCTGTTTGCGGTTGCCCGTTCGTGCAGCACGAATACGATCCATCATTTCGTAAAGGCGTTTCGCACCTGCGTTAGAATTTCCATTCCCAAGATGACTAACAACATCAGCAGGAATAACAAACTCGCCATCAGAAAGTGCAGCAGGTCTTTTACCGTCAATATGCGCTGGGACTTTGTCTGCCATGCCGTCTGAGTGTCCTTTGAGGTATCGTGGTGGTAGTGCACGTCCTCCCCTCGCCATTTCCAATGACCCAATGCCACCTCCCATCGCAGCTTTCTTAAACCCAGTAACGCCACCTGCACCTGTGACTGCTTGATACCCAGAGCTACTTTTGAATGATTTGCCTTTTGCGGCTTCACGCGCATCTTTAGCATCGTCGTAAGCCATCTTTGCAGCGGCAAGCATAGCAGCGTATTTCAGTGCATCTGTACCAGAAATACCTGTACCGAGTATTCCTTTTTTATCGGTATCAATACCAAGTTTTTTAGTGCCCGTAGAATCGTTTGGGTCACCAACAGGCACACCTGTAGCTCTTAAATTTCCATCACCTTCATTACCTGCTTGACGTTGTAGCCGAGCAGTTTCAGCAGCGGATTGGTCATTAGGATCATAAACACCAGAAGCCGCATCAACGGGGTTGTCTGCACCGACAGGCGCAAACCCATAATCCCCACCCATTAAATCTCTAAGTAGCGCAGCGTCTTCTGGGTTAGCTTCAGCAAAAGCAGCAAAAAGTTCTGGGTCATTAAGCACATTACCCGCAAAATCTAAATCTTTATATGCAAACTCCCCCCCTGCATAATCAAGGCCACCTAGCCCTTGAAAAGGAAGAAATTCCTCAAGATCAGGAGAAAAATCGTAATCGGAGTAAATATCTCCATAATCGTCGTAATCAAAATCACCCATCATGGTCCTCCCGGCTTACGCCGCGCTGCAATTAGCGGGGCAGCAAAATTTAAAAGCTTTGTCACGGCAGCTTGCTGTTTAGGATCAAACCCCGCAGCTTGTCCAGCTTGATTTAACCCATAGTTAATCGCAGCACCTTTTACTGCTTGCCCAACATCAAAAGGTCGGCCTGTAGCGGCAGAAGTAAGCGCGGAAGTTGCTATGGATTTAGCGGGTACCCCTAAAGAACCAAGCCCCTTAAACATATTAGGAGCAACTTTGTTAACCCCCGCACCTATTACATCGGAAGCTAACGAAGATGTAGCGCCGGTTTTAAACCCTGTAGAAAATGGTTGCCCGGATAATTTCCCAAGCCCACCACTAACAACCCCAGATACTAAAGCTTTAGCCCCAGCGTCAGCCGCAAAAGATGGAAGCCCTAAACTAGCTAATTGCCCTGCAACACCACTACCTGCTGTATTAATCCCAAGCTCGCCAAGCGCAGCACCTGCTGCACCAGCAGTCCCAGTAACCCCGCTAAGCAGCCCACTAACACCCCCAAAGGGCATAGCAAGCAAAGACCCAACTTTTAACGCTGTAGCTACATTCTTAGCATCCGGGTGCTCGCCTTTGTAATACTTAGGGTCACCAACGGGGATTAGTTTATCGCCTTTGGGTATATAAGCTTGCGCCATGCGCTCGCGCTCAGAACCCCCGGTTTTACCCCCCATGTATAAAATGACATTGCCAGAGTTAAGTTCTTCTGGCGTAAGGGAATCTAGCTCTACTTCAACAGGATTACCTTTCTCATCCTTCTTATACGCTTTGGTAAACGTGGACTTATGCCCTAACTGCTCACCAAACTTCTCCCGCATCAAATCACTAGCGGTTTTTGCTACTTCTTCCTGCCCTACTACGTTACTTAATTCTTCCCCAGTGCCGTATATATCAACGCTTTTCTTACCAAAATCTTTTAACCCTGCAAACGGGTTAGCCAGCGCCTTCCCCGCAGTAAAGCCTGTATCAGACTTGGCACCTTTGGGTGTTGCACCATACTGCGTTGCTCGCTCCGATAGGTAGTCGTCAAGAGCTTTTTGCTGCGTAAAGCTTTGCAGCTTAGCAAGGGCAGCTTGTTGCTCAGGAGTCAGGGTTTTAGCGGAGGTGGTCATTCAATCCCCGAAACAAAAGTAGCAGTCACAATGACTGATGGTATCGCAGGGCGCGTCGGAGAGGAAGGGGCAGTGTAGTGTTCAATGTAGGCATTAACATTAGAAGGACGCCAGAACAGTTGCACATAGCTGTTAACCGTAAACGAATTGACATAGTTGGCGCTAGCCACTGTGTGATATGGATCGCCCACTGCCTTTCTTGGGGCCAAACCAAAACGCCTATTAGAGTCGGCAATATCAGTTCCGTTTTTTCTAAACCAAATGTCTACGTCCTGTGAGGCAGCGTCATAGTTTGCTAGCACTATGCTGTATTGAATATTGTATATCCCCGTATACCCAAACGTAATTTGGCTACTACTTTCAACAGACACACCCGTGGATAGTGAGGTGTTATTTAGTGTAACCGTATTAGCTGTGGTTGTTAAAGCTGCTATTTGATCGGTTGTGTCAAAAAAAGACCCCAGCGGAAGTTGTACGTACTGCCCACCATAGTTACCAAATAACGCAAGTAAATTATTGTTAAGCCTGTTGAAGTACAAGCGCAAGACGTTGTTAAACTGTTCTTGATAGCGCGAGTCGTACTGCCCCGGTGCCAGCGGCAGATTAGGCGAAGCAGGGTGCTCAATAAGACTCATCGACGACCGTCCGGTCTAATGTCAATACGTGGTGCGCCAAGCTGCCAAGTTGTACCCAAGCCATCCGAAGCAATCTTAATAATCATCTGCCGCCCACGGATTCGGGTGTAAACAATATTGGTAAATTGCTCAATCGTAACCGTCGATGTACGGGCAACTGCTTTAGAAGCCTCGGTGTTAAACCCAGACCCCGAACCATTCATGCCGTACATGGTCATCGTGACTTGAGGCGTACCCGCAGTTGACCCTTGGAATGTCAAATCCGGCACCATACGCCATACAAACCCAAAGTTTTGACCATCTTCAATATCAAATTCGGCAGACTCAATATAAGCTTCAATAGCCGTGGGAGTACTTGTCTGGTTGTCGTCAATACCATTTTCATGATTGACTAAATTATTACTATAAGTTGCAGCTACAGGGAAAGCACGCAACCCTGAATCAATCCAAGCAGTACGCGCTAGTGAGCCGTAGTACCAAATGTCTTCTGCATAATTGTAAATTACATAAGAATCAATTGCTGTAACATCAGCCGAACAATAAAACCACCATATTTCATTAAACCCTTCATTAGTACCAGCAAACACCTGTTGAGCTTGATCTAAATTAATATTGCCAAATATATGACGACGAAGATCACAACGAAGCGTTTGTACGCGCCCGTCATAAAGATAAAACTTATCAACGCCCATCCAGTAAATACGCCCCGATGCAACTGCCGCAGCATTTTGGCTTATAATTGATATGTTATCTCCAACAAGTTGAGAAGACCAAACAATCGGTGCGCCCACATATTGAATAGAATATAAAGAAGAATTTGTCCACACTATAATTTCTTGGCGGGTTTGTAGAACTGTAATAATTTCAGAACCGCGTGATAGCCGAACAGAACCTGCTTGATTAAGCGAAGAAGGCACCCAATCCACAACTGACTCTTGATTGCCCCAGCGAATAAGCATAGGATCAAGAGTTGCGCTACCATACTCCGTTGTGCCAAACAATAATACAAATCTAGAAATATCAGATACAAGTATGTAATTTTGTAGAGTTGGCACATCCACCAGAACACTTACACTGTGAGTGCCAGATTGAGAACCTGATGTATTAATAATTGTGCCTGTTGGAGTAGCTGAAAGATTAGCAATAACACCATCAACATTACGTAGGTAAAAAGTAGTGCCTGTAGAAAGCCCAGTAGGTAACGCACCTGTCGTGGAAAACTGCACGGCTGTACCTTCAGCAAGTATTACAGAGAACGTAGCCACACACGGAGTAGCAATAGTAAAAGTTACTGCGCCTCCAAGAGTATTGACATTTACCCCTCTAGTAGCAACACCAGTTGACGCTTCCCAATAATATAACCCACCACCACGAGGCCCAAAAACAAGATCTTCTCCCCAATTATTGTGAGACCATAAGCGCAATGAATCTGTTTGTGACGAACCTGAACCCCATGAACCAAAACCATAAAATCCAGATCCCCAACCTGTAAGCGGAACTTGGATTGCTGGACCTGTATTTATTTGGTATGTGGCTACAACAGCCGCACCACCTCCTGGAGAAGCAGCTATGGCTGTGGCATTAGGTGTAACAGAGATAGTGATGGAGTAAGAATTATCGTTAATTTTTGTAAGTTGGAATTCTGTATTAAGCACTGCTGCCGTAACGTTTGTACCCCCACCACCAATAGCAACTGCGCCACTAAACGTAACAAAATCGCCTGTTATAGCACCATGACTTGTGTCTGTCACCGTTACGGTAGTGGACGCAGTGAGAGCAAACGGGTTATTGTTGATCGTTGAAGTTGCACGAATAGGCGTAATATCGTAATAAACGCCATCTTGTTCAATATAATATTTAAGGTTTGTACCTAAGCCAATTAAGTTTGTAAAACTTAAATTAACCCAGTTCCACAAGGCTCGACAAACACCTAAGAACACATTCGCAGAAATACGTGTCCAGCCCCCAATTTTTTCAGGAGTGCCTTGGCGAAATCGTACTTTATCGGATATGTACCAACCGGTTTCATTGGTATAGCGGGTATTTTCTTTATTAACCCCCGGCTTTAGTAATATCTTCTTGAGTGGCATTACGTACCCCGTAGATACAAAGCTTTTTCAGCTTTACGGCGGCGCACCAATCCCGGTAATACTTTGCCCCCGCCCATAGTCCACATCATAAACGCTTCTGCTGCGCCTTCATAGTCGGCACGGTTGTTCTTTATTCTCATCGAAGACCGCTGGTAATTGCCGACTCCAGCGTTGAACGCAAAACTGACCACAGCGTCGAAGCTTGACTGACGGCCAGCAAGATTAGGAGACATTCTAAGTACACCGCGTTCAAAACGGACGAGATCATCCTCAAAAAGGCGATCAATCTCCTCCTGCGACCAAGTGCGATTATCTTGGGCTGCGAGCGGGTAATCCTTGCGAAGGATGCCGGTATAGCCATCTTTCCTCAATACAGGTAGCTTGATTTGATCTTGGTATAAAACATGACCGTAACCAATCGTCCAGATATGAGCAGGGCATAAGTAAGGCTTAAGACTCTTACCTTCAAAACTGTGCATCAGGTCGATGCCAGCCTGCCCTGTCTTCATTTTTTCTGCCAACTACGGGAACCAAACCAAAACCCAATGATGCCGCCAAGCATTGCCATTTCATCGTCGGAAAAAATAATCGCACTGACTCGGATCAAGTCGTCAATGTTTTGCACAAGATGAGGGTGCTGCCAGACGTAATACGCAAGCACAGCGTTGATAGCAATAAGTTCAAGAATGAGCAAGTAAGTGACGTTAGGCCGCACCGTACCAATGTAATTCACCACCCACTTGCTGGACTTCTCAATGATCTGCTTGTCGTGATCCAGTGCTGCAATTGTCATTTGAGCGTCAGTCTGCATGGCGATCTGGTCGGTGCGTATTTCTTCCACACGCTGCTGGGCTATGTAACCTTCTTTAGCTAGCGCAAGTTCACGCTCTGATTGCATCCTCGCAAGCTCAAGCTCATGGGCTTGGTCGGCTTTGTTTTGGAAGTAATCAAGCAGTTTGGGCAGGCCCGAGATCAGCAGCCCACCGAGTGTGGAGAGGAGTGAGAGCATTATTTCTTCCCCATCTTTTTTTTTAAAACGTGATTGAACCTGAAGAAGTCCAATAATAAATGCGAAACCCACCTGATGTTGTTACGGTAGGTGAACCTGTTGTTGATGCAGCAGCTTTGTAAGTGTCGGGGTAGCGAATGATGACGATGCCGGAGCCGCCATTTCCACCAGTATAGTTAC
>Ga0194133_10001972_pt1 | contig 33330 bp, 31 predicted proteins | sample TA2KigOf40mmetaG_FD_155448 | JGI IMG/M metagenome (GOLD analysis project Ga0194133, IMG submission 155448) | Freshwater microbial communities from Lake Tanganyika, Tanzania - TA2015055 Kigoma Offshore 40m | ecosystem: Environmental > Aquatic > Freshwater > Lake | place: Tanzania: Lake...
CGGATCGAGATCAGGCAAAGTCTGAAGCACACCCAATGCCAGCCCGACCAGATAGCCGCCCAGCAGATTGGCTGCAAGTGTCCCCCAGGGCAATATCGCCCCCGGGCTTGACAGCCACAGGCCCAGTTGCCAGCGCGCCAACGCACCCAGGCTGGCACCGAGACAGATAGCGAGGGCCGATTGCATGGTCTGGTGATTCTAGGGGGCGGACATCGTTCGATGCTCCATTGCGCCGAGGGCAGCGCCTCAATGTGCCTCGGTCGAGGTTGCGTGGGAGCCAGGCCCCCGCGGTCATCGACTGTTGGACCCCAAGCTCAGAGCCTCATCGTCCGCACTTGTTTGATCAGCAGCGTTTCCAAGTCGTGAACCCTGCGGCCGGTGGCCTGCGCAACGGCTTCGCGGTAGGGTGGCATGTTCGCGCACTCCAGCACGATTTCCTGAACCTGCGGGTGTTGCTCAAGCAGTTTCAACGAAGCGTTCACGACATCGCGCTGCGCTTGCTCACGATCCATCTCCGTGTGGTCCTCCAGAATCACTCGGTGCATTTCACAACCGGGTTCAAGTCCGCTGATCGGGGTGTCCAGCGGCACATCGGCCCCGTCGAGCACATCGGTGGTCAAACTGCTGGCATCGAAAGTCACGATACCGCTGGCCGGCAGCTGCCGGCACCACAGCAGGCTCGAGCTTAAGACCGGAACCGATACCGCTGCCTGCAAGACCGCCTGGTAGCGTGCCAGAAAACCGCAACTGGTGGTGATCAGCACCGCGCCGGCTTGTTCTAGGCTTTGGGCCGCATTGACAAAAGGTTGTAGAAGGCTTGGGTCAGCCTGGCGAACGACACGCTGCGCGCTGGCTTGGGGCACGCGCTCAAAACGCACGGCCAGCCCGGCTCGGGCGTAGGTGAGCGCCTGCCCGATATCGCCGGGCAAGCGTGGGAAGCGGGTGTCGAGCAAGATGACGCCGACCAGCGGATGAGGGGATGGGGCCATGGTGCTTTGCATGCTGACTATGATGATGACATGTTTGAAACACAAAGCGGCGGCCGGGGTCTGGCCAGCGTGTTATGCGGGTAGCCGTCGTCGGGGCGGGCATGGTGGGAGTTTCCTGCGCCTGGGCCTTGCAGCGTCGGGGTCAGGAGGTTGTCTTGCTCGACCGGGGTGAGCCGGGTGCGAAAACCAGCCATGGCAACGCGGGGGTGCTTTCGCCCACCTCACTGCTGCCGCTGAACCACCCGGGTCTTTGGTCTCAACTGCCCGATTTATTACGCGGTCGCAGCCCCGGTTTTCGGTTGCGATCGGAGGGCTTGCGCCGGCGTTTGCCGGCGCTGCTCGGCTTCTTGGGGCAAGCCCGTCCTTCGGTGCTGGAGCCTACTGCGCAGGCATTGCACCAGCTCATCGGCTTGTCCCGCCCGCTGCATACGCAGTGGATGAAGGAGGCGGGTATTGCGCACCGCTGGCGCGATGCAGGCTGGCTTTTTCTCTATCGATCACCGGCTGCGTGGCAGGCGGCAGCCTGGGCGCGCGAGTGGTACCGGCGTTTTGAGCTGTCCTGTCAGCCGCTGGACGCCCAGGCGCTGCGCGAGCTCGAGCCTGATTTGCAGCGCGGGTTTACGCATGCCTTGTGGGTGCAAGGGGCGGCCTCGGTCGACGAGCCGGGGGCCGTGGTGCGCGACTTGGCTGCGCATCTGGTCGGTCAGGGCCTTCAGTTCGTTCGCGAGGAGGTGCGCCACTTGCAGCGGCTTGGTCAGGGCTGGCAGGTGCAGACTTCGGCCGGGCAGCGTCTTGAGGTGGATCAGGTGATACTGGCCTTGGGGCCGGACTCGCGGGATTTCTTGCAAGCGCAGTGGGGTTGGAGGCTGCCCATGCTTCACGAGCGGGGGTATCACCTGCATTACGCTTGGCAGGGCCGCGGTTTGCAGCGGCCCATCTACGACACCGCCGGTGCGTATGTGCTCTCCCCCATGACGCCCGGTATGCGGCTGAGCACCGGCGTGGAGTTGGCAGAGGCCACCGCCCCGCCACGAGAGGAGATGATGCAAGCCGCCGAGGCGGCAGCGCGGCAGGTTCTTCCTTTGGGCGATCGACTTCAGGCGCCGATGTGGCTGGGCAGTCGGCCCACCTTGCCCGACAGCCGCCCTATCCTTGATGCAGCGCCTGGTCAGCCCGGACTGTGGTTGGCCCTGGGTCATCAGCACATCGGTTTTTCAACTGGACCGGGCAGCGGGGAAGTGATGGCGGCGCTCGTCTTGGGCCAGGCGCCACCCATAAATCCCCGACCCTTCGCGGCCTTGCGTTGGGGCCGTCATTGGTTGCGCTGACGACGCAGGCCGGATAGGCTGCGCCAGGTGGCCCTACATCATCTGCTTGGGCAGCCAGGTCACAATTTGCGGAAACGCATAAATCAGTGCAACGCCGACGACCATCATCAAGAACATCGGCAGCGTGACCTTGGCAATCCAGGGCAACTGACGGCCGGTCATTCCCTGTAGCACGAAGAGGTTAAAGCCCACCGGCGGGGTGATTTGCGCCATTTCCACCACCAGCACAAGGAAGATGCCAAACCAGATCAGGTCGATGCCAGCGGCCTGTATCGTGGGCAGCAGCACACCCATGGTCAGCACCACCATGGAAATGCCGTCCAGGAAGCAGCCGAGGATGATGTAGAAGATGGCGAGCACCAAAATCAGCTGACCCGGGCTCAAGCCCAGCGAGCCTATCCATTCGGCCAGATGACGCGGCAGCCCGATGTAGCCCATCGACAGGGTCAGAAAGGCTGCACCGGCCAGGATGAGCGCGATCATGCAGTACAGCCGGGTGGCCCCCATCAGTGAGTCGCGAAAGCTTTGCCAGTTGAGCGAGCCTTGCAGCGCCGAAAGAGCGAGCGAACCTACAACGCCCACCGCGGCAGCCTCGGTGGCAGTGGCAAGGCCGCTATAGATCGATCCGAGCACCGCGATGATGAGCAACACCACAGGGATGAGGTGCCTGGAGGCCACGAGCTTTTCCAGCAGGCTCGGCCGCGCATCATCGCGCGGGATGGCTCCCGGATTGAGCAGCGACCAGCCGATGATGTAGCTCGAGAACAGGAAGGCCAGCATCAGCCCCGGCAGCACGCCCGCAATGAACAGGCGGGCAATCGACACTTCGGCCGTGACGCCGTAGACGATCATGATGATGGACGGCGGGATGAGCAGGCCCAGGGTGCTCGCGCCGGCCAGGGAGCCCACCACCAGGTGCTCCGGGTAGCCGCGACGGGCCAACTCGGGCAAGGTCATCTTCCCGATGGTGGCGCAGGTGGCCGCACTCGATCCCGAGACGGCGGCAAAGATGGTCGAACCCACCACATTCGTATGCAGCAGCCGACCGGGCAGCGCATGCATCCAAGGGGCCAGACCCTTGAACATATCGCTGCTCAAGCGGGTTCGAAACAGAATTTCGCCCATCCAGATGAACAGGGGCAAGGCGGTCAGCGTCCAGCTTGAGGATGAGCCCCAGATGGTCACTGCCATCGCATCACCGGCCGGACGGGTGGAGAACAACTCCATGCCGATCCAGGCCACGCCTGAGAGTGTCAGGCCGATCCATACCCCGCTGCCCAGGATTAAGAACAGCGAGAGCACCAGCAAGCCGGTGATAGCCAGATCACTCATTGCGCAGGGCCTCTCCGCCCGACTCGGTGCGACGCAAGCCGCGCCCTTGCAGAATCCACTCGTCCAGGCAGGCGATGGTCAGAACCACCGCGCCGATGGCCATGCTCAGCTGCGGCAGCCACAAGGGCGTGGCATCAGTGGAAGTCGAGATGTCGTTAAAGACATGCGACTGCCAGGCCAGCTTGACGCTGTAAACCGCAAACAGCAGGCTCAGCAGCGTGCTGGCACCCAGAGCCCACAATTCCATGCCATGCTTGGCCCTGCCGCTGAGGTGATGCAGCAGCAGGGTGACGCGAATATGCTCACCGCGCTTGAGCGTGTGTGCCAGAGCCAGAAAGCCACAGCCGGCCATCAGATAGCCGGCGTAGGCATCGGTGCCTGGCACATGAAAGCCCAGCTGCCGTCCCAGGATTGACAACAGCACCATGATCAGCAGCCCGATCATGAAAACGGCTGCCACCGCAGCCGCTGCGCCATAAAGCCCGTCGAGCAGCTTGCGCATCAAGGGCTTATCAGCGGCGGAAGGCGTTGATCAGTTGCTGACCTTCGGCCCCGGATTTGCCGGTCCACTCGTTGAGCAGGGTCTCGCCGACTTTCTTCATGTCGGTGGTCAGTTGTGCGGGAGGCGGCAGGATCTGCATGCCACCGGCGCGCAGGATATCGAGCGACGCTCCGTTGGCCTTCTTGCTCTCGGCCAGGCCGCGCACCTCTGCATCGGCAGCCGCTTTCATGACCGCATCTTGCGTGGCTTTGTCCAGGGCGTTGAAGGCGGCGCGGTTGACGATCACCAGATTCTTGGGCAACCAAGCCTGGGTGTCGTACCAGAATTTGACATGCTCGTGGAGCTTGGCATCGGCGCCAGTGGAGCCGCTGGACATCATGCTCTCGGTGACCCCGGTCGCAAAGGCCTGACTGACCTCCGCGGCTTGGACCGTTACCGGTTGCGCCCCCACCAGCTCAGCGATACGGGCGGTGGCCGGGCTGTAGGCGCGCCACTTGATGCCTTTGAGGTCGGCGGCCGAATTGAGGGGCTTCTTGCTGTAAATGCCTTGCGGTGGCCAGGGCACAGCATATAGGGCCATCATGCCCTGCTCGGCCAGCTTTTTCTCGACCAGGGGTTTCTGAACGCGCCAGAGTTTCATCGCGTCGTCATAGCTGGTGGCCAGAAAAGGAATGCCATCGGTGCCCCAGACCTGCCACTCATTCTGAAAGTTGACCATCAGAATTTCGCCGATCTGGGCCTGGCCGCCTTGCACGGCACGCTTGATCTCAGGGGCCTTGAACAAGGAGGCATTGGGGTGCACGGTGATCTTGAGCTTGCCGCCGGAGGCTTTGTCGACATCAGCGGCGAACTGGCTCAGGTTGACCGTGTGGAAGTTGGTCGCCGGATAGGCGGCGGGCAAGTCCCACTTGGTCTGGGCGCTTGCGGTGCCGGCCAGGGCCAGGGTGGCCAGGGCGATGGGGAAGAAGCGTCTTTTCATGGGGAAACTCCTCTGGAGGTGGTTGGACAGGGCGGGACAGCGATCGACAAAATTAGGAGGTCCCACTGTAGGCCCGAAGCGATCCGCGGGGATCCGTATTTTCCCTAAACATCGACAAATTATTGGTAATTTGTCGATGTTGTGGCTAGACTGCGTGGGTGTCCACCCGTTCTGCGCCCACCTCTCGCAAAGTGTCGGCTGACAAGCCTCTGGCCAAGCCTATCGTCTCGTCGGCCCATCTGGTTTCACCCGATAGCGCGCAGATGAGCGAGTTTGAATTCGGTCTCATCGTCGCTGGCAACGCTTTTCACCGCTGGGTCATTCATTGCATGTCGGCGGCGGGCCTCAAGGATCTGACGCCGCTGGATGTCCTGGTGCTGCACCATGTGACCCACCGGGCGCGGGACAAGCGGCTGGCCGACATCTGCTTCATCATGAACATCGAAGACACGCATCTGGTCAACTACGCCCTCAAAAAGCTGCTCGGCCTGGGCGTGGTGGCCTCGCGCAAGCACGGCAAGGAGGTCACCTATGCCGCCACCGAAGCTGGACGGCAGTATGTCGAGCGCTACCGCGATATCCGCGAGACCTGCCTGATTGCAGCTCTCAAGGCTGACGAAGGCCTAAACCGCGATATCGGCGAGCTCGCACGCCTGCTGCGCGTGCTCTCGGGCATGTACGACCAAGCCGCCCGGGCGGCCGCTTCCCTCTGAGGATCTCTTATGAACGCAGGCAGCCATCAGGGGCGTTGGCAGTTCTGGATTGACCGGGGCGGTACATTCACCGACATCGTCGGGCGCCGACCGGATGGCCGGCTGGTGACGCACAAGCTACTTTCCGACAACCCTGAGCAGTATGCTGACGCCGCGGTAGCCGGTATTCGGTATCTCCTGGGCTTGCAAGCCGGTCAGTCCATCACTGCAGAGCAGGTCGACTGCGTGAAGATGGGCACTACAGTGGCCACCAATGCTTTGCTCGAGCGCAAGGGCGAGCCGACGCTGCTGGTAACCACGGCGGGCTTTCGTGACGCGCTGCGCATTGCCTACCAAAATCGGCCACGCCTTTTTGATCGCCATATTGTTTTGCCCGAATTGCTCTACGCACAGGTGATCGAAGCCCGGGAGCGGGTGGGGGCGCAGGGTGAGCTCATCGAGGCGCTGCATGCGGTCGATCTGAAGCTGCAACTGCAAAGCGCTTACCAGGCCGGGCTGCGCAGTGTGGCGATTGTTTTTTTACACGGCTATCGCTATAACGAGCATGAGAAAGTGGCTGCGCAACTGGCGCGCGAGACGGGCTTTACCCAGGTCAGCACCAGCCACCAGACCAGCCCTCTGATGAAGTTTGTCAGCCGCGGCGACACGACCGTGGTCGATGCCTATCTTTCGCCAATTCTGCGGCGCTATGTCGATCGTGTTGCCTCCGAGATGCCGGGGGTGCGCCTGTATTTCATGCAGTCATCAGGCGGCCTGGCCGATGCCCAGGCCTTTCAGGGCAAGGACGCGATTCTGTCGGGGCCGGCGGGCGGTATTGTGGGCATGGCGCGCACTGCACAGTTGGCCGGTTGCGAGCGCGTCATCGGCTTTGACATGGGCGGAACATCCACCGATGTGTCGCATTTCGCTGGTGAATTTGAGCGTGAATTCGAGACACAGGTGGCCGGTGTGCGCGTGCGCGCGCCGATGATGAGTATCCACACCGTGGCCGCCGGTGGCGGTTCCATCCTGATTTTTGATGGCTCACGCTTTCGCGTGGGGCCGCAAAGCGCCGGAGCCAATCCGGGGCCCGCCAGCTATCGCCGGGGCGGTCCTCTAGCGGTCACGGACGCCAACCTGATGCTCGGCAAAATCCAGCCGTCCTGGTTTCCCAAGGTGTTTGGTCCTTCAGGGGAGCAAGCGCTGGGGCTCGAGCCCGTGCAGGAGCAGTTTGCCGATTTGGCTCGGCGCAGCGGCCGAAGCGCCGAGGAAGTGGCCGAGGGCTTTATTCGCATCGCGGTGGAGCAGATGGCCAATGCGATCAAAAAAATCTCGGTGGCCCGCGGCTATGACGTGACCCGCTACACCCTGCAGTGTTTCGGAGGCGCCGGCGGCCAGCACGCCTGCTTGGTGGCCGATGCGCTGGGCATGACCCGCGTCCTGGTGCATCCGCTGGCCGGTGTGCTGTCGGCTTACGGTATGGGGCTGGCCGATCAGAACCTGATTCGCGAGCAATCGGTGGAGTGCCCACTCGATGAGTCGGGCCTGAACCTGCTTGCCCAGCAACTCGACCGTCTGGCCGACGAAGCGGCTCAAGCCCTGAGCGGGCAGACCGGCTCCGCTCAGGCGCAGGTTCGACGCCGCGTGCATCTGCGTTACGAGGGCACCGACACTGCGCTGGTGGTGCCCTTCGGCGCAAGGGCTGCGATCGAGTCGGCCTTCGAGTCGGCTTATCGCCAGCGCTTTGCTTTTCTCATGCAACGCAAGCGTCTCATTGTGGAGGCGGTTTCGGTGGAGGCGGTCGTGTCGGGGCAGGCCCCGGGTGAGGTCAGCCATGCCTTGCAGGCAGCGGGTCCTGCACCGGTGCGCGAGCGGGTTCGAATGTACAGCGCGGCGCAGTGGCACGAGGCGGCTCTGGTCGTTCGCGAGGATTTGCGACCGGGCGATTGTGTGCCGGGGCCGGCCATCATCGCCGAGCGCAATGCCACCACCGTGGTCGAGCCGCAGTGGCAGGCCCGGGTGACCAAGCTAGATCATCTTCTGCTCGAGCGTACCGTGCCTCGGGCGCAGCGCCACGCGGTGGGCACCCAGGTCGACCCGGTGCTGCTGGAAGTGTTCAATAACCTGTTCATGAACATTGCCGAGCAGATGGGGCTGCAACTGCAAAACACCGCCTACTCGGTCAACATCAAGGAGCGGCTCGATTTTTCCTGCGCTCTTTTCAACCAGCAGGGGCACTTGATTGCCAATGCGCCGCACATGCCAGTCCATCTGGGCTCGATGGGTGAGAGCATACAAACGGTGATGGGGGAAAACCGTGGGCGTATGCAGCCCGGTGATGTGTATGTCCTCAACGACCCCTACCACGGGGGCACTCACTTGCCCGATGTGACCGTGATCACTCCGGTCTTTCTGGAGGGCCGTGTCGAGCCGGTGTTTTATGTCGGCTCGCGCGGCCACCACGCCGATGTGGGGGGGCTTACGCCCGGGTCCATGCCGCCCTTTTCGACCTGCATCGAGGAGGAGGGCGTTCAGATCCGAAATTTCAAGCTGGTCGAGGCCGGCCGACTTCGCGAGGCCGAGATGATTACCTTGCTCAAAAGCGGCGCTTACCCCAGCCGCAACCCGCAGCAAAATCTGGCCGACCTGAAAGCCCAGATCGCCGCCAACGAAAAGGGCGTGCAGGAGTTGCGCCGCATGGTCACCGAATTTGGCCTTGAGGTGGTGCAGGCCTATATGCGGCATGTACAGGACAACGCTGAAGAGTCGGTTCGGCGCGTTATCACCCGACTGCGTGATGGCCGCTTTACGCTGCCTTTGGACAACGGGGCGCAAATTCAGGTGGCGGTGCGGGTGGACAGTCATTCGCGCAGTGCAGAGATCGATTTTTCTGGCACCAGCCCCCAACTGAGCAACAATTTCAATGCGCCGCGGGCCGTGTGCATGGCGGCCGTGCTTTATGTTTTTCGCACGCTGGTAGACGATGACATTCCCTTGAACGCGGGCTGCCTCAAGCCGCTGAAGGTGATCATCCCCGAGGGTTCCATGCTCAACCCCCTGCCGCCTGCCTCGGTGGTGGCTGGTAATGTGGAGACCTCAAGCTGCATCACCAATGCCCTGTTCGGCGCGCTCGGCGTGATGGCGGGTGGTCAGCCGACGATGAACAACTTTACCTTCGGCAATGACCGCTATCAGTACTACGAGACCATTTCCGGCGGCAGCGGGGCGGGGGGCTTGTTTGACGAGCGCGGTGAGCTGACGGGAGGCTTTGACGGCACAGCAGTGGTGCAGACGCATATGACCAATTCGCGCCTGACCGACCCTGAGGTGCTTGAGTTTCGTTTTCCGGTCAGGCTGGATAGCTATGAGATCCGCAAGGGCTCCGGCGGAGCCGGACGATGGCGCGGCGGTGATGGCGGCGTTCGCCGAATTCGCTTTCTCGAGCCGATGACCGCGGCCATTCTTTCCAATGGCCGTGTGCATCCGGCCTTTGGTGCAGCGGGCGGTCAGCCTGGCGTGGTGGGTATCAATACCGTGATACGCGGCGACACCCGCCGTGAAGTGGTGCCGCATATCGGGCAGGTTCACATGCAGACCGGTGATGTCTTCGAGATCCAGACGCCCGGCGGCGGTGGGTTCGGTCCAGTCTGCGATGAGATGAAGGCCTGATCTGCGCGAGGGCGCCTGGTCGGCCGTCAAGAGATGCGTGGGAACACCGCTGCGGTGCGATCGGGCGTGGACCCTCAGCGTCGTCCCGCTTGGTAGGCCTGACCATTGACGGTCAGGCCTGCTGCCGAGAGTTGGGCCGCGCTCGCAGGGCCGATGCCCTTGACCCGCGCCAGCAAGTCCTGCCAGTTCTTGAAGAGCGCTTTTTCGCGCTCGATGAGAATCAGCCGCGTGGTCGCCGGTCCAAGTCCGCGCAGTCCATCGAGGTCAGCTTCGCTGGCTTTGTTGATGTCGAGAGCCAGGCAGACGCTTGTACCCAGGGCCGCCAGGGCCCCGGCGAGCCAAGCCTTGCGCAAGAGCGGGCGCCCAAGGAATCTGGGCATTTCAGCTTTGTCCGATGAGCCATTGCATGTAGCGGCCCACACCAGCGCGGACATCGGCAAACTCATGCGCACATCCGATGCGTCGCAAGCGGCTCAAATCGGCCTGCGTGTAGCACTGGTACTTGCCCACCAGCGCCTGGGGAAAATCGATGTATTGAATCTGACGGGTGCGCACCGCCTCTTGAAGATCGGCCGCAACCACCTGGCCCCGATGGCGCCCCAGGGCCTGCACCACTGCCAGCGCTACTTCATTGAAGGTCTGGGCGCGGCCTGTCCCCAGATTGAACAGCCCGCTGTGTTCGGGATGCTCAAGAAACCAGAGATTGACGGCCACCACATCATCGACATGGACAAAGTCGCGCATCTGCTCGCCCGCGCCATAGCCGCCGTAAGAGCCAAAGAGCTCGACCCTGGCATCGCGCATGAACTGGCCGAACTGGTGAAAAGGCACGCTGGCCATGCGGCCCTTGTGCTGTTCTCGCGGTCCGTATACATTGAAATAGCGGAAACCCACCACTTGCGTGACCGCCTTTGAAAAATCCGGTCCCAGTTCGCGTCGCATGCGCTGGTCGAACAGCCACTTGGAGTAGCCGTAGACATTGAGCGGCTTTTCGCAATCCGGGTCTTCGGCGAAACGATTCGAGCCGCCATAGGTGGCGGCTGAGGACGCGTACAGCAAGCGGGTGCCCTGCTCCTGGCAGGCCTGGAACAACTCGCACGACAGGCTGTAGTTGTTGTCCATCATGTATTTGCCATCGGTCTCCATGGTATCGCTGCACGCCCCCTCATGGAAGACCGCCTCCACCTGACCGTAAGCCCCTTCGGCGAACATCTCATAAAAGTCGTCTGCGTCCACATAGTCAGCGATTTGCAGCCCGACCAGGTTGCGAAACTTGTCGCCCTCACTGAGGTCATCGACCGCGATGATGTCGTCGTAGCCTTTCGCATTGAGTCCGGCAATCAAATTACTGCCAACGAAACCGGCCGCGCCGGTCACGATCACTCGTTTCATGCCAGACCTCCCTGTGAAGCCTTTGAAAACAGCTCTTGGTAACTCACGCAAGCTGTGCCAAACTTGCCCACCACAATGCCGCCTGCGCGATTGGCCACCGGCACCGCATCACGCAGACTGACGCCGGCAGCGAGCATGGCAGCCATGGTGGCAATCACCGTATCGCCCGCGCCCGTGACATCGAACACCTCACGCGCCTGGGCGGGTACATGGAGTTGACCGTCTTCGTCAAAGAGCGTCATGCCCTCCTCGCTGCGGGTCAGCAAAAGGCCTTGCAATTTCAGCGCGCTGCGCAACTCCTGAGCTCGGCGCGATAACTCCGCTTCGGTGCTCCAGCGGCCGATCACCTGTTCGAGTTCCGCCCGGTTTGGCGTGATCAGGCTGGCCCCCTGGTAGCGCGAATAGTCCGAACCCTTGGGGTCGATCAGGACCGGCTGCCCCGCCTGTCTGGCCCGCTCGATCATCAGACCGATGTGCGCCAATCCACCCTTGCCATAGTCGGAAAAAAGAACGGCCTGGTGCTGCCCATGGAGTTGGTTGAAGCTTTCGGTCTGGGTGGCCAGCAATTCATGGTCGGGGGTGTTTTCGAAATCGAGCCGCATCAATTGCTGTTGGCGCCCGATAACGCGCAGCTTGACCGTGGTGCGTAGGGCTGCATCGCGTCCGAAGTGTGGCGCAATGCCAGTACGCGAGACCAGGGCCTCAAGCTCGTGGCTGGCCTCGTCTTCGCCAACCACGCTCAGCAGCGAGGCCTGTGCCCCCAGGCTGACCACGTTGTAGGCCACATTGGCCGCCCCGCCCAGTCGTTCTTCCTGCCGTGTGACGCGCACCACAGGCACAGGTGCCTCGGGTGAAATACGATCAACCGGTCCGTACCAGTAGCGGTCGAGCATGACATCGCCGACGACCAGAACGCGAGTCTGGGCCAGTTGTTCGGGGCTAGGCGTGGGTAGGGTCATAGCTCTTCAATGCGACGTGCGGGATAACTGTCCCAAGCCTGGCAGCCCGGGCAATGCCAGAAGTGTTGTTTGGCCTCAAAGCCACAAGCTGCGCATCGATAGCGCATCAGCGGGCCGCAGGCGCGTTCGATGGCGCGCCGGACACCCTGCGCCTGGTCTGCCTGCATGAGGGGATCGGCGGCCAGCCAGCGGCTGGCCGCCAGCAAGGAGGCTTCGGTTTTGAGGTGCTGCTCGAAGTGCTCACGCGCACGCTGCGGATCGGACTCGAGGGTGACGATGGCCTGCACCAGATCGATGCTGGGCTGCTCGTGTTGTGCCTGGCTCAGTATCCCGAGCACTGTCTCGCGCGCACCGGCTTGCTCGGCCAGGCGTGCCATCAGGGCGGCCACCAGCGGCAAGGCCTGTGGCGCGGCCTGGCGCACCATCAGCAGTGCTTGCAGTGCTGCCTGGGCCTGTCCCTGCTGTAGCAGTAGCTGGGCTTGCTCGATCAGCGGGCGCGGCGATTGCGGCGCCAGCGCGCGGGCCCGTGCGAGCTGGTCCAGCGCCTCCTGCACCTGACCGGCGGCCACCAGAGCTTGCGCTTGCTCGCAAAGATAGTGCGCCTGCCGCGGTGCAAAGCTGCCGTGGCTGCTGCTGTCGAGCTTGGCCGCGATGGCGCTGGCCTGAGCCCAGTCGCGCGATCGCTCGTAGATGGCCAGCAGGGCCAGCCTGGCGTCCTGCTCGTGGGCTGTGCCCTCGAGCTTGTGCAGCGCCGCCTCAGCCCGGTCGAGCAGTCCGGCCTTGAGGAAGTCCAGGGCCAGCGCATGCTGGGCACGGTCGCGTTCGGCCTGCGTCAGGTCGGCTCGGGCCAGCAGGTGTTCGTGCACCCGAACGGCCCGGTCATACTCGCCCCGGCGCCGGAAGAGATTGCCCAGCGCAAAGTGCAGCTCGGAGGTGTCTGGATCGTTTTGCACCGCCTCGATGAAGGCATCGATGGCTTGGTCCTGCTGCTCGTTCAGCAAAAAATTCAGACCCCGAAAATAGGCCTTGGGCGACTGCCGGTTCTCCACCCGCATCTGTCTCAAGTCCAGGCGAGAGGCCAGCCAGCCCAGCGCAAAGGCCAAGGGCAGGCCGATCAGCAGGGTGCTGAGGTCAAACTCCATGCGGCCCCGTTGCGGCGTTTGGATTGGCCGAGGGCAAGGGGTCGGCCTGGGTCTGTGCACTCATCTGCGCGGCCTTGCGGCTCCTCCACCAGCGCGGCACCATGAACACGACACCCAGGGCCAGACCGGCAGCAAAAGCCAGCATCAGCACCAGCACGAGAGGGGCCTCCCATTGCTGGCCGAAGAAGAAATGCACGGCCACAGGGTTCTGGTTGTTCAGCGCGAAGGCGAACAAGGTAAAAAAAAGGGCTGCCTTGAGCAGCCACGCGAAGTATTTCAAGCGTCAGGCTCCAGGAGGGAGCTCAAATTGTAGTCAGGGCGTGCCGCGGCGGCGGCTTGTTTCGGCGGCCACCCGCAGAGCTTCGGTCCGGGCGTCGACGGCTTCGCGCAGGGCTTTGCCGGGCTTGAAATGGGGCACCCGCTTTTCGGGAATGGCCACGCTCTCTCCGGAGCGCGGATTGCGTCCGATCCGCGGTGGCCTGCGGTTGATGGTGAAGCTGCCAAAGCCCCGGATCTCGATGCGGTGTCCGCGCACCATGGCCTCGCCCATCGCATCGAGAATGGCCTTGACCGCCGATTCCGCATCTTTTTGGGTCAGTTGCGGAAAACGGCTGGCAAGTTCTTCGATGAGGTCCGATCGGGTCATGGCCGCGGGTGTAAGCATGCGGGATCGGGGCCCGGGCCCGCCGAGACGGCAGGCTCAGCCCCCGCTTGCGACGGTCAGCCGTTGTTGCCGTTGTCCAGCTTGGCACGCAGCAAAGCGCCCAGGCTGGTGGTGCCGGCGCTGCCGCTGTTTTGCGACAGGTTGGCCATGGCCTCGGCCTGATCGGCCGTGTCCTTGGCGCGCACCGACAACTGGATGTTGCGGCTCTTGCGGTCGACATTGACCACCACGGCGGTGACCTCGTCGCCCTCTTTGAGCACATTTCGAGCGTCCTCGACGCGGTCGCGGCTGATCTCGCTGGCGCGCAGGTAGCCCACGATGTCGCTGCCGAGGTCGATCTCGGCGCCCTTGGCATCGACCGTTTTGACCTTGCCAGTCACCGTGGCTCCCTTGTCATTGACCGACACGAAGGTGGTGAAAGGATCGGAGTCGAGTTGCTTGATGCCCAGCGAGATGCGCTCACGGTCCACATCCACGGCCAGCACGATGGCCTCAACTTCTTGGCCTTTCTTGTAGTTGCGCACGGCCGTCTCGCCGGGTTCGTTCCAGGAGAGGTCGGACAGGTGCACCAGGCCGTCGATGCCGGCAGCCAGGCCGACGAAGACGCCGAAGTCGGTGATGGATTTGATGGGGCCCTTGACGCGGTCGCCCCGCTTGGTGTTTTGCGCAAATTCCTGCCAGGGGTTGGCACGGCACTGCTTCATGCCCAGCGAGATGCGGCGCTTGTCTTCGTCGATCTCGAGCACCATGACCTCGACCTCGTCGCCCAGGGACACCAGCTTGGACGGGGCCACATTCTTGTTGGTCCAGTCCATTTCGGAGACATGCACCAGGCCTTCGATACCGGGCTCGAGCTCGACGAAGGCGCCGTAGTCGGCGATGTTGGTGACCTTGCCGAACAGGCGGGTGGCCTGCGGATAGCGGCGCGAGACGCCCATCCAGGGGTCGTCGCCCATTTGCTTGAGGCCCAGGGACACGCGGTTTTTCTCGGTGTCGAACTTGAGGATCTTGGCGGTCAGTTCCTGGCCGGCCTGAACCACTTCGCTCGGGTGGCGCACACGGCGCCAGGCCATGTCGGTGATGTGCAGCAGGCCATCGATGCCGCCGAGGTCGACGAAGGCGCCGTATTCGGTGATGTTCTTGACCACGCCACGCACGACAGAGCCTTCTTTGAGGGTTTCCATCAGCTTGGCGCGCTCTTCGCCCATGGAGGCTTCCACCACGGCGCGGCGGCTCAGCACCACATTGTTACGCTTGCGGTCGAGCTTGATGACCTTGAATTCCAGGGTCTTGTTCTCGTAGGGGGTCAGGTCCTTGATGGGGCGGGTGTCGATCAGCGAGCCGGGCAGGAAGGCGCGGATGCCGTTGACGAGCACGGTCAGGCCCCCCTTGACCTTGCCGGTGGTCTGGCCGGTGACGAATTCGCCGGATTCCAGGGCTTTTTCCAGGGCCATCCAGGAGGCCAGGCGCTTGGCCTTGTCGCGCGACAGCAGGGTGTCACCAAAGCCGTTTTCGACGGAGTCGATGGCCACGGACACAAAATCGCCGACCTGTACTTCGATTTCGCCCTGGTCGTTCTTGAATTCCTCGATCGGCACATACGATTCGGATTTGAGCCCGGCGTTAACCACCACATGGTTGTGGTCGATGCGCACCACCTCGGCGGTGATGACTTCGCCGGAGCGCATTTCCGAGCGCTTGAGCGATTCTTCGAACAGGGCGGCAAAAGATTCAGACATGAAGTTTCCTTTGATCGTCGACAGGACGGCCCCACCGCATGGGTGCGGTTGCACTTGATGAGCTGTCGGCGATGCTTTTTGCGGCACTGGGCCGCGGGGTTAAGTGGATGAACCAGCCGAGCAATGCACTGGACGTGCGACAGGACTCAGTTGGGCCTCTTGTCCTGCCACCAACGAAGCACGCAATCGATAGAAGCTTCGATCGAGAGCTCGGAGTTGTCGAGCGGCAGGGCGTCTTGAGCCGGCTTCATGGGGGCGGCGCTGCGGGTCGAATCGCGCGCGTCACGGGCCCTGAGGTCAGACTCAATGTCCGAGAGTGTAACCGAATTTCCCTTTGAAATCAGTTGCTTATGTCGCCTTTCAGCCCGGCGTTGGGCATTGGCGGTGAGAAAGACCTTGAGCGCTGCGTCGGGGAAGATCACCGTGCCCATATCGCGTCCATCGGCTACCAGACCCGGCAGGCGGCGCAAGCCGCGCTGCAACTCGACCAAGGCAGCGCGCACCTGCGGATGGACCGACACCTGGGAGGCGGCCATGCCGGCGGCCTCGGTTCGGATGTCCTCGCTGACATTCTGGTCCTCCAGCAGCACCCGGTCCCCGTCGAAACGGGCCGGTAAGTGGCGGGCCACCTCGGCCACCGCCGCACCATCGTCCAGATCGACTCCGGCGCGAGCCGCGGCCAGGGCTGTCAGCCGATAGAGCGCCCCCGAATCGAGGTAATGAAAGCCCAGGCGGGCGGCGGTCAGAGCCGCCAGCGTCCCCTTGCCTGAGGCGGTCGGGCCATCGATGCTGATCACAGGAATACGGTGCGTGTCGGTCGTACAGACGGCAAACAGGGTTTCGAAGTAGTCGGGAAAGGTCTTGGCCACGCAGTGCGGCTCTTCAATGCGCACACCCAGGCCCGCCGGATTGAAGGCAGCCAGCGAAAAGCACATGGCCATACGATGGTCGTCATAGGTGGCAATGGAGGCGCTTTTCCAGACCGTGGGGGACTCGATGCGCAAAAAATCGCTACCTTCCTCGACCGTGGCCCCAAGCTTGCGCAGCTCGGCGGCCATGGCTGCCAGGCGGTCGGTCTCCTTGACCCGCCAACTGGCAATGTTGCGCAGCGTGGTGGGGCCCTGAGCGTACAGCGCCATCATGGCCAGCGTCATGGCCGCATCCGGAATGTGGTTGCAGTCCAGGTCGATGGCCTGGAGCGGCCAGGCGCCCCGCCGCACCCGGATGCTGTTGGGCTGCAGATCTATCTGCGCCCCCATGCGCTCGGCCGCCTGCACAAAGGCAATGTCACCCTGGATCGAGCTTGAGCCTATGCCCTGGATGTCCAGCGCCTGCCCGGTGGCGGCAATCGCACCGAGCGCTACAAAATAGCTGGCTGAAGACGCATCGCCCTCGACATACACCTCCCCAGGCGACTGGTAGCAACTGCCGGCCGGAATCACGAAGCGTTGCCAGCCCTCGCGTCGCACCGCGATGCCAAAGCGTTGCAAGAGTTTGAGGGTGATTCCAATATAGGGCTTGGAGATCAGCTCGCCCACCACCTCGATGCACACATCGGACCGCGCCACCAGCGGCAAGGCCATCAGCAGGGCGGTGAGGAACTGGCTCGAGACATCGCCGCGCACTTGTATCGGCGCATCGAGCTTGAGGGCGGGGGCCGGCCGCAGGCGCAGCGGCGGATACCCCTGCTGGCCCAGGTAGTCCACAGGGCAGCCCAGCTGTCGCAGTGCATCAACCAGGTCACCAATGGGTCGCTCGTGCATCCGCGGTACGCCCGAGAGTTCGAAGTCGCCGCCCATCAAGGCCAAGGCCGCAGTCAGCGGTCGCATGGCCGTACCGGCATTGCCAAGAAAGAGCCGCGCTTGCCTGTTGGCCGCCCGCCCGCCCAGACCGGTGATGACCGCGGTATGACCGCTGCGCTCGATGAGGCAACCGAGCTCTTGCAGGGCGGCCAACATGACCGCGGTGTCATCTGAATCGAGCAGGTCGTGGACCACGGTTTCGCCGCGGCTCAAGGCAGCCAGCAGCAAGACGCGGTTGGAAATACTCTTGGAGCCGGGCAATCGCACGCGGCCCGATGCGCTTTGCAAAGGGGGCAGGTCGAGGGCAGGAATCTGAAACATGAAACTGATGGGGGGCGGCTGCGGCGCGATCAAAGGTCTTTGGACACCGCGCCCATTTTCCAGAGGCCGCGCCGCTGGCTGACCTCGGTGATGAAGTCCTTGAGCGCTTTGCCATCGCCCTGTTGGATCAGTTGCTCAAGCACGAACAGGCTCTCATGCAGCCGCTGTGATTGCGCCAGCACCTCGCTGGCGTTGGCCAACAGCACATCGGTCCAGAGCTGCGGATCGGCTGCGGCGATACGGGTGCTGTCCCGAAAGCCCGGTCCGGCCACCGCGAGATAACTTTCGCCCTCGGCCTGTTTAAGCAAACTCCCCATGAAGGCAAATGCCAGCAGATGCGGGAAGTGGCTGATCGCGGCAAGCGCGCGGTCGTGCTCATCGGCGTCCATACAACGCACGGTGCAGCCCAAGGCAAGCCACAGGGCACGGGCGCGAGCGATCTGCTCCGGGCTGTTGGCGGCCAGGGGTGTGAGGATCAGCTGCTGACCCTGGTAGAGCTGCGCATCGGCATGGTCGATGCCGGCCACTTCCTTGCCGCAGATGGGGTGGGCGGGCATGAACTGACCGATGCGCTCGCCCAGGGCTTGCTTGGCAGCCAGCACGACATCACATTTTGTCGATCCGACATCCATCACCAGCGCCTCTGCCGCCAGACCGGGCAGCAGGGCCTCCAGGGTACTGCGAGTGGACGCCACCGGAACAGCGATCAGCACCAAATCGGCCTGCCTGACCGCGTCGGCCGGCGAGGTCGCCACCTCATCGACAATACCCAAATCCTGCGCACGCCGGGTGCTTTTTTCAGAGCGGCTGTAGCCGCTGACCGCGCTGACCAAGCCCGCGCGGCGGGCGGCCAGGGCGAAGGAGCCCCCCATCAGTCCACAGCCGATCAGCGCGAGTCGCTTGAACATGGCCGAGCCTATTGAGACTCCGGGTAAGAACCCAGCACCTTGTAGAAGGCGCACAACTGCTGGAGCTGCTCGAGCGCAGCGGCCACCGGTGCCTGGGTGATGTGCCCCTCGATGTCGATATAGAAGAAGTACTCCCACTGCCCGGACTTGGCCGGGCGCGACTCAAAACGGGTCATCGACACGCCGTGGACCTTCAGGGGCACGAGCAGGTCGTGCACCGCGCCCGGCCGGTTGGGCACCGACACCACCAGACTGGTGCAGTCCCTGCCCGAAGCCGGTGGGGTGGCCAAGGTCTGGGGCAGGCAGATCACGGCAAATCGCGTTTTGTTGTGAGCCTCATCCTGGATGGCGTGGCGCGCAATATGCAGACCAAATTGGGTGGCCGCACGCTCGCTCGCGATCCCCGCCCAGGCGGGGTTGGTGCTGGCCAGCCGGGCTCCTTCGGCATTGCTTGAAACGGCGCGTCGCTCGGCCTGCGGCAGGTTCTGGCTGAGCCAGCCCTGGCACTGAGCCAGCGCTTGCGGGTGGGCCAGTACCGCCTCAATGCCTTGGAGTGAGTCGCTGCTGCGCAGCAGGTTGTGCCGGATCATCAGGCTGACTTCGCCCACCACATGCACCGGCGAGCGAAGGAACAGATCCAGCGAGCGGGCGACCACGCCTTCGGTGGAGTTTTCCATGCCGACCACGCCAAAGTGAGCGGTGCCTGCGGCCGTGGCATGGAAGACCTCGTCAAAGCTGGCGCAGTAAATCAGCTGCGCTGCGCTGCCAAAAAACTCGAGTGCGGCCTGTTCGCAGAAGGTGCCTTGCGGTCCGAGTACAGCCACGCGCTGAGGCGCTTCCAAGGCCAGGCAGGCCGACATGATCTCGCGCCAGATGGTCTGCACATGCTCGGCCTTGAGGGGGCCGGGGTTGTTTTGCGTGATCTTCTCGATCACCTGGGTCACACGGTCCGGCCGAAAAAAGGCCGAGCCTTCGGCCCGTTTGATGTCGCCCACCTGCTCGGCCACCCGGGCCCGCTCGTTGAGGAGCTGCAGCAATTGCGCGTCGATGCCGTCGATCTGGACCCGCAGCGCGGCCAGTGCTTGCGATTGCAGAGGGGTCTGGCTCATGGTTTTAGCTCCGGCTCAAGGCCCAATTCCGAGGCCCAATCGCACCGAGGGCGGCGCTCCTACAGGCACACTCTGCGCCGCGGGCGGCGGCCCTTTGCGCTGAGGGCAGCGCACCGATTTGTTGTGTGGGAGCCGCGCCCTCGCGGCGATCGCACTTCGGCCCCCACTGAACAAATTGACCCCAGGTCTTTGCATATCCCCTACACCTCGCGCTCGAATTCGCGCATGTAGTCCACCAGGGCCTGCACCCCCTCCAGGGGCATGGCGTTGTACAGGGAGGCGCGCATGCCCCCCACCGACTTGTGCCCCTTGAGCTGCAGCAGCCCCGCGGCGCGAGCGCCTTCCAGGAAGGCTGTGTTTCTGGGGTGGCTGGGGTCTGCGATGGCCTGACCTTTTTCGTCGCGCAGAAAAAAAGGCACATTCATCCGCGAGCGTACCGACGGGTCAACCGGGTTGGTGTAGAGCTGCGAGCCGTCAATACAGCTGTAAAGCAAGCGGGCTTTGGCCAAGTTGCGCGCTTCGAGCGCTGCCACGCCGCCTTGGCTTTTGAGCCACTGAAAGGTCAGGCCGGCCATGTAGATGGCATAAGTGGGCGGCGTGTTGTACATCGAGTTGTTCTGCGCGACCAACTGATAGTTGAAGGCCGACGGACAGATGGGCAACGCCCGGCCCAGCAGGTCTTTGCGCACCACCACCAGAGTCAGGCCGGCTGGCCCCAGGTTTTTCTGGGCGCCGCCGAAGGCCAGGCCCACTCTGGACCATTGCAGCGATCGCGAGGCCACATGCGAAGAAAAATCGACGACCAGAGGCGCAGCGCTGCCCAGGGCCTGCAAATCCGGGAGTTCATCAAACTCCACGCCATGGATGGTCTCGTTGCTGCAAACATGCACATACTGTGCATTACTGCTGATTTGCCAAGTGCTCGGTGCTGGGATGGCGCAAAAAGCCTGTGCTTGCCCCGAGGCAGCGATGCGCGCCGATCCGTAGCGCGCCGCCTCTTGATGCGACTTCTCGCTCCAGCTGCCGGTGAGAACAAAATCCATCACTCCGCCTTGGCCGAGATTGAGTGGCACGATCGCGTTTTCCGCCAGGCCGCCGCCTTGCATGAACAGGATCGCGAAGCTATCGGGCACGGCCAGCAGTTCGCGCAAATCGCGCTCAGCGGTTTCGCAGATGGAGGTGAATTCCTTGCCGCGGTGGCTCATCTCCATCACGCTCATACCGCTGCCTTGCCAGTTGAGCATGTCCCGGGCCGCGCTCTGCAGCACCTCCTCGGGCATGGCAGCCGGGCCGGCCGAGAAGTTGTAGGGTCTGGCCATCATGCCTCTGGCGTGTCGGCCTCGCCCGCGTCGTCGCCTTGCGCATCGTTTTCAACGATGCGTTGCAGCCCGGACAGCTTGGAGCCGTCGTCCAGGCTGATCAGCGTCACACCTTGCGTGGCCCGTCCGAGTTCGCGGATCTCGCCCACCCGTGTACGAACCAGGACCCCCCGGTCGGTAATGAGCATGATCTCGTCGTCGGCGTGCACCAAAGTTGCCGCCACCACCTTGCCGTTGCGCTCGCTTTGCTGGATGGCGATCATGCCCTTGGTCCCCCGCCCGTGGCGGGTGTATTCGGTGATCGAGGTGCGCTTGCCAAAGCCGTTTTCGGTGGCAGTCAGCACGCTTTGCTGCTCGTCCTCGGCCACCAGCATCGCGATCACACTCTGGCCGTCCTCGAGCATCATGCCGCGCACCCCGCGCGCGTTTCGGCCCATGGGTCGAACATCGTTCTCGTCGAAGCGCACCGCCTTGCCGCCATCAGAAAATAGCATCACATCGTGCTTGCCGTCGGTAAGCGCCGCGCCAATCAGGTAATCACCGTCGTCCAGGTCCACGGCGATGATGCCGGCCTTGCGCGGGTTGCTGAATTCGTCGAGCGCGGTCTTCTTGACCGTGCCCATGGAAGTGCTCATGAACACATAGTGGTCGGCCGGGAAGCTGCGGAACTCGCCGGTGAGCGGCAGCACCACGGTGATTTTCTCGCCTTCGGCCAGCGGGAACATATTGACGATGGGTCGCCCGCGCGAGCCGCGCGAGCCCGCCGGCACTTCCCAGACCTTGAGCCAGTACAGCCGCCCCCGGTTGGAGAAGCACAGGATGTAGTCGTGCGTGTTGGCGATGAAAAGCTGGTCGACCCAGTCGTCCTCTTTGGTGGCGGTGGCCTGCTTGCCGCGACCGCCGCGCTTTTGTGCCCGGTACTCTGACAACGGCTGGCTTTTGATGTAGCCCTGGTGTGAGAGCGTGACCACCATGTCGGTCGGGGTGATCAGGTCCTCGGTGGACAAATCGACCGAGCTGTGCTCGATCTGGCTGCGCCTCAGGCCCAATTTCGACTGGCCAAACTCCTGGCGAATCAGTTTGAGTTCGTCGCCGATGATGGTCGACACCCGTTCGGGCCTGGCCAGAATATCGAGCAGGTCGTCGATCTCGGCCATGACCTCCTTGTATTCGGCGACGATTTTGTCTTGCTCCAGGCCGGTCAGGCGCTGCAAGCGCATTTGCAGGATCTCCTGCGCTTGCGTTTCCGACAGCTTGTACAGACCGTCGCCGCCCATGCCGAATTCTCTGGGCAGATTGTCGGGGCGATAGTCGCCGGCGTTGACGAGTGCTCCGTCGGCACGCGTGCGGGTGAGCATTTGCCGCACCAGAGCGCTGTCCCAGGCGCGGGCCATCAGCTCGGCCTTGGCCACCGGCGGCGTGGCCGATTCACGGATGATGCGAATGAACTCGTCGATATTGGCCAGGGCCACGGCCAGGCCCTCGAGCACATGGCCGCGTTCGCGCGCCTTGCGCAGGTTAAAGACGGTGCGCCGCGTCACCACCTCGCGGCGGTGCGAGAGGAAGACGGCGATCAGGTCCTTGAGGTTGCACAGCTTGGGCTGGCCGTCCACCAGGGCCACCATATTCATGCCGAAGGTGTCCTGCAGCTGCGTCTGCTTGTACAGATTGTTGAGCACCACCTCGGGCACTTCGCCGCGCTTGAGCTCGATCACCAGACGCATGCCCGACTTGTCGGACTCGTCCTGGATGTGGCTGATGCCTTCGAGCTTTTTTTCGTGCACCAGCTCGGCCATGCGCTCCTGCAGCGTCTTTTTGTTGACCTGGTAGGGCAGCTCGTCGACGATGATGGCCTGGCGCTGCCCTTTGTCGATGTCCTCGAAGTGGCACTTGGCGCGCATGACGATGCGGCCGCGGCCGGTGCGGTAGCCCTCCTTGACGCCGCTCATGCCGTAAATGATGCCGGCGGTAGGAAAGTCGGGCGCGGGCACGATCTCCATCAGCTCATCGACTGAGGCCTCGGGGTTCTTGAGCAGGTGCAGGCAGGCGTCGACCACCTCGTTGAGGTTGTGCGGCGGGATGTTGGTGGCCATGCCCACGGCGATGCCGCCCGAGCCGTTGACCAGCAGGTTGGGCATGCGCGTGGGCAGCACCAGCGGCTCTTTTTCAGAGCCGTCGTAGTTGGGGCCGAAGTCCACGGTCTCTTTGTCCAGGTCGGCCAGCAACTCGTGGGCAATCTTGGCCAGGCGGATTTCGGTGTAGCGCATGGCCGCGGCGTTGTCGCCATCGACCGAGCCGAAGTTGCCCTGGCCATCGACCAGCATGTGGCGCATAGAAAAATCCTGCGCCATGCGCACAATGGTGTCGTAGACCGACTGGTCGCCGTGCGGGTGGTATTTGCCGATGACATCGCCGACGATGCGCGCCGACTTTTTGTAGGGCCGGTTCCAGTCGTTGTTGAGCTCGTGCATGGCAAATAGCACGCGCCGGTGTACGGGCTTGAGGCCATCGCGCGCATCAGGCAGGGCCCGCCCCACGATCACGCTCATCGCGTAGTCGAGGTAGCTGCGCCGCATCTCCTCTTCCAGACTGATGGGGAGCGTTTCTTTGGCGAATTGAGTCATGGGCTGGAGTTGGGTCGAGGCGGCACGGGCAGGGCCGCATCAGAGGCCCGATGCGGCGGGTTTCGCCCGGGTTTCGGTGGTCCGGCGGCGCACGCGCTGGGAGAACGCTTAGATTAAAGAGAGTCATTTTACGGCCGCGTGGGCGACCTTCCTGACTGGCTGGGGCGTGGATGCGGCCTGGGGCCATGTCGCTTCTGAACAACATCGGGCCGCCTGCAATCGGCCCCGTGTCTTCAGGGCTGTTGCCGAAGCGCTGGACCCCTGTGGCACAATCGGGCGGTCCTGGGGGGTTTCTCCCGGGCCCGTTTTATTCTCGCAGCCCGGCTGCGGCTCTCTAGAGGAAGACCATGAAGAAACTCAATAAAGTGGCAATGTTGTTCGCCTCGGCAGTGGTGGCCAGCGCCGCAGGTGCTCAGACCATCGACAACTGGAGAAACGGAACCGGCGATCTCGTCTGGAAGAACGGTAACAACGAGCTGTGCTGGCGCAATGCCAACTGGACTCCGGCTACCGCTGCCCGCGGTTGCGATGGCGCAATCGTGGCTCAGCCAGCGCCTGCACCTGCCCCGGCGCGAGCTGCGGCCCCCCGTCCGGCACCCGCACCCGCACCCGCACCCGCACCCGCACCCGCACCCGCACCGGCCGCTCCTCCGCCTGCACCGGCACCGGCACCGGCCCCTGCTGCGGCACCCGCTCCCGCGCCGGCTCCGGCCGCCCGCCAGGCTGCAGCCCCCGCCGCACCGGCTCAGGCCGCCACCAAGGTCACCTACGCTGCCGATTCGTTCTTTGACTTCGACAAGGCCGTGGTCAAGCCCGAGGCTCGCGCCAAGCTTGACGACCTGGTCGGCAAGGTCAAGGGCATCAGCCTGGAGGTGGTGATTGCAGTCGGTCACACCGACGCGGTCGGCGCCGATGCCTACAACCAGAAACTGTCGGTGCGTCGCGCCGAGGCTGTCAAAGCTTATCTGGTGAGCAAAGGCATCGAGAAGAACCGCATCTATACCGAGGGCAAGGGCGAGAAGTCGCCCGTGGCTGACAACAAGACGGCCGAAGGTCGTGCCAAAAACCGTCGCGTTGAGATCGAAGTGGTGGGTACTCGTCCCAACCGTTGATCGACAGCGCTCCCTGAAAGACCGGCCCATGTGGCCGGTTTTTTGTGCCCGGTCCGTTAGCGGCCCATTGCCGCAAGCGTGTTTTTGATCAGACCCAGGCAGCCCTCCGGCCTGACGCCGATAATCCCGGTATGCACGCCACAGACAATGCCGACCCCGCCGAACTGGCCAAGTTCTCTGACCTGGCCCATCGCTGGTGGGACACCGAGAGCGAATTTCGTCCCCTGCACCAGATCAACCCGCTGCGCCTGAATTGGATCGTTGATATTGCTCCGATCGAGGGCAAGCAGGTGCTCGATGTGGGCTGCGGCGGCGGCATTCTGGCCGATGCCATGGCGCGGCGCGGCGCCAGCGTGCTGGGCATCGATCTGGCCACCAAGGCCCTGAAGGTGGCTCAGCTGCATGCGCTGGAGGCCCAGACGCCACGCGTGCAGTATCGTGAGATCAGCGCCGAAGCCCTGGCCGCCGAGCAGCCCGCCTCGTTTGATGTGGTCACCTGCATGGAAATGCTCGAGCATGTGCCCGATCCGTCGTCGGTGGTGCGGGCCTGCTCGCAATTGGTCAAGCCGGGCGGCCATGTTTTTTTCTCGACGCTCAACCGCAACCCCAAGAGCTTTGTGTTTGCCATTGTGGGGGCGGAGTATGTGCTCAATCTGCTGCCCAAAGGCACGCACGAGTACGCTAAGTTCATCAAGCCCAGCGAGCTCGCCCAGTACGCCAGGCAGGCCGGACTTGAGCTGCAGCACACCAAGGGCCTGCAGTACAACCCCTTGACCCGGCGCTACTGGCTCAATAGCGACACCAGCGTCAACTACATGCTTGGCTTTCAGAAGGCGTGACCATGTTTGCCGATGTGCAAGCCGTGCTGTTTGACCTCGACGGCACCCTCATCGACAGCGCCCCCGATCTGGGCGCAGCTGCCGACAAAATGCGCACCGATCGTGGCATGCCCTCTCTGTCCCTGCACACCTACCGCCCCATGGCCGGTGCTGGCGCCCGCGGCATGATCGGGGTGGCCTTCGGGCATGGCCCGGACCATCCGGATTACGAGGCGCTCAAGAACGAGTTTCTGGGTAACTATGAGGCCTGCATGACCGAGCGCACCCGGGCCTTCGACGGTGTCGTCGAATTGGTTGATGCCCTGGGCCGCTTCGGCCTGGTCTGGGGCGTAGTCACCAACAAGATGGAGCGCTTTGCCCTGCCGCTGACGCGGCACATGCCGGTGTTTGCCAGCGCAGGCACGGTTGTGGGCGGTGACACCACGGCGCACGCCAAGCCGCATCCGGCGCCCTTGCTTGAGGCCGCACGCAGGCTCGATTTGCTGCCCCGCCACTGCGTCTATGTGGGCGACGATGAGCGCGACATCGTCGCCGGCAGGGCGGCCGGCATGGTCACGGTGGCAGCCCGCTACGGCTATCTGGGGCTCAAGAGCGACACGCTCAGCTGGGGTGCCCATGCACACATTGATACACCGCTGGAGCTCTTGAAATGGCTCCCCAGGCCTTAAACTAGCGGTTTGGGGCTGCATTGGTTTCGACGCGGGTTCGGACGCGGTGTGGTGCATGTCGAGCTTGGTGTGCTCGTAAATCCTGCCAAAACAAACTAACTGCAAACGACGAACGTTTCGCACTCGCAGCTTAATTGCCTGTGAGCTTTGCAACAGCCTGCTGATGGGCTGGGCAAGGGGTGAAGGCGCAAGCCCGAGCTCCCGGCTGCAAAGTTAATCCACATCAGCTGGCCGCCACCCGGGTGCCTTGGGTGGAGGCGAGACTCAAGGGTACTGGCTTTGCAGGTAGCGTGCGACTGCGCGACCTGCGAGGCGAGATCCAAAACAGACCGCTAAACATGTAGATCCGCCCGAACAAGGCTTGCGGACGCGGGTTCGAGTCCCGCCAGCTCCACCAACCATTAATTCAAAAGCCTCCAGGTTTGACCGCCTGGGGGCTTTTTCCATTGGTAAATCAGTCACCTACCGTTTGCAGATGAGCGGGTTTGTACATTGACAGCCAGTTGAAAGCGGGGGAACATTAGGGGGAACAAGTCTGTTTTTCCTCCTGGTAAAGGGGGAACATCTTCCCGGAGGTCGGGGGGAACAACCCGAAAGGAGCGACCTAATGCTGACCGATCCTGAGTGCAAGAGCGCTGTTTGCCCATCAGAGAAAAAGCGTCACCGGTTGCAAGACGGCCGTGGGCTTTACCTAGAGATATCGCCGGCCGGGTCTAAGCGTTGGTTCTGGAAGTACCGATCGGGCGGGAAGGAGTTCAGGCTTGCCCTGGGCAGTTACCCAGTCGTGTCTCTTTCCAAGGCGCGGGAGGAGCGCGATGCGGCCAAGCTCAGGCGGTCGCAGGGCATCGACCCGATACAAGCGCGCAAGGTGGAAAAGCTCAAGAAGGCAAACCCGGCGGGCGATTCCTTCAAGGTGGTTGCCCTGGAGTGGCACGCCAAGCAAGAGGCCCAATGGAGTCAGGCTCATGCGGTGAGGGCCAAGCGGCAGCTAGAGCGCGATCTGTTCCCTTGGCTAGGCTCGCGGCGGCTGGCCGAGATCGAGCCGGTGGAGTTGTTGGCAACCCTGCGCAAGGTCGAGGAGCGCGGCGCGGTTGAGACGGCTGACCGGGGCTTGATGCTGGCCCGGCAGGTGTGGCGCTACGGGGTGGCCACAGGCAGGGTAGGGCGCGACATTACCGCCGACCTCAAAGGGGCGCTGTCGCCTTACAGAGGCAAGCACTTTGCGGCCATCACAGACCCCGTGAGACTCGGTGAACTGATTCGAGCAATCAGGGGATATAAAGGTGGGCCGATTGTCCGGGCGGCGCTGCAACTGGCCCCGATGCTGTTCCAGCGGCCCGGGGAGTTACGGGGCGCGACATGGTCTGAGATTGACCTGGAGGCTGCGCTATGGACGATCTCTTCGGCACGGATGAAGCGCACAAAGCACGGCAAGGAAAACGGTGACGACCATCTTGTGCCCTTGCCCACCCAGGCGATCAAGATTTTGGAAATGCTCAAGCCCTATACCGAGAGTACCGGCCTAGTGTTCCCCGGTGAGCGGCAGCGCAGTAAACCCATATCGGAGAACTCGGTCCGAACAGCACTAATAGCGATTGGCTACACCGCCAATATTCAAACTTGGCACGGATTTAGGGCAACCGCTCGAACCATATTGGCCGAGCGTCTTGAATTTGACCCGCTACTTATTGAGGCGCAACTTGCCCATAGCGTCAGGGATGCCAATGGGCGTGCCTATAACCGCACAACTTATTTAAAACAGCGTGCCGTAATGATGCAAGCCTGGGCAGACTTTTTGGACAAGCAAGCCGCAGGTGCTGAAATCATCGATTTCAAACGGGCTTAATAGCTTTTTACAAGAAAGTGTATAGCTGGCTAATCAAATTGTGTAGCGGGCTAATCAACTGAATTGCAATTAGGGTAAACCCTCTGTAATATACGCATACGACCTTTTTGAAACCAGTTAAAACGGTTTCACCCCGGCGGGTATACAGGCAGCCGCCGTCTTTCGCCTCAATAGGACTCTTCAGCAAATTCAGGTCGAGCCTGGTTTGTTACGACAGGACATGAGGATGAAACTGTTAAGAATTGGGGAGGCCAAAGCGAAAATTGGCTACCGCTCCAACACCACGGTCTACCAGGGCATACGGGCAGGGCTCTGGACGAAACCCGTCCGTATCGGAAGCAAGTCGAGCGCATGGCCCGAAGGGGAGATCGATGAGATTTGCAGGGCGCGCGTAGCTGGCCTGACCAACGACCAACTGCGGCGTCTCGTCGATGAGTTGCACGCGAAGCGCGTTGAATCTTTTCAAAAACCCTGATTGGGGAGTCGTATGGCGCTGAGCAAAAACGCACTACCTCAACCTACGGACTATTACGAAGGTCGTGGGCTAACTTTAAAAGGCCCCAAGAACGCTGTTTGGAAAATAACCCGCTGTGAGTTTCACGGCGGTACCAACACTATGAGTATTCACACCCTGAGCGGTGGATTTCATTGTTGGAACTGCCCCGCATCTGGTGGCGATGTGGTGGACTACGAAATGCTGATCGACGGGGTCAGTTTCGAGGAAGCTGCGAGGCGGCTTAGTGCTTGGACTGGCGGTGGCGATGCCCCAAAGCGACACAAGCCCAAGAGGCTGTCCGCTCGGGATGCTCTGCTGCTAATAGCAAACGAGGCGACCCTGATAGCAATTGAAGGTAGTCGTCTTGGGCGAGGCATCACCCTAACGGCGAGCGACTTGGAACTGGTTAGGAAGGCCTCAGGGCGGATTAATTATGCTCTGGGGGCTATATGAACTACAGCAACTATGAACGCGTCAGGGCCCGTGTAGAGGCCTCTATGGCCGTTTCTGAGGGCGCACCCAAGGTGGGTATCACACCCCTAACTCCGATGACCGACGAGTGGCCGGAAATAGTTCCGCTGCTTGAGAGCATCGAGCCCGAGGCTTACCCCGTAGACGCCCTTCCAGGCTTGATTAGAGGCGCTGTGGAGGAGGTTCAATCCTTCACCCAGGCCCCGGTAGCCATGGTCGCCACATCGGCCTTGGCGAGCCTTTCCGTGGCCGCACAAGGGCTTTACGACATTAAGCGGTCTGAGAAGTTGGTCGGGCCAACCAGCCTGTTCTGTCTGGTCATCGCCGACTCAGGCGAGCGCAAGACGACTTGCGATGAGTTTTTTTTGACGCCGATTCGCAAGTGGGAGCAAGTCAGAGCCGACGAAATGAAGGTTGAGGTCGAGAGGAAGGCGGCGGACCTCGAGTCATGGAACGCCGAACATGAGGGACTGTTGGCCGCTATCAAGAACACGGCAAAGGATGGCAAGTCCGTCGATTCGCTCAGACAAAAGCTAGTCGACCTAAAGGCCAAAAAACCCTTAGCGCTCAAGGTTCCGAGGCTGGTTTGCAGCGACATCACTCCCGAGGAGTTGGGCTACAGCTTGGCCAACCGGTGGCCATCCGTGGCGGTGTCGTCCAGCGAAGCCGGGGCCGTCCTGGGCAGCCACGCGATGACCGGCGATTCCCTGATGCGAAATCTAAGCCTCTGGAACGATCTCTGGAGTGGTCAGCCCATTCAGTCCGACAGGCGCACCGCCGCCTCCTGGCGCGTTAGAAATGCTCGTCTGACAGTTGGGTTACAGGTTCAAGAAGACACCGTGCGAGCCTTCTACGAAAAGACGGGTGGGCTTGCTCGTGGGACAGGCTTTCTTGCTCGCTTCTTGGTGGCATGGCCTGAAAGTACGCAGGGCACCCGACTGTTCAAGGAGGCTCCTACCTCCTGGCCCAAGCTGGCCGCGTTCCACAGTCGGATTGAGACCATCCTGAACACACCCGTGCAGTTTGACAGCGATGGAACCACCCTAATGCCCTCCATGATGACCCTCAGTCCGCCAGCAAAGCAATACTGGATAGCGTATCACGACGAGGTCGAAAAAGCGCTTGCTGTGGGCGGTGAGTTTGCCGACATTCGCGATGTGGCCAGCAAGTCTGCCGATAACGCGGCGCGGATTGCGGCCGAGTTTCAAGTCTTGGAGCATGGCGGTGGTTCGGTGAGCCTGGAGGCGATGGAGTCGGCCTGCCAGATAGCTGCGTGGCACTTGGGCGAGTCGCGGCGGTTCCTCGGCGGCATCGCCTTGCCGCAAGAACTCATGGACGCCCTGTGGCTGATGCGCTTTTTGGTTACCTTCCGCAAAACCAAAGGGGTTGAGGAAACGACTGCACGTGACTTACAGCGTCTTAGCCGGGTACGCGACAAAAAACGGCTCGCGGCTGCGCTGGACGAACTGGTTGAGCAGGGCTACATCAGACTGGTGCCACAGGGAAAGAAGAAACTGGTCAGGATCAACCCGAGGTGTGGCGAGGTGGCCCCATGAGCCTACTTTCCCGACTCAGGTCAAAAAGTAGATTTCGGGAGGATGCGACAGCGACAGTTGCGACAGTTGCGACAGTTGGGGTCGATTTCTCCCTGGCTGCTGCCCAAAAACCGCCATGTGTCGCAGAAGTCGCAAGTGTCGCAGTCGCAAGTGCTGCAATTCAGGAAACGCAGATCGATCCTGACCGGTATTGCTGGCCACATAGCGATGCCATGAACACCGATGAGATCCGGGTGTTCCAAGGTCGGTTAGTCAGGTTCACTGCTTGGGGCTTAAGCCATGAGGAGGCAAACCAGCTGGCTGATAAGTTGGTTGCCCGTGATCGTGAGGGGGACGACCGAAGGCTGTGCCTGGAATGTGATCACTTAAGGGGGACCTTCTGCCGAAACTACCGCGAGGCAGACATTGGGGAATATCTGCCGCGTGATTTCGTGACGCTATTTCAGCGGTGCGCTGGGTTTACCGGCACTTCTAACACCAGCGGGTTTAAATGAAGGCTGAGCGAATACTCTCTGTGCTTCAGACGACATCTTTTTTCCACGTAATTGGAGCCCTGTTTAGTCTAGGCCACCCCCGGTTCGAGTTTCCTCACTCAGGAGTCGCAGGCAGACCAGGCGGACCCCTTGAGCCAGTCACGCTGAGCAACGCTAATCAACCCAATCTTGTTGTGTTGGAGCATGTAGGCCGCCTGATAGAGTTCATAAAGACTATATTGGCGGATTCCATTTGCGTTTGAGTCTTCGTTACAAAGCATGAGAACCTTATCTCGGCCAAATCTTTTAATAATGTCTTCACCCGAATCGCCACATCCTATTTCGTTAATCTTGAACTCGTCATAATCTAAATTACAATAATAAGCTATCGCGACAACACGTTTGTTCTCCAAGTGCACAAATAAGCGCTGCTCTTCATTCATAAGAATATAAAAAGTCCTACCCCTAGAGTGCCGGACCCCATCTTCGACGAATCCAGCATACTTAAATTTCACTTCGCTCTCGCCATCTCCAATGTTTATACCCTTCAGTCCATGGGCCACCAGGCGGCTATCACGGTAGTCCTGCCAGCCCCAAAATCCAAAGCCTACTGCAACCAGGAGGATTGCAGTAAATAGTAGCCTTTTAAATATCTGTTTGGTGGCTTGGATCTTCGTAAGAGCTAGATGTATCATCTTCCCTGATCCTAAACTTTTAGTAGCTGAACGCTCAAGAGGCTCCACTTATGGCCCAAAATACTAATGATCACTATTTTTAAAAAAAATTGAGATCACGAGCAACATCAATTGATAACCGATATAAGCAAGCCAAAGAACGATTGCCCAAAACGGCCTGTCAAAATTCAGAAAGGCAATTGATATCACTAAGATGGCGAACCAAACGATCCAGGATTTTAAAAATAATTTTTCCCACATTTTTCTTGACGGCTCTAAATGTTTACATTGAATATAGAAACGTTTTCGGTTTTGATGGCGTACTTCTTTTAAATCCTCTGAATACTAAATTAACTCCCTCTCCCGCAAGCGTTTTAGATCGGCCAACAGCTCTACTATAGATTTAAGATAGTATGAAAAGCTGATGAAGGCGATTAAAACCGACAAGCTGTAGGCCTCTAACTTTATTGTTATTGCCAATGCAATTATTGAAATGAACCATTCCCAATCTAGTTGCCGGGGAGTGCGTTCACGAGCCTTCTTAAAAAAATCCATTTTTATCTCCGACGTTTCAACAAATAGCACCAAGGGAAAACTTCTTTTTGCAAATGCGAGCGAGACACGTATTCTGGCCCTAACGGTCTGTGCTGTAAGAATACGATCGGCAGCTAACAGCAGGGTTGAACGGAGGCTTAGGCGTCACTTTGCGGCGTTTCCTTGGGGCGGTAGTCCGAGCCTTGTGGTACACCCATGAAGCCCCGCACTACCCAGCCCACTGCCCAAACAAAGACGGCAAAGCCTATGAGCCCCGCCGCCAAGTAGCCAAGCCCAGTGATCCAGTCATCTCGATAGCGCTTGCTAATTTCCCCGTCAAGCTGCTTCGCGTCATCTGGAGGTAGTTCAAAGCGACGTTCGAGCCGACGTTTGTATTCACTCACCTCGGTGCTGGGGGGAAGAGCGGCCCACCTCACCCCCTTGTCGTCGACTTTGTAGGGGATGTATTCAAGCTTGTCTTGACCGGCTTCCACAGTCAAGAGGCACAGAGTCACGGAGACATACTTGCCAGACTGTGTATTTCTCGAAAAGTAGTGGCGGCCGGCTGACGAGGGGCACTCTTCGGCTTTCTCGAACTGGCCGTCAGGTCGCGCAATTGTGTACGTTGCCGAAACAGTGGGGTCGTTTACTGCAAGGCTGATCAGCGTGCCGACAGCGACGACCAGCGCTAGCAGAGCGGAAAGACGACGCGCGCCAGAGAACGGGTTGAATCGCAAGGATGCTCCAGACAGTTGTGAGAGGCGCCTAACTATCCTGCCATGCTCAGGAGGGTTAGCGATGCGTTGGAGGGAAACTCGGGCTAAAGCGTTTAGTTTGATGCATGCTGTCGGTCATGTCTAGTCTGCTTATTAAATCGATAGAAGTCAGGAGAGGGGCCGAAGCAACCTTTCCCCACCACATTTCATATCATGAAATTGACCGCTTACCCCATTTGTTACGAATTCATTTGAAATAGCGATAGTCACTACCGTTGGGCGAGGGGTATTTTGTGAGGGATCACTAACTTTCACATCTGTGATTTGTGTTGAATAGCATTTTTGGAGGGTGTGGGTGACCTGCCCCGGGCTATTAGGTCCATCTGTAGTGAGAATCTCAACATGGCATCAAGGAGAAGGACATGCCAAGGAAGAAGACCTCACCCGAGCGGATCATTTCGCTGCTGCGGCAGAT
>Ga0194133_10001973_pt1 | contig 33328 bp, 32 predicted proteins | sample TA2KigOf40mmetaG_FD_155448 | JGI IMG/M metagenome (GOLD analysis project Ga0194133, IMG submission 155448) | Freshwater microbial communities from Lake Tanganyika, Tanzania - TA2015055 Kigoma Offshore 40m | ecosystem: Environmental > Aquatic > Freshwater > Lake | place: Tanzania: Lake...
GAAGGTGGAAATGCGCAAGACAACCGTGTTGTCCACAAGGCGCGGCCTTACCGCCACCATCTTGATCGTGTCGCGGATGATCGAAACGTCAAAAGGCTCGGCCACGCCTTCACGCACCACGGTGATGATGATCTCTGACCCGACCGGGCCGCGCATCTTGTCCACCGCATCATCCAGTGTCAGGCCCAGAACCGATTCCGAATTCACATGGGTAATGAAATCGCCCGCCTTGATCCCGGCCTTGTCGGCAGGCGTGCCATCCATCGGCGCCACCACCTTCACAAAACCGTCCTCTTGCGTCACCTCGATGCCAAGGCCCCCGAACTCGCCGCGGGTCTGCTCCTGCATCTCGTCGAAATCCTTGGCCGAGAGATAGCTGGAATGAGGATCAAGCGAGGTAAGCATGCCGTTGATCGCCGCCTCGACCAGCTTTTCGGTATCCACTTCCTCGACATATTCCGCGCGGATGCGCTCGAAGATGTCGCCAAAGAGGTCAAGCTGTTCATAGACCGAAACGGTCTTTTCCGCCTCTTGGGCGATCAGCGGGCCCGCAACCTGGGTTGTCAGGATCGTGCCTGCAAGCGTGCCCCCCAGGGCCGCCAGTGCAATCTTCTTCATCAGAGCGTCATTCCCTTGCTTCGGCCAATCCGGTGAACCACTCGGTCGGGTCTACCGGCTCGGCACCTTGCCTAAGTTCCATATAAAGCGTTTCCGTGCCCTGGACACCACCACCTTCTGCAGCATCGGCCAGAAAGTCCGCATCCACCTGATCCCGCCCCCCCATGAGACCCAAGGCCGCACCCCGCGCCACCACGTCTCCAACGCCACCATAGACCTGATCCAGCCCGCCAAGCACCAGAAGATAGCCGCCTCCGGGCTCAAGGATCATCACGTTTCCGTAGTCCAGAAGCGGCCCGGTATAGCGGATCGTCGCAGCCCAGGGGCTAATGACCAGGGCGCCGGGCCGTGTGGCCAGGGTCAAGCCGGGGCGGGTGACACCGCGCGCATCGGTTTCGCCGGGGGACAGCAGCACATTGCCCAGCATCGGCAAGGCAAGCCGGCCCTTGGCATCGGCAAAGGCCGTGCTGCCAGTATCGTCCAGCGCAAGACCAGCCGCAAAGGCATCCAGCGTATCGGCGCTTTCCAGAAGATCGCGCAGCACCTCGGGGTCCTCGGTGAACCGGCGCGGCAGTTCGGTGCGGTCCGAAATCGCCTGGCTAAGCGCCGAACGCGCATCCTGCGCGGCGGCAAGCCCATCCGACAGGGTCTTTCCCGCTGCCTGTTGCAGCGCTCTCAGGTCCTTGAGCTCGGTCAGATCGGCCCGCAGCCGTTCGGCCTCGGCCTGCAGCGCCGGGGTGACATCGGCCAGCATCATGCCCGAACGCACCGTGCCCAAAGGCCCGGTCGGATGCAGCAAAAGCAAGGGCCCCGGTTCGGCCTCAAGCGTGGACAGCACCCCGAGCAGCTGGGCGATCCGGTCACGTTCAGTCTGAAACCGCAGTTCCAACGCCTCTTGCCGCAATTCAGCCTGCCGCAGCGCCTCGCGCAGCGCGGCCATCCCTTCTTCATAGGCGCGGATTGTGGCGGTCAGCGCCGCAACCCGATCCTTGCCACTTTCCGCCTCTTGCAAAGCCTGCACCGAGGCTTGCAGCGCCGCTGCCGCCGCTGCCGCATCCTCGGCCACGCCCGCATGGGCCGCAGGGGCAGCAAGGCAAAGGCAAAGGGCGGCGGCGCGGATCATGCGATCAGGCTTTCCCCGGTCATCTCGGGCGGCTGGGGCAGGCCCATCAACTGCAACACCGTCGGCGCCAGATCGGCCAGCCTCCCGCCCGGCCGCAGGGTCGCACCGTCCGGCCCGCCCACCAGAATCACCGGCACCGGATTGACCGTATGCGCCGTATGCGGCCCGCCCGTCACCGGATCGAGCATCATTTCGCAATTGCCATGATCCGCCGTCACGATCATCGCCCCGCCCTTGGCCTGCAAGGCCCCCAGCGCGCGGCCAAGCCCCTGATCCACCGCCTCGCAGGCCTTGATGGCGGCAGGCAAGCTGCCGGTATGGCCCACCATATCGGGGTTGGCAAAGTTCACGACGATCAGATCAAACCCGCGTTCGATGGCCGACACCAGATGATCGGCCACTTCCGCCGCGCTCATCTCGGGCTGCAAGTCATAGGTCGCCACCTTGGGCGAGGCCGGCATCGCACGTTCTTCCCCCTCAAACGGCACCTCGCGCCCGCCGTTCAGGAAAAACGTCACATGCGGATATTTCTCGGTCTCGGCCAGCCGAAACTGGGTAAGCCCCTGTTTAGAAACCCATTCTCCAAGGAAATTCACGATCACCCGCTTCGGGAAGGCCGTCGCCATATAGGCGTTATGCCCGGTGGAATACTCCACCATACCCAGCAAGGCCGACCACTGGGGTCGCGTGCCGGTTTCAAAACCATTGAAATCAGGCTGGCCCAAGGCCGCCAGAATCTCACGCGCCCGGTCGGCGCGGAAATTCAGGCAGAAAAACCCGTCGCCATCCCTGGCCCCCGCGTATTCGCCGATCACCCTGGGGGCAAGGAACTCATCGGTTTCCTCTTTTGCATAAGACAGCCGCACGGCCTCGGACGCCGTCGCCGCATGGGTTTCCGAACGGGCATTCACCATCGCCTCATAGGCTCGTGAAACCCGCTCCCAACGGTTGTCACGGTCCATCGCCCAATAGCGGCCGATAACGGTCGCGACCTTTGCCCCCGCAGGCAAAGCCGCCTCCAGATCGGTGACAAAGGTCACGGCAGATGACGGTGCCACATCCCGACCATCGGTAATGGCATGAAGTGCAACCGGCAGACCGAGCGCCGTCAGCGCGCGACACGCCGCAATCACATGCGCGATATGCCCATGCACCCCGCCATCCGAGACAACCCCCATCAGATGCGCCGTGCCACCCGCCGCCTTGACCCGCGCCGCAAAGTCCAGAAGCGCCGGGTTCCGGGCGAAAGAGCCATCCTCGACCGCCAGATCAATCGCCCCCAGATCCATCGCCACCACGCGGCCCGCGCCAATATTGGTATGGCCAACCTCGGAATTGCCCATCTGCCCGGTGGGCAAGCCGACATCAGGGCCAAAGGTGGTCAGCGTCGCATGCGGACAGGTTTGCCACAGCCGGTTGAAGTGCGGAACATGCGCCTGCGCCGGGGCGGATGTGGCCGGATCGGGGCCGATCCCCCAGCCATCCAGAATACACAGAACAACCGGTTTTCGCGCGCCCATCAACCCCGCCCTTCCATCAATGCCCCGCTTCTAACGCCCAACGCGCCAAGGGGCAACGTCAGCCGCGCGTGACCAGCCAATCCAGCGCCCGCGTCGGCAGCAAGCGGCGCGCGATGCCCGCGATATAGGTCGGCACCGTCACATAATACCGCGCCCGTGGTCGTGCCGATTCAAGCGCGTGGATCAGCTTTTTCGTCACCGCCTCAGGCGGCAGTTCGAAGGCGTCGGGTTTGGTTTTCACCCCGTAAAGCCGCCCGCGCAGCGCGCCATATTCCTCGCGCCGGGCCGAGTTCTCCCAGTCGATCCACTTCTCGAAATGCGGAATGGCCTTGGCGCGGATCTCGGTCCCGATAGGGCCGGGCTCGATCAGGATGACATCAATCCCCGTCCCCGCCATTTCAAAGCGCAAGACATCGGTCAAACCTTCCAGCGCGAACTTGGTCGAGACATAGGCCCCCCGCCACTTGGCACCGACAAGCCCCAACACCGACGAACAATTGACAATCCGCCCATGGCCCTGCGCACGCATCACGGGAATGACCCGCCGCGTCAGGTCGTGATAGCCAAAAAGGTTGGTCTCGAAGATCTCGCGCAGGGCGCCGCGCGGCAAATCCTCAACCGCGCCGGGGCAGGCAAAGGCACCATTGTTGTAAAGCGCATCCAGCCACCCGCCGGTGCGCGAAAGCGTCTCGGCCACCGCAGCTTCGATGCTGGCCTCATCGGCATAATCCAGAACGAAACTCTCCAGACCCTCGGCCCGCAGGCGCGCGCAATCGGCCTCTTGGCGGCAGGTGGCAAAGACCCGCCATCCGCGTTTGGCAAGGGTGCGGGCGGCATCAAGGCCAATGCCCGAAGAACAGCCGGTCATCAGAACGGAACGCTGCATCATGCCTCCAACTGGGGTTTGCAGCATGGTTTAGGCGGGATTGGCCCGCAGGGAAAGCCGGGGATCGCACCACGCGCCAAGGTTGGAGCTTCTACTCGCTCAACAGGCGCGATGCGACATAGCCCTCGATACCATCCCCTTCGACCCGCACCAGCGACCAGCCTTCCGGCCCTTCGCCTTCCACCAGCACCAGAACCGCCTCGCCCTGCGGCAGGCGGTCGATCACGGCATGATCCTTGCCGGGGCCCTCGCGCACATTCACGCTGGAGGCGTTCACATAAAACACCCGACCCGGCACCTCTTCCACAATAGGCTCGCTCACATCCAGCGCCACCGGCACGGTCGCATCCGGGGCGGGGATCACCATCAGGGGCCTTTCCGGGGCAAATGAGGCCGCGACAACCTGTAGATCCGCAGCGTCCGTCTGGGCAGGCCGGGCCTGGACAGGGGAAGCGGCCCCTTGAACGACCATGAAGGCATCCTGCGTATCGGCCTCTTGCGGCATCAGACCAAATCTGACCTGACCGCGATCCTCACCCCCGATCAGCATCGCGAGGTAAAGCCCCACACACAAGACCGCCAACCACCGAAACATGAAAACCCCATTCATCAAATTACCGGTGCGATACCATGATTCGCGGCTCGGTTGAGGGGAAAGATAACCTATTCTTCCACCCTGCCGCATTATCGCCACATTTTTCATGCTGGACCCGCGCCGCTGGCCCGAATACACAACATCCATGTCCACGCTTGATGATGACGACAATATAGAGCCCATGACGGTCTCGGAACCGCTTAGCCGCGCCATTGGCGAGCGGTATCTGACCTATGCCTTGTCAACCATCATGCACCGCGCGCTTCCTGATGCCCGCGACGGGCTGAAACCGGTGCATCGCCGCATCCTTTACGCCATGCGCGAGCTTAGGCTTTCGGCGACAAGTGCCTTCCGCAAGTCGGCCAAGATCTCGGGCGATGTGATGGGCAACTATCACCCCCATGGCGATGCTGCGATCTATGACGCGATGGCGCGCCTGGCGCAGGATTTCAACGTGCGCTACCCGCTGGTGGACGGGCAGGGCAACTTTGGCAACATCGACGGCGATAACCCCGCCGCCAGCCGCTATACCGAGGCGCGGCTGACCGCGATTGCCGAAACCCTGATGGAGGGTCTCGCCGAAAACGCCGTCGACTTCCGCCCGAACTATGACGGCACGCTGGAAGAGCCGGTGGTGATGCCCGCCGCCTTCCCGAACCTCTTGGCCAATGGCTCGTCGGGCATCGCCGTCGGCATGGCGACGAACATCCCGCCGCATAATCTGGATGAGCTGATCCAGGGCTGCCACGCGCTCCTGAAAGACCCAGACACCACCGATGAGGCGCTGGTTCACCTGATCCCCGGCCCCGATTTCCCGACCGGCGGCGTCATCATCGAAAGCCGTGACGCCATTCTGGACGCCTATCGCACCGGGCGCGGTTCCTTCCGCACGCGGGCGAAATGGGAGGTTGAGGATCTTGGCCGCGGCACATGGCAGATCATCGTCACCGAAATCCCCTATCAAGTGCAGAAGTCCAAGTTGATCGAAAAGCTGGCGGAATTGGTGAACCTGAAAAAGGTCCCGCTTTTGGCCGATGTCCGCGACGAATCCGCCGATGACATCCGCATCGTTCTGGAACCCCGGTCCCGCACCGTCGATCCCGAAGTGCTGATGGCCGCGCTCCTCCGCAATTCCGATCTGGAAAGCCGGTTCAGCCTGAACATGAACGTGCTGATCGACGGCAAGGTGCCGAAGGTCTGCTCGCTGAAAGAAGTTCTCCGCGCCTTCCTCGACCACCGCCGCGACGTCCTGCGCCGCCGGTCTGAACACCGGGTTGAAAAGATCGACGCGCGGCTTGAGGTGCTGGAAGGCTTTATCATCACCTTCCTCAACCTTGATCGCGTCATCGACATCATCCGCTATGACGCCGATCCCAAACGCGCCCTTATGGCCGAGGATTGGGGCAAAACCCACCTCCGCGCCACCTCGGAAAAGGATTACGTCTCGCCCCCCCCGGGTGAGGGTGAGCTGTCCGACGTCCAGGCCGAAGCCATCCTCAACATGCGCCTGCGGTCCTTGCGCAAGCTTGAGGAAATGGAACTCATCGCCGAACGCGACGCCCTTATGAAGGAACGCGCCGATCTGGCCGACCTTCTGGAATCCGACCGCCGCCAGTGGAAACAGATCGGCGTGGAACTGGAAGCCATCCGCAAGCAATTTGGCAAAGACACCCGTCTGGGCGACCGCCGCACCGCCTTTGCCGAGGCGGGCGATGTGGAAGAGGTGAGTTACGAGGCGATGATCGAGCGCGAGCCGATCACCGTCATCTGTTCGCAGATGGGCTGGATCCGCGCCATGAAGGGCCATTTGGACCTTGCCGCCGAACAGAAATTCAAGGACGGCGACGGCCCCCGTTTCGCCTTCCATGCCGAGACGACCGACAAGATCATCCTTGTCGCCGCCAATGGCCGCTTCTTCACGCTTCTTGGCGCCAACCTGCCCGGCGGGCGCGGCATGGGCGAACCGGTGCGGCTGATGGTCGACCTGCCCAACGATACCGAAATCGTCGATCTGGTGATCCACCGCGCGGGCGAAAAATGGCTGATCGCGTCCACCGCAGGCGACGGGTTCATCCTGCCCTCTGATGAGGTCGTGGCGCAGACCAAGGCCGGCAAACAGGTGCAAACCCTTGGCGCGGGTGTGAAAACCGTGCTTTGCCGCCGTGTGCAGGGCGACGCCGTGGCCGTGGTGGGCGACAACCGCAAGATGCTGGTGTTTCCTCTGGATGAATTGCCGGAAATGGCCAAGGGCAAGGGCGTTCGGCTGCAGAAATACAAGGATGGCGGCCTGTCGGATGCCACCACCTTCACGCTGGCATCCGGCCTGTCGTGGAAAGACCCCGCAGGCCGCACCCGGACTGAGACCGAGCTTTCCGAATGGCAAGGCGCGCGTGCCAGCGCTGGGCGCATGGCCCCGCGCGGCTTCCCGCGAGACAACCGGTTTACCTGATCGTCAGGCCAACCGCGCGCTACCGCGCCATGTGGCGGCCAGCGTGAAATCCTCGGTCAGATGCACCAGATCAGCCCGAGCGCCGGGCCGCAAATGCCCGAGATCCGGCCTGCCAATCACCCCCGCCGGGATGGATGTGGCCATGGCCAGCGCCCGTTCCGGCGCAAGACCGACATGGCGCACCATGTTTCCCACCGCCTGCGGCAAGGTCAGATCGGCCCCGGCCAAGGTTCCATCTTCCAGCGTCAACCGCCCCGCGCGCCGCAAGATCCGACGCCCGCCCAGATGAAACTCGGTCAGATCGCTGCCCGCCACCGCCATGCAATCGCTGACCAGATACAGCCCCTCTCGCCGCGCCGCACAAGCGACTTTCAGACTGTCCCAGGCCACATGCAGCCCGTCGGCAATCATCCCCGCCGCGATGTCCGAGGCCAGAACCGCCCCCACCAACCCCGGCTCGCGCCCCTGTAGCGGGCTCATGGCGTTGAACAGATGCGTGGCACTTTGTGCCCCCGCCGTGATCAGCGCCTGCGCTTCGACCGCTGTCGCCTCGGCATGGCCAAGGCTGACAATCACCCCGGCCGCTACCAGAGCGGCCACCTGATCGGGCGTCGCGCTGGCCGGGGCCAGCGTGATCATCAGCGCGGGCAATTCCTGCGCCGCTTGCACATAAAGCGCCAGATCGGCAGCCGTCATCGGCCGGATCAGCGCAGCATCATGCGCACCCTTCCGCCGGGGATCAAGATGCGGCCCTTCCAGATGCAGCCCCAGAAACCCCGGACTTCCCACCGCCTGCACACCCGCCGCCACGACACGGGCGGTCACCTCTGGCCTATCGGTGATCAGCGTCGGCAATATCCCGGTTGCCCCCAGCCCGCCATGCAGCGCGCACAGCCGGGCAATCTGATCGGCATCGGTCCCGGCGCCAAAAAGCGCGCCGCCGCCGCCATTGACCTGAAGATCCAGAAATCCGGGCGCCAGAATACCACCGGCAAGCCGAATCTCGGCAGCGCCCGCCGGCACCTCGGCAGCCAGGGCAACCACATGCCCCTCTTGCACTAGCAGGACCGCATCGGCGTGAAACCCCGTCCCGTCAAACAGCCGCGCACCGGTGAAGGCCTGCATCATTCCACGATCTCCCGCGCCAGCCACAAGGCCCCATCCAGCGCCGATCCCAAAGCCGGGCGCTGCCGCCAGTCAAGAACATGGGCCGCAAAGCCGGGGCCAAGCCCGCCGATGAAGGTCACCGGCAAGGGGGAGGCTCCCTGCAGGGCGGCAATCGACCGGCGCACATCCTTTACCGCCTGCGCCATGATCTGAACCGCCGCCGGATCGGTCGAGCCGATGACGCGCGGCGCGAAGGTGGCATAGTCACCCCCCTTGGCCACAAGCGAAAAGGCCACCACCGCCTCGGCCGTGCCAAACTCGTCCAGCACCGACTGCAAAAGCGGCGTCATCGGCTCAACCCCGTCACGGGCGCGTAAGGCCCGCGCCAAAAGCGCACGGCCCAGAACGGCGCCGCTGCCCTCATCGCCCAAGGCAAGCCCCCAGCCGCCGATCTGGCGCATCACGCCCGCCCGCTGCTCGGCAAAGACCGATCCGGTGCCCATGGCCGCAACAATCCCGTCGGCGTCCCCCAGCGCCCCTTTCACCGCCGTCACCGCATCGGTCACGATGCGCACCCGGCCAAAGGGAAGCCGCGCGCCCAGCCATTCCGCTGCGCCAGCGGCGTTGGCCCCGGCAAGCCCCAGACCGGCGCAAAGCCGGGACCCCAGCCCTTGCGCCCCGATCTGCGCCAAAGCGGCCTCACTGGCAGCAAGGATATTGCCCAGCGCAGCCTCTGGTGACGAAGCGATATTGGCATGCCCCGCCTCGGCCCGCGCAAGAATCCGGCCCTGCGCATCGCAGATCGCCACACGACATCCGGTGCCGCCGCCATCCACGCCAAGGAAAAGTGGTTCCATACCCATGCCCCGATCTTTCCGATTGAATGCCGTGTTGCGCCGGGCTTTGCAAATCATCTGTGCGCAGGGCATGGTGCCACCATGATCCTTGCCCCCATCCGCACCGAAAACCCCTTTGGCGACCCCCATCTTGCATGGTGCGATGTCGGCTTTGCAGTCAGCGACATGCAGATGCTGCAGCATGACGGCCCGCTTGGCCCCGTCACCCTGCACCTGCCCAAAGACCTCGCGCAGGCCGTGGCGAAACGGCGGTCTGAATACCTTGCCGGGCGGCTGGTGGCAGCGCTTGCCCTGCGCCAGTCGGGCCTGCCCGAAACGGTAGGCCGCAATGGCTGCGCCCCGGTCTGGCCCGAAGGCGTGGCCGGCTCGATCACCCACAGCAAGGACAGGGCAATCGCGGCTGTCTCGACACGGTATCGCAGCCTTGGTCTGGACTGCGAGGCGCTGGTCAGCACCGACCGCGCCATGCAACTGGCCGCGACGATCTTTTCGGAAACCGAAGCGCGCCTGCGCCCCGACGCGCTTTCATTCGGAACGTTCTTCACACTTGTCTTTTCGGCCAAAGAGGCCCTTTACAAGGCACTTTCGCCCCAGCTGACCAGCATCCCCGGCTTTCACGAGGCGGCACTGACCGCCCTTGATCCCGGTGTAATGGCCATCACGATGCATGGCCAGACCCACCGGATCCGCTTTCGGCTTTCGGCGCAGGATTGCGTGACGCTGGCAATCCTTGAGAGCTGAGCCTCAGGGCTTGTAAAGGTCCAGCCGCTGCAATTCGTCCAGCAGGTCCAAGAGCTGTTCCAGCTTGTCATGGCCGAAATCCCGCTCCAGCCGGGCAAAGATCGCATTGCTTTCCGCCATATGCGCCACGATCAGGGCGCGCCCGGCTTCGGTGATGGTTGTGATCGACTTGCGGCGATCATCCGGGTCGGTCGCCCGTGTCGCCAGCTCCTCGTCTTCCATCGCGCGAATGATGCGGGTCAGGCTTGGCAGCAAAAGACAGGCATCCTTGGCCACCTGCGTCAGCTCGGTCGGCCCACGCTCTTCCAGCACCCGCAAGACACGCCATTTCTGCTCGTTAATGTCGGACTGCGACAGCATCTCGCGGATCGGCCCCATCACGGTTTCGCGGGCGCGCAACAGCGCGATGGGCAATGACCGCCTCGTGCGGCGCAAGGGTTGGCTTGGGTTCGACATGACCTTTCTTGCCCGGTTTTGCCCCGGCAAACAAGGGTTCGCGCCTTGGCTCAGCCCGCGAAATGCCGTTCGCCGCGCGCCTCGGCCAGATCCATCTGGCGCTGGCGCTCGCGGAAACGGGCGCGGTCGGCCTCGGAATACTCGGCGACGCAATGGTGGCACTGGCAGCCGCGTTCATATTCCGGGCGCGCCATATCCTCGGGCGAAAGCGGGCGGCGGCAGGCGTGGCAACTGTCATACTGCCCAGGCACCAGACCATGTCCCACCGACACCCGGCCATCGAAGACATAACATTCGCCATCCCAAAGCGACTGCTCGGCTGGAATCTCTTCCAGGTATTTCAGGATACCGCCCTTCAGGTGGTAGACCTCGTTTTCACCCAGCCCCAACAGGTAATTGGTGGACTTCTCACAACGAATTCCCCCGGTGCAGAACATGGCAATCCGCTTGCCCTGAAACCGCGCGCGGTTGTCCTGCCACCAACGCGGAAAGTCGCGGAAGGTGCGGATGTCGGGATCAATCGCGCCCTTGAGGGTGCCAATCGCCACCTCATAGTCGTTGCGCGTGTCAATCAGCGCCACATCACCCGCGGCGATCAACGCGTTCCACTCGGCCGGCGAGAGATAGCTGCCCACACGCGCCGTCGGGTCCACATCCGGCTGGCCCATGGTGACGATCTCGCGCTTCAGCTTCACCTTCATGCGGCCGAAGGGCATGGTTTCGGACCAGCTTTCCTTATGCTCCAGCCCCGCACAGCCCGGCAGGGCGCGCAAATGGGCCAGCACCGCGTCAATTCCCGCACGCGGCCCCGCGATGGTGCCATTCACCCCCTCGCGCGCCAAAAGGAGCGAACCCTTGACACCCTCGGCCATGCACAAAGCCAAAAGCGGCCCCCGCAGGGCGACCGGATCGTCAAACCGGGTAAAGTGGTAAAGTGCGGCGATGGTCAGCATGGTCGGGGCATAGGCCAAGTGCGTCGGGCGGGCAAGAGGCGGCAAGGCCGCAGCTTGACCGTTGCCAAGCGGGCCCTTGCCGCTTTAGCTTGAACCATCAGCCAAGGGAGGCCCCGATGCGCGGCACAGACGAAGCCCTGATCGTGATCGACGTGCAGAACGACTTCTGCCCCGGCGGTGCCCTGGCCGTGGCCGGCGGCGATGCGATCATTCCCCGCATCAACGCTCTCATGGCCGAGTTTTCCTGCGTGGTCCTGACCCAGGATTGGCACCCGGCCGATCATGCCTCATTCGCCGCCAATCACCCCGGCGCTGCCCCCTTCAGCCTGACCGAAATGCCCTATGGTCCGCAGGTCCTCTGGCCCACCCATTGCGTGCAAAGCACCGCAGGGGCCGCATTCCACAGCGCCCTGCACACCGATCCGGCGCATCTGGTCATCCGCAAGGGGTTCCACGCCGGGATCGACAGCTATTCGGCGTTTTTTGAAAACGACAAGACCACCGCCACCGGCCTGCATGGCTATCTGGCAGAACGGGGGGTGAAAACGCTGACGCTTGTCGGGCTGGCCACCGACTACTGCGTCGCCTATTCGGCGCTGGATGCAGCAAAGCTGGGCTATAGGGTCACGCTTGTCGAAGGCGCCTGCCGCGCGATTGACCTGAACGGGTCACTGGCCGAAGCGCGGAAAAGCACCCTTGCCGCGGGCGTGGTCTGGCAAGCCTAAGGCTTTGACCCCGCCCGGCAATCTGGCTTAAGACGGGCCAAAGGGAGATCTTCCATGGTCGATATCGCCACACGGGTGCACAACCACAATTGGAGGATTGATCCGATTGTGCGCTCTCTCATCGACACAGACTTTTACAAGCTGTTGATGTGCCAATCCATTTTCCGCAACAAGCCGGATACCCATGTCACCTTCAGCCTGATCAACCGCAGCACGAAGGTCCGCCTTGCCGACCTGGTCGACGAGGGCGAACTGCGCGAGCAACTTGACCATGTGCGCTCGCTTTCGCTGACGCGCGGCGAAAGCACATGGCTACGCGGCAACATGTTCTACGGCAAGCGCCAGATGTTCCGCCCCAATTTCATGGAGTGGTTCGAGGGCCTTCGCCTGCCCGATTACCATCTGGAAAAGCGCAACGGCCAGTTTGAGCTGACCTTCGAAGGCCGCTGGGCCGATGTGATGCTGTGGGAGATCCCCGCGCTGGCCGTTCTGATGGAACTGCGCAGCCGCGCGGTGCTGAAAACCATGGGAAAATTCGAATTGCAGGTGCTTTACGCCCGCGCCATGACCCAACTTTGGGAGAAGATCGAACATCTGCGCGGGATCGACGGGCTGAAGATCGCCGATTTCGGCACCCGCCGCCGCCACAGCCATCTGTGGCAGGATTGGTGCGTGCAGGCCATGCAAGAGGGGCTGGGGACGAAATTCATCGGCACGTCGAACTGCAAGATCGCCATGCGCCGCGACATCGAGGCGATCGGCACCAATGCCCATGAACTGCCCATGGTCTATGCAGCCTTGGCCGATACCGACGCCGAACTCGCCCAGGCGCCCTATCAGGTTCTCGCCGACTGGCACGAAGAACATGACGGCAATCTGCGGATCATCCTGCCCGACACCTATGGCACCGAAGGTTTTCTCAAGAACGCGCCTGACTGGCTGGCCTCATGGACCGGGATCCGCATCGACAGCGGCGATGCCGCCGCCGGGGCCGAGACCGCCATCCGCTGGTGGCAAGAGCGCGGCGAGGACCCCAAGACCAAGCTGGTGATCTTTTCCGACGGCCTTGACGTGGCCGAGATCGAGCGTCTCTTTGCCCGCTTCCAGGGCCGGGTGAAGGTCTCGTTCGGCTGGGGCACCAACCTCACCAATGATTTCCGCGGTCTGGTTCCAGAAGATCGGCTCGCGCCCTTCTCTCTGGTGTGCAAGGCGGTTTCCGCCAATGGCCGCCCGACGGTCAAGCTTTCGGACAACCCAGCCAAGGCCATGGGCCCGGCCGATCAGATTGCCCGCTACAAGCGCGTCTTTGGCGTGGGAAATCAGGTGGCCCAGGCGGTCGAGGTCTGACCCCGCGCTTCAGAACGCCGCGTTCAGCACCAAGAACAAGAGCGCCGACAGAAGCGCCGTTACCGGCACAGTGATGACCCAGGCCGCCCCGATGCTTAGAACATGGGCGCGGCGAACCAGCTTGCGGCGGCTGCGCTCTTCCGGGGGCACCGGATTACCCTTCAGGATCTGCAAGGCACGCGCCTTCCGCTCGGCCTCCCATTCCCGGTAAAAGCCGACACCAAAGACCGCGCCCACCGCGATATGGGTGGACGACACCGGCAGGCCCAGCGCCGAGGCCACGATCACCGTGATCGCCGCCGACAGCGCGACACAATAGGCGCGGATCGGGTTCAGCTTGGTGATCTCGGACCCGACCATCCGAATAAGCTTGGGGCCTAACAGCATCAGACCGAACGAGATGCCAAAGGCCCCGATCAGCATCACCCACAGCGGAATCGTCACCTTTTCGGCCGTTCCCATGTCCTGCACCGCATGGACAATCGCGGCCAGGGGCCCAATGGCATTGGCCACGTCATTGGCGCCATGGGCAAAAGACAACAGCGCGGCCGAGATGATCAGCGGCACGGCGAACAGCTTTTTCAGCGACTTCTTGCGGTTCTCCATCCCTTCCGACTGCCGCCGGATCACCGGCCGCATTCCAAGCGTGGTCACAAGCCCCACCGCCAGCCCCAACAGCAGCGCATCGCTCAGGCTGACGTCGATCAGCCGGCGCAAGCCCTTGGCCGCGAGATAGGCCGCAAAGGCCCCCGCCATGATGCCGATCAGCAGCGGAACCCAGCGGCGGGCAGCGGTGATCTTGTCCTCGACATCGTTCACCGTGGCCTTGATGAAGGCCAGAAACAGCGCCGCGATCACCCCACCCAGCACCGGCGAAATCACCCATGAGGCGGCGATCTGGCTCATCTTGCCCCAGTCAACCGCCCCAAATCCCGCAGCGGCAATGCCTGCCCCCATCACCCCGCCCACAATGGAATGGGTGGTCGACACCGGCGCGCCGAACCAGGTGGCCAGGTTCAGCCACAGCGCGCTGGCGATCAAGGCCCCCATCATCGCCCAGACAAAGGTATTCGGGTCGGCCACCGCCTCGGGCGCGACAATCCCGCCCGAGATGGTGGAGACCACATCCCCACCCGCAATCAGCGCGCCTGCGGTTTCAAAAATCGCTGCAATGACCAGAGCCCCGCCCATGGTCAGCGCATTGGCGCCCACCGCCGGGCCCATATTGTTGGCCACGTCATTGGCACCGATGTTCAAGGCCATATAGGCCCCGAAAGCCGCCGCCACCACCAGCGTCGCCGTGCCGGGCGTACCGCCCATCAGCACATAGGCCGCACAGGCGCAGACAATGATGAAACACAGCGCGATGCCAAAAGCGAACGATGGTTTGGAAAGCGTCGCCGTCGCCCGCTCCAACTGGCTCAGCCGACCCAGATCCTTGTCCAGAGTCTTCCATCTGTTCTGCATCGGGTCTGGAGTCATGGTCATGGCAGGGCCTGTCACAGATCTGTTACAAACGGCTCCCTATCTTTCCGCCATTGGCCCGGCAACAGGATTCAACGCGTCAGGCGTAAAGCGAAAACATCTTCTCGGCCCACATGCAGGCCCGGGCCAGATGGCGCGGGTGAACCGGATCACCGGGGGCCAGTCGCGGCATGGTCCAGCCAACCGAGGCGCATGTGCGGGCAAGCGTGAAGATCTCCACCATCTCGCGATCATGGGTGCCGTAACCTTCCATCAACGCATCGCGGATTTGGGGGTAATGCGGCTCATAGAGGTTCTGCGACAAGACGGTGCCCAGATCATAAAGCGCAAAGCCCCAGCCGGAATCATCAAAGTCGATCAGCGAAAGCGAACGATCGTTCACCAATACATTCTCGCGCAGCACATCGGCATGGATGGGCACAATGGGCGCGGTCTTTCCGTGCGCCTCCAGCCGCGCGTGCAGAAAGGCGTGGGCGCGGATCAGCGTCGCGCACTGGTCGGGTGTCGCCTCGGGATGCTCCCAGAACCGGCCCCAGAACGGCGCCTCGCCCACAAGGCCCGGAATATCCCAACGCGGGCGCGAGAAGGTCTCGGGCAGGCTCAGCCGGGCGGTTGCGGCGTGGAAATCGGCCACCAGACGTCCCAGCGCGCGGTGACGCTCCAAAAGAAGCGGCAAAGGCATGTCATAGGGTTCGCCCGCGATCCCCAGCGCCTCGCCCGGCACCCATTCGATCACGCTTGCCTTTCGGCCATTGGAAAGCGTCACCAGCAGGTCGCCTGACAGGCTGGGCAGGGCGGCCGGAACCGCCACGCCCTCGGCCGCCAGCGCGGCACACCACCACAGCTCCGACCAGATCGCCGCGTCCGACTGATACCCCATCCGATGCAGCCGCAGCGCGGCCGGACCCGAGGGCAGGGCAATCTCGAAAACCGCGTTCTCGCGGTTACGGATCAGGCGGGGCGAGTGGCCGCCCCAGTATCGCGCCGCTTCAAGGGCAAGCGTCTCGATCATGCCGCCACCCTGGTTTCCCGCAGGGCGATCTCCAGGCGGTCCATCAAATAGTCAGCGTTTTCAATCGAGAACGGCATCGGCGGGCGGATCTTCAGAATGTTCCGCCCGGCCCCGATCACGTTCATCAAGACCCCCCGCGCCACCATCGCTTCCACCAGATCGGCGCAGAACCGCGTCGCGGGCTGCCCATCGTCAAGACTGAACTCGGCGCCAAAGAACAGCCCGTTCGACCGGGTGTCGCGCAACAGCGGGTGGCTCAACACCGCCATCCGCTGGGCAACATGGGCCGAGACGCGGGCGGCATTTTCCTGCAACCCCTCATCGCGGATCACCTCCAAGACCGCCAGCGCCGCCGCCGCCGAAACGGGATTGCCGCCGAAGGTGTTGAAATAGGAAAAAGCGTTGCGAAAGGCCGCCATGACATCGGGCCGTGTCGCTACCGCGCCCACCGGGTGGCCATTGGCAATAGGCTTGCCCATCACCACCACTTCCGGCGCAAAGCCCAGCCTGTCATGCCCCCAGAAATGGCTGCCCGCCCGGCCAAATCCGGGCTGCACCTCATCGGCAATCACAATGCCCCCGGCGGCCCGAATGGCCGCCACGGCCTTGTCCAGCCACCCCGGCGGCAGGCTGGGCAGCCCCTCGTTGGCAAACATCGGGCACAACAGGATGCCCGAACAGCCAAATCCCGCCGCCTCCAACTCTTGCACCGCCCGCGCCACATGCCCGGTAAAGATCGTCCCATCCGGATCGGGACGCTTGAGACTGTCCGGCGCAGGCACCAGCCGCACATTCGGCCAGCACCCGCCAATCGGCGGCTTGCGGGTGGAAAGCTGGCTCACCGCCATGGTGTTGCCGTGATAGGTGGCATCAGTGGCGATGATCCCGGTCTTGCCCGTCGCCGCCTGCGCCATACGCAGCGCTATGTCATTCGCCTCAGACCCGGTGCAGGTCATGATCACCTGCGAAATGCCATGGCCAAAGGTCGCCGTCAGCCGCTCGATATAGTCCAGCACACCGTCATGCAAATAGCGGGTATGGGTGTTCAATCTGCCCGCCTGATCGCAGATCGCCCGCACCACGCGCGGGTGGCAATGGCCGACATGGGGCACATTGTTATAGCAATCCAGATAGCGGTTTCCGGCGGCATCCCACAGCCAGACACCTTCACCCTTCACAATATGAACAGGTGTTCGGTAAAAGGTCGGCACGTTCGGCCCCATCAGCCGGGCCCGGCGTTCAACCAGCGTTTCGGTCATTCCTCATCCCCCACCTTGCCGCGCAAGGACTTCACCTCACCCCGCTGAACCTTGGCCGCCAGACGCCGTCGCTGACTGCCCAGCGTCGGCTTGGTGGCAATCCGGCGTTTCGGTGCCACCAGCGCCGCGCGGATCATCTCGGCCAACCGCTCCCGCGCGATCTCGCGGTTGCGCGCCTGACTGCGGGTGTCCTCCACCTGCAAGACAATCGCCCCTTCCAGCGTCCATTTCCGCCCGGCAATCCGTTTAAGCCGCGCCTTCACCGGCACAGTCAAATGCGGCGAACGTTCCGCCTCGAATCGCAGTTCAACCGCGGTGGACACCTTGTTCACATTCTGCCCACCCGGCCCCGAAGAGCGCACAAAGCTTTCCGACAACTCCCAGTCGGCAATGTGAAGGGTTTCCGTGATCCACAGCATGAGAAAAGTTCTAGGACCAATTCGTCTTATCTGCAACGAACCTTGCAGACCGCCGAAAGAGAAAAGGCCGCCGATTTGCGGCGACCTTTTCCGAGATCCAAGGAGATGAGCCAGTTAGGAGCATCATCCAATCTTGTGGTTTGTATCCCAAGGGGTTGCCCTTAGAAAACACCCCCCATGACTGTCCCGACACGTCTCTCCAATATCACTCTAGACACTGGATCACCTCCTTTCAAATGGTTGCCGATATAAGGAGCGTGACACAGATTTTGTGTTCGTCAACAGTTTTTACGCAACCCGTGCCGTCAGCTTGGCCACGATGATGCGAAACGGAATCAGCGCTGCCAAAGCAATGAGCAGTTTCACAAGCCAATCGGCCAGCGCAAGCGAGACCCACAGCGGCACCACCGGGCCAAGGCCCAGAAGCGGCAGCATCTCACCGGCCCAGGACACATCATTGGCCGGTTCCAGCACGCTCAGCGCCGCCGAGAAGGCGATGGTAAAAAAGATCGCCGTATCCAGTGACGACGAGATCAGCGTCGACACCAGCGGCGCCTTCCACCACGCCCCCGCGCGCAGCCGGTTGAAGATCGCCACATCGGTCAGCTGCGCGGCCAGAAACGCCACACCTGACCCGATGGCCACACGCAGGCTCACCAGCGGGCCGAACTCGCCCATGATTTGCGAGCCGATCAGCGAACAGATCACGCCAACGCCAAAGCCCACCAGCACCACCCGCCGCGCGGCTGCGGGGCCTTGCAGGCGATTGGTCAGATCGGTGACAAGAAAGGCGAATGGATAGGTAAAGGCCCCCCAGGTCAGCCAGGGACCGGCCAGGAATTGCACAAGGATATTCGAGGCCACAACGATGGCGGCCATGGCAAGAATGCCGGGCAGAAGCTGTTTCATGTCTTTTCCGTTTTTTACAAGGTCGCGGAGACTTGGCGCCCAAAGGGGCGACGCGGCGGCTTAGCGCCAATCAGGGGGGAAGGTCAATCGGGCAGAAGATAATCGACGATCTGGGTTTGCTGCACGAAGATGAAATTGTCGTCCGAAATCATCGTCGCCCCCAGCCGCCCCTGATCGTCGCGCCAAACCGACAGCCCCTCAAGGTTGTCATGCAGCGCGAAAGGTGTGACGAAAAGCGTGACCTCGCCACCAACCTCTCCGGTCTGCGTGATGTCAAACCGGCGCAAGCGGCTGGCAAAACCGCCCAAGGGTCGGAAATCGCGCTCAAAAAGGTAAAACCGCCCATCCGGTCCGAAATCGGCGGCCACGGCCAGAAACCGGTTCCGGCGGGGCAGGGTCGCGGCAACCGACCAGACCCCATCCGCCCAACGGTACACCGGAAAGCCCCCCATGGGCGCATCTTCGGTCGGATCTTCGGGCACCGCGAACAGCGCGCCATCCGGTGCAATGGCCAAGGCCTCAAGCGACCCGTTGCGCGGCAGGCGGGCAAAATCGGGATGCCCTTCAAGATCACGGGTCAGCCCGGTTTCAAGATCAAGCCGGGCCACCCGCGTTCTGTTTTCAAACGAGACAAAGGCCAACCCGTCCGGGCCAATCGCCAGCCCCTCGCTATCTGACCGCCGCCCGGCAAGCGGCTGATCGTTTGTCTCGGCTCGCAGGGGCCGGATCGGCCCGGCCGCGAGGCGCGTCACCTTGCCGTCCGCATCACGCTGCACCGTGGCGCGCAGAAACATGCCCTTGTCACCCAAGGCCACGAAACTCTGCCCATCCTCGGCCAGTTCGATCCCCGAAAGCCCGCCGAATTCGACATCCGACATGCGCCAGACGAAACGGCCCAGAAACCCCTCAGGCGGCTGTGGCTCGGCGCTGCCCTGAAACCCGGTCAGCAGCAAAAGCCCAAAGGTTATGGCGAAGCGAGAACGTCGCGGCATTGGCGCGGCAGGTCGGCCATGGTGAACTGGCGCGGATGCTTCTTCTTCGGCTCGTCCCCGGCCTTGGGTTTCTTCTTCTTGGTGTCCTTGGGCGGGTTCAGATAATCGGTCACCCACCACATCAGCGTATCATCACAGCCCATGCCGCCCTTGGACAATTCAGCCACTGTGGGCTTTTGCGTCTCGCACAGCCGCGCCCCCTTGGGGCATTTCAGCCGCACATGGAAATGCGCGTCATGGCCCGCCACCGGGCGGATCTTCTGCAACCATCCCTTGTCGCCATTCGTCGCGGTCTTGCAGATCTCGATCTTGATCGCCGCCGCCACGAAAATCCGGTCCACCCGCGGATCACTCGCGGCCGCGCGCAACAGCGTATGCGCCTTCGGCTCCCAACTGTCGGTCACCGTCCGCTGATCGGCCGACCGCATGGGAATAGACGACAGGCTCTCCCGTTCAGCCCGGCTCAGGTTCAGCCGTTTGGGTGCCAACCACCAGATATCGGCATCCAGCCCGATCTGATGGCTGGCATGACCGCTGGTCATCGGCCCGCCGCGCGGCTGGCTGATATCGCCGATATACAGACCCTTGCCCCAGCCCAAGGCCGCCGCTTCCTGCGACAGGTCCATCAGATACTGGATCATCATCGGATGCCCGAAGTTGCGCTCACGCGACAGGCGCATCGCCTGCCATGTCGGCCCAGTCTCGGGCAATTCGACAGACCCCGCCGAACAGCCCTTGGCATAAGATCCGATGGGCATCGGCTCTTGCTGGCTTGGCACGGCCTTGGCGCCGAACAGCTGGTTCGCCAGGCCCTCGGCCCCGGCAGGCAGCGGAGCAAGCAAAAGCCCCATCAACACGAAACGACCAATCATCCATTCTCACCTTTTGGGTTAACCCAAAGTAGCAGAATCAAAGCAATCAGGAAAAGCAGGATGACCGGCGCAATGCCCATTCTTGCCGATTGGCTGAAATGGGTAAACAGGCCAACCAACAGCGGAGTCAGGAAACTCGCCACCTTGCCCGACAGGGCAAACATGCCAAAGGCCTCGGTCGCGCGGTCGGGCGTCGTGTGGCGCAACAGCATCGTGCGGCTGGCCGATTGCAAAGGCCCCCCGGCCCCGCCGATCAGCGCGCCACAGATGAAAAAGATGATGTCCGGCGTGGACGAGGCCGACTCCAGCGGCACGCCCCAGATCTGATCGCGGTCCATGCCGACGATCAGGGTGCAGACGACAATCAGAACCACGATCGACCAGACAATCACCGGCTTTGGCCCGCGACGACTGTCCATCTTGCCGGCCAGCCAGCTTGTCAACACCGCTGTCGCCCCGCCGACAATGCCGAAAATGCCGATCTGCGTCACCTCCCAGCCCAGGACGTTTGAGGCATAGATCCCGCCAAAGGCATAAAGCCCGTTCAGCGCGTCGCGGTAAAACAGCGACGATCCCAGATAAGAGGCCAGGCTCCGCCGATGCACAAGGCCGCGAATGAAGTCCAGAACGCTGCCCAGAACACCGGTCAGATTGACGCGGCCAAAGCTGATCTTCGGCTCTTTCACCCACAGGAAGAACGGGATCATGAACACCAGATACCAGACCGCCGAAAACGGCCCCACGGCCCGCGTGCCTTCGCGCACCTCGGCATTGAGGCCCAGAACCGGATCAAGCCCGATCAGCGTGCGGCCCGAAGTCGCGCCCTCGGCGAACAGCAACAGCATGATGAACAACGCAATCAGCCCGCCCAGATAGCCAAAGGCAAAGCCATTGCCCGAGAGCCGCCCCATCTCGTCGCCGTCCACCAGCGTTGGCATCAGGGCGTTGGTGAAAATGGTGGCAAACTCCATCGACAGGAAGGCCAGGCCGAAAAAGAACAAGGCCCAATACAGCGTGCCAATCTCGCCCCCCGGTGCCACATACCAAAGCGCCCAGGATGAAACCACATAAAGCGCCGAAAACAGCCAGACCCAGACCAGCCGCCGCCCCGTGCTGTCGGCAATCGCCCCAAGGATCGGCGCCAGCACCATGACAAAAAGCGAGGTGACCGTCAGCCCAAAGGCCCAATAGCTTTGCGCCGCCGCCTTGGCTGCCTCTTCCTCCATTCCTGCGCCCATGAAATAGCCACGGGCGGTTTCGGCGAAAAACGGGCCAAAGATGAAAGTCAGAAGCAGCGTGTTGACCGGCTGGCTGGCCCAGTCAAAGAACCACCAACCCCAGATGCGCTTTTGTGGCGATATCATTCCGTTCCCCCCCAAGCGGCCTTGTTCCGGCCTTTCAGGGGATAAGGCCCGAAACCGGCCAAGCTGGCAAGCGAAAGACTTATGACAGGGCTGACCGGGCAGATTGAGGCAGCTCGGGTGGCCAGGGGCGCCCGGCGTCGCCGGCAATCCAGGCTTGCACCCAATCGGGCAATTCGGGGCTTTCGACAGGCTGGCCCAGCGCCGCCAGCACCTCTTGCGGCGGCACCACGCCCCCCTTGCGGATGAAGGCCGACCGCACCAGCATCGAGGCGGTGCACTCCCCCTCGCGCCAGAAGCTTTGTTCCAGATAGACAAAGCGCGCATCCCAGCCCAGCACCCGGCTCACCTGCGTCAGCTTCTGAAACACCGTCACCCGGCGGCGATAGCGGGTCGAATTGCCTGCCACCGTGATGCCCCAGCCCTTGGCCTTGGCCACGGTTTCAAACCCCATCCGCACCGACATCGGGATGCGACCCAGATCGAACAGCGTCAATGTGCGGCCATTGTTCAACTCGCGCCAGGGGTCCAGATCCCAGGGCCAGACCCGATGCGTGCTGACATGGGGCTCAAGGATCGACAGGCGCGGCGCGCGGCGGAAGATCCACAGCTCCTTGGCCATGCGGATATAGGGATACATGCGGCACCTCTCTGCGCTTGGCCCGATTGTCGCCGTGCCTGCCCGCCGCCAGCGCAAAGGTCAAGCGCGACGCGGCGGCACGTTCCCTTGACAATCCCTTGCCCTTTTTGGGGTCTGACGTTACCTCTGACACAACAGATAGTAGGTGACGTGCATGACTTCCCTTCTCGAAATCATCCTGATGCTGATCCATGTCGCCAAATGGATCGTTCTGGCCCATGTCATCATGAGCTGGCTCATCAATTTCAACGTGCTGAACCTGCGCCAACCCTTGGTCTGGCAAATCTGGAACGGGCTGAACCGTGTGCTTGAACCGGTCTATTCCCGCGTCCGCCGCTTTGTGCCGGGCATGGGCGGCATCGACTTTGCCCCGCTTATCGCGCTGCTGGCGATCCTCGCGCTGGAAATCGTGGTGTCAAACAACCTTTACGCCTTCGGCTAGAGTCCAGGCCTGGTTAACCGCTCCTTAACCCGCCCTGCCTATCCCCAAGGGATGTGTTCACCCCCCATGGCCGCCGATCCTACCGCGCTTTTGCATTCGGTCTTTGGCTTTCCGGGCTTTCGCCCCGGACAAGAAGAGATCGTCAATGCCGTGCTGGCAGGGCGCAACACGCTGGCCATCATGCCCACGGGCGGCGGGAAATCCCTGTGCTTTCAGCTTCCCGCACTTTGCCGCGACGGCGTGACGGTTGTTATCTCTCCCCTGATTGCCCTGATGCGCGATCAGGTGCGCGCCTTGCGCGCCGCGAGGGTCGAGGCGGGGGCGCTTACCTCGGGTAATACCGACGAAGAAACCGAAGAGGTGTTCACCGCGCTGGATGAGGGGCGGCTCAAACTCCTCTACATGGCGCCCGAGCGGCTGGCCTCTGGCGCCACCCTGCCCATGCTGCGCCGCATCGGCTGCACGCTGATCGCCGTGGACGAGGCGCATTGCGTCTCGCAATGGGGCCATGATTTCCGCCCCGACTACCTACGCATCGGCGAGTTGCGCCGCGCCCTGGGCGTGCCTTTGGCCGCCTTCACCGCCACCGCCGACGAGGAAACCCGGGCCGAGATTGTCACCCGCCTGTTTGATGGCGTCGCCCCCGACAGCTTCTTGCGCGGCTTTGACCGGCCCAACATCCACCTGGCCTTCGCCGTCAAGGACAGCCCGCGCGACCAGCTTCTGGCCTTTGCCGCCGCCCGGCGCGGCCAATCCGGCATCGTCTATTGCGCCACGCGGGCCAAGACCGAAACGCTTGCCGCCGCCCTGCGCGCCGAAGGCCATGCCACCGCCTTCTATCACGGCGGGATGGAGGCCGAGGCCCGCCGCCATGTCGAAATCCGCTTTCAGCAAGAGGACGGGCTGATCGTGGTGGCCACCATCGCCTTTGGCATGGGCATCGACAAACCCGACATCCGCTGGGTCGCCCATGCCGATCTGCCGAAATCCATCGAAGGCTATTATCAGGAAATCGGCCGCACCGGCCGCGATGGCGCGCCGGCCGAAACGCTCACCCTTTATGGTCCCGACGACATCCGCCTGCGCCGCACCCAGATTGACGAGGGCCTTGCGCCCCCCCGACCGCAAGGATGCCGATCACGCCCGGCTGAACGCGCTTTTAGGTCTGGCCGAGGCGACGGCCTGCCGCCGTCAGGTGCTTTTGGGTTACTTCGGCGAAACCGCCACGCCCTGCGGCAATTGCGACCTCTGCGACCGCCCCGCCGTTCTGTTCGACGCAACCGACGCCGTGCGCAAGGCGCTTTCGGCGATCCTGCGCACCGGCGAATGGTTCGGCGCTGGCCATCTCATTGATATCCTGACCGGTAACGCCACCGCCAAGGTGCGCGAAAAGGGCCATGACGGGCTGCCCACCTTTGGCGTGGGCCGCGATCTGTCAAAGCCCGCCTGGGGTGCGGTGTTTCGCCAGATGATGGGCCGCGATCTGGTGCGCCCCGACGGCGAGCGGTTTGGCGCCCTGCGGATGACCGATGCCGCCCGCCCCATCCTGCGCGGCGAGGAAAACATCACCCTGCGCCGCGACACGGTGGACAAGGCCCGGCCCGGCTATGCGGTGAAAACCCTTGTCTCCGACGAGGATGCCAGCCTCCTCTCCGCGCTCAAGGCCAGACGCCGCGCCCTGGCCGAAGAGGCGGGCGTTCCCGCCTATGTGATCTTCCCCGACCGCACGCTGAGTGAAATGGCCGAAAAGCGCCCCATGACGCTGGATGACATGATGGGCATCACCGGGGTCGGCGCGAAAAAGCTGGAAAGCTATGGCGCGCTTTTCCTTTCGGTCATCACCGGGGCCGAACCCTCACTGCTGCACCCCGCGCGCAAGGCGCTGGTCGGGCGTGATGCGGGGGCGCTGTTTGACCGTCTGGCCGAGGTGCAGGTGACACTGGCGCGCGGCGATGATGGCACCGGCAAGCATCTGTCCTGCACCCACTCCACACTGCGCCAGATCGCCGAACACCGCCCCTCGACCTTGGGCGAATTGCAGGCGATCCAAGGGATGGGCGAACTCAAGACCGACCGTTTCGGCCCCGCCTTCCTTGAGGTCTTGCGCCAGGGCTGATCCGGGCTAAATCTCTGCCCGACAGGAGTTGAATGATGCTGACCGTGATCTCTCCCGCCAAGCGGATGAACGAAAAACCCCATGCGTTGCCCGCCGGACTGGCCCTGACGCAGCCGGAATTTGCCGCCGATGCTGCCGCCCTTGCCGATCTGGCACGCGGCCTTTCGGCCGAGGATCTGTGCGGTCTGATGGATATCTCGCCGAAACTGGGCAGCCTGAACCACGACCGCTTTGCGCGCTTTGATCCCAAGGCCGCGGGCCAGGCGGCGGCCTTCCTCTTTGACGGCGACACCTATGCCGGGCTTGAGGCCCGGACCATGGACCCAGACGCCCTGTGCTGGGCCCAAGGCCACTTGCGAATTCTCTCGGGGCTTTACGGGCTCTTGCGGCCCTTGGACGGCATCCAGCCTTACCGCCTTGAAATGGGCGTGCGGCTGGCCAATCCGCGCGGGGCGGACCTTTACGGCTGGTGGGGGGCAAAACCGGCGCTGGCGCTGAAATCGCTGGCGGCTGAGGTCGGGGCCAAGGCGCTTATCAACTGCGCTTCGACCGAATATTTCGGGGCGGTGGATGTCAAGGCGCTGGGCCTGTCCGTCATCACCCCGGTCTTTCTGGAAGAAAAGACGGGCGAGGCCAAGATCGTCTCGTTCTGGGCCAAGAAGGCGCGCGGCGCCATGGCCCGTTTCATCGCCGACAACCACCTGACAGACCCGGCCGATCTGCGGGGCTTTTCTATGGGCGGCTATGCCTTCCGTGCCGATCAATCCGATGCGGCGCGGCTGGTGTTCAGCCGTCAAGCGCCCGAGGCAGCGGCAGCCTGACCCGCCCTTACGCCGCGGTTTCGGTGGCCACCGCAATCGGCAGCGCCTCGGCCGGGCAGAAATCAGCCAGGGTGGCGGTGATCGCCTGCTTGCGCAGCGGCTTGGTCATGTAACGGTCAATCCCGGCGGCCAGGATACCTTCGGCATCACCCTCCGTCGCATGGGCGGTCAAGGCGACAATCGGCACATGCGCGGCCCCTTCGGCCGCGCGAATGGCGCGCGCCGCATCGCGCTCGTCCATTTCGGGCATCGAGATATCCATAAAGATCATGTCCGGCTGAAAACTCTGCCACAGCGCCACGGCCTTTACCCCATCATCGGCAAAGACCAGATCAATCTCGATGTCGCGCACCATCTTCTGAAACACCAACTGGTTGGTGCGATTGTCTTCGGCGACCAGAACCCGCATCTTGCGCCGCTCTCCCGGCGGCGGCGGGGCGACAACCACCTCGGCCACCACATCACCGCTGATGGCCTGCAGGTTGCGGTAAAGCTCGGCCCGCAGGATCGGCTTTTGCAGGATGCTCGCCAGATGCTCGACCCCCGCGCCTTCGCGCGCATTGGCCGGGCTTGAAGACAACAGGATCAGGGGCAGGCCATACCCCGCCGCACGGATCCAGGTGGCCAGTTGCAACCCATCCATCTCGGGCATGTCATGGTCGGTGATGACCACATCGAAACCGCCCGCCTCCAACGCCATCATCGCTTCGGCCCCCGACCGCGTCCGCGCCGCCGATCCCACCGCGCAAACCCACCGCCTGACGCTGGACCGCACCCTGCAATCCGCCCTTGAAACTCTCGCCGCCGAGGTCGTGGCAGATCAGGGCGACAGGCTACAAATCGCCCTTGTCGTCGCCGATCACCGTTCGGGCGAAATCCTTGCCTCGGTCGGCTCCTCTGCCTTCACCGATGACGCCCGCGCAGGCTTTGTCGACATGACCCAAGCGCTCCGCAGCCCCGGCTCTACCCTGAAACCCTTGGTCTATGGGCTGGCCTTTGACGAATGGCTGGCCCATCCCGAAACCCTGCTGGAAGACCGGCCCACTGACTTTTCCGGCTATCGCCCGCAGAACTATGACCGGCAGTATCGCGGCACAATCCGCGCGCGCGACGCCTTGCAAAAATCGCTGAACATCCCTGTCGTGGCCCTGACCGAAGCACTCGGCCCCGCACGCCTGCTGACCGCTTTGGACAAGGCCGGGGTGCGCCATGAGATGCCCGAAGGTGAGCCGGGTCTGGCCATTGCGCTTGGCGGCATTGGCGTGAACCTGCAAGACATGGTGCAGCTTTACGCCGCCATCGCGCGCGGCGGTGTGGCGCTGCCACTTTGCTGGCGGAAAGTCGCCCCCCACGAGGAGGGCCAGCGCCTGCTGGCTACGACGAGCGCATGGTTTCTGGGTGACATTCTCGCTGGTCTCGCCCCGCCGCCCGGCGCGCCGCAGAACCGGCTGGCCTACAAGACCGGCACCTCCTACGGCCACCGCGATGCCTGGGCCATCGGCTATGATGGGCGCCATGTCATTGGCGTCTGGCTCGGCCGCGCCGACGGCACGCCGGTGCCGGGTGTGTTCGGCGCCGATCTGGCCGCGCCCGTGCTGTTTCAGGCCTTTTCGCGGCTGAAACCCCGGCTTGACCCCCAGCCGCTCGCGCACCCGGCGACCCTTCTGGTCGCCAATGCCCAGCTTCCCCAGCCCCTGCAACGTTTCCGCAGCCGCTCGGCGGCGTTTGAGGCCACCGCCGACGCCCCTGCCATCGCCTTTCCCCCCGATGGCGCCGAAGTGGAACTGTTGCCCGATGGCCTTTTGGCCAAGGTTCAGGGCGGCACCGCTCCCTTCACCTGGCTGGCCAATGGCGCGCCCGTGGCGCTGTCGCTGCGCGACCGGGCGGTGATGCTGCCGGGGCTCGGCACGGGCTTTATCACCCTGTCGGTGATCGACGCCACAGGCCGCTCCGCCCGCGCCACGGTGCGGCTGCGCTGATCCTCACACCCGCTCGATCGCCAGGGCAATCCCTTGCCCACCGCCGATGCACATCGTGACAAGCGCGGTCTTTCCGCCTGTCCGCTCCAGCTCATACAGCGCCTTGACGGCAAGGATCGCCCCCGTCGCCCCCACCGGATGGCCCAGCGCCACCGCCCCGCCATTGGGGTTCACCCGCGCCGGGTCCAGCCCGAGGCCACGATTGACCGCAATCGCCTGCGCGGCAAAGGCCTCATTCGACTCCACCACATCGAAGTCGGCAGGCTTGATTCCCAGCTTGGCACACAGTTGTTGCACCGCCGGGATCGGCCCCAGCCCCATCACGCGCGGCGCGACCCCGGCCACCGCATAGCCCATGATCCGCGCCCTTGGGCGCAACCCGCCCAGCGCATCGCCCCGCGCCAGAACCAAGGCCGCCGCCCCGTCATTGATCCCGCTGGCATTGCCTGCGGTCACCGTGCCGTCCTTCTGGAAGGCCGGGCGCAACCCCGCCAAAGCCTCGGCGGTGGTGGCCTTCGGATGCTCATCAACGGCAAAGGTCACCGGCCCCTTGCGGCTGGCAATCTCGATCGGCGCGATCTGGTCGGCAAACCGCCCCTCGCCAATCGCCCGGGCGGCGCGGCTCTGACTTTCCAAGGCAAAGGCGTCCTGATCAGCGCGGGAAATCCCGCCCTCAGCCGCCACATTCTCGGCCGTGATCCCCATATGCCCCGTGCCAAAAGGACAGGTCAGCGCCCCGGTCATCATGTCAAGCGCCCGCGTATCCCCCATCTTCTGCCCGAACCGGGCCGCTTGCAGGATATAGGGCGCCCGGCTCATGCACTCCGCGCCCCCGGCCAGCGCCATGTCAGCATCGCCTAGCATCAGCATCTGCGACGCCGAGACAATCGCCTGCGCGCCCGATCCGCACAGCCGGTTGACGTTCATCGCCACAGCCTCTTCAGCCATGCCCGCATTCATCGCCGCAACCCGGCTCAGATACATGTCGCGCGGCTCGGCGTTCAGAACATGGCCAAAGACCGAACTGCCAATCCGCCCCGGATCAACCCCCGCGCGGTCAATCGCGGCCTTGGCCGCATGGGTCGCCAGATCAATCGGCAACAGGGCGGCAAGACTGCCGCCAAAGCCGCCAATCGCGGTGCGGGCGGCCGAGAGGATATAGACATCGGTCATGGCTTCACCTTTTCAGGATGGGCGGCGGCAATCGCCGGGATCGCCTCCAACTCTGCCACAATCCGCGAGATACGCGAAAAGGACGTCACGTCCACCTCCCAGCGCCGCGCGTTATAGACCTGCGGCACAAGGCACAGATCGGCCATCGTCACCCGGTCGCCATGGCAGAACCGCGCGGTGGCGGGATGGTCCAGCATCACCTCAACCGCCGCCAACCCCTCGCCGATGAACTTCTGCTGCCAGCCCTTCATGGTCACCGCCCCGCCCGATGCGGCTTCGACATAGCGACCAACCCGCAGGTTGCAGATCGGATGAATCTCCATCGCCACCGCATAGGACAGCGCACGCACCCGCGCGCGCCCCCCGGCATCGTCGGGCAAGAACCCGCCGCGCGTGTCGTTCAGATACTCGATGATCGCCAGCGATTGCGTCAGCGTCAGCCCGTCAATCTCGACCGTCGGCACCAGACCTTGCGGATTGCGCACCATGTTCGCAGCACCCACCTGCTCGGCCTGCAACAGATCGACCGGAACAATCTCGAACCCCTCGCCCAAAAGGTTCAGCGCCATGCGCACGCGATACGAGGCGGAGGACCGCCAATAGTCATAAAGCCGGGTCATTTGTCCTCATAAAGCTTTTGCAATCCGCTTCGAAACCCCTCGGCATGAGGGCCGATAAGCGCCAGAAGCTCGCCCTGATAGGCATCCGCAATCGGCACGATGCGGGCAATCAGATCGCGGCCCTTCGCCGTCAGCCGCATATCCAGCAAGCGCCGATCCTCGGGGTTTTCGCGCTTTTCGATCAACCCCGCCGCCTCCAGCCGCGCCGCCGCCCGGCTGACCTTGGACTTGTCCATATCCACCCGCGCATGAATTTCACGCACCGACACCGCGTCCGACTGCGCCAGGTGCGCCAAGACCCGCCATTCCGGGATCGACAGGCCAAACTCGGCACGATACCGCTCGGCAAAGGCGCGGGAGATGCGGCTTGAGGCCACGGCAAGCTGATAAGGCAGGAAGTCAGAGAGATCAAAACTCATGGCGATACCCGGCAGTTCATGGGCGAAGCCTGCCCGCAAGCCGCAGGGCGCGCAAGGGCGTTCAGGGATCCATGCAAAGCCGATTGACCTTGGCCATGCCGCCGATTAGGGCACCGGGAACAGCTTTTGGCAGGACCATGAACCACGGTACAAAACATCTGCTTTTGGCGACCGGACTTGCGGCCTTTGTGCTTTTGGGCATGGCACAAGCGATCTTTGGGCCAGTCTTGCCCTCCTATGCCAAGACCTTCGGGCTGGACGTCTCATCGGTCGGCTGGTTGCTGTCACTGTTCTGGGCCGGCTGCCTTGCGGCGGTGATCGCTGTTTATGTCCTGCCCACCCATCTTGGGCCAAAGTCGGGTCTTGCACTGGCCGCGATCGGGACCGCGCTTCTGGCGCTGATGAGCAATTGGGCGCTGGTCTTGCTGGGCGGCGCACTGTTCGGCGCGGGCTATGGGGTCATCGCGGCGGTCTACAATCCGCGCGTGCTGTCGGCCTATGGCCCACGTGGACCCGCGATGATGAGCCTTCTCAACGCCATCTTCACCTTGGGAGCCATCGCAGCACCGCAGATCTTTCTGGCCTTTGACAGCGATCCGGCACTCACGTTTTGGCTGTTTACCGCCTTTACAGTGCTGATGTTCATTGCCACGACCGGGATGGGAGATACCCGTGTTCAAGCCCAAGCCGAAACGGGACCGCTGCGGATAGATTGGCTGGTTTTGGGTTTTGCGGCCTTGGGAATCGGGATGGAATCCAGTCTGGTTGGCCTTGGTCCAACCGCCTTGGTGATCGCCGGTCAAAGCGAAGCCCAAGCGACCGCGCTTTTGTCGTTGTTCTTCATCGCCTATTTGATTGCCCGCCTGACGATCGTGTTCATCGCAAACCATGTGCCGGCCTTCTTCCTTTACATTGGTGCCACAGCGATGACTGCGGCTTTGGCGGCGGGCATTGTTCTGGGCGGAGATCCGACGTTCCTGTTTCCTCTGATGGGGTTTGGCTGCGGCCTGTTTTTCTATGGCGGTTATTTGACCGGGCTGGCGGGCATGGGCCCCAGCACGCGCGTGTCGGCGATCATGCTGGGGGCGGGCCTGTGCGGTGCAATCGTGCAACCGATTGTGGTCACGCAAGCCCTTGGCCATCTTGGACCGAACGGCTTTTTCGTCATCGTGCTTGGCCTGACCTCTGCGCTTCTGCTCGCAGCCCTTCTGGCCGCCCCGCGCTATTTGCGCCGCTGAGGCAAAGCCCGAACCAGCGCAACGCCCTGCCCCACAAGGCCGACGCTTGAGCCACGGCATCTTGCATCCAAGACATCAAGCAATGGTAACGTGACTTGACTTCGTTGCAGTTGCAACGATATTTAATGGATCAAGGACTCATGTATCCCTCATCGATTGTGCGAGGTCTTCGGATGAACACGCAGAATACCCCTTCGGGCATGGTTCGGGCGGTATCGCCCGTTGGCACGCATGAATTTTACATGCCCGGTTTCGGCAATGACTTTGAAACCGAAGCGCTGCCGGGCGCGCTGCCGCAGGGCATGAACTCGCCGCAGAAATGCAACTATGGCCTTTATGGCGAGCAACTGTCCGGCACTGCCTTTACCGCGCCCAGCCATCAGAACGAACGCACCTGGTGCTACCGCATCCGGCCCTCCGTGAAACACACGCACCGGTTCAAGAAAATCACCGTGCCGCATTGGAAATCGGCACCCTTGATCGACGCCGACATCATCTCGCTTGGTCAATACCGCTGGGACCCTGTGGCCGTGCCAGATCAGCCGCTGACCTGGATCACCGGCATGCGCACCATGACCACGGCGGGTGATGTGAACACCCAGACCGGCATGGCCAGCCACATGTATCTGGTGAACGCCTCGATGAAGGACGAATACTTCTTCTCGGCCGATGGGGAACTTCTGGTCGTGCCGCAGGAAGGCCGCCTGCGGTTCTGCACCGAACTGGGGATCATTGATCTGGAGCCGAAGGAAATCACTATCCTGCCGCGCGGGCTGGTCTACCGGGTCGAAGTGCTGGAAGGCCCGGCGCGCGGCTTTGTCTGCGAAAACTATGGGCAGAAATTCACCTTGCCGGGGCGTGGCCCCATCGGGGCCAATTGCATGGCCAACCCACGCGATTTCAAGACGCCAGTTGCCGCGTTTGAAGACCGCGAGGTGCCGTCAACGGTGACAGTGAAATGGTGCGGCCAGTTTCATGAGACAAAGATCGGCCATTCGCCCCTTGATGTGGTCGCCTGGCACGGCAATTACGCACCCTGCAAATACGACCTGCGCACCTATTGCCCTGTCGGCGCGATCCTGTTTGACCACCCCGATCCGTCGATCTTTACCGTTCTGACCGCGCCTTCGGGCATCGAAGGCACCGCAAACATCGACTTTGTCCTGTTCCGCGAACGCTGGATGGTGGCCGAAAACACCTTCCGCCCGCCGTGGTATCACAAGAACGTCATGTCCGAGATGATGGGCAATATCTATGGCATCTATGACGCCAAGCCCAAGGGGTTCGTGCCGGGGGGGATGAGCCTTCACAACTGCATGCTGCCGCATGGGCCCGACAAGAACGCCTTCGAAGGCGCATCGAACGCTGATCTGAAGGCCGAAAAGCTGTCGGATACCATGAGTTTCATGTTCGAAACCCGCCTCCCCCAGCACCTGACGCCCTGGGCCGCTACGGCAGGGCACATGCAGGAAGATTACATCGACTGCTGGGGCAGCCTCGAGAAGAAATTCGACGGCACGCCCGGGATCAAATGACGGAGTGGGGGTTTCACACCCCCACACCCCCGTGGGATATTTGAACCACATTGAAGGCTGGGGCGGTCTGGAACCGGACAAGGAAGGAAGCGCGAGCGATGGGATTGTTGCGGTCTTGGGTGGACAGCGCCAATGGCGATACGGATTTTCCGCTGAACAACCTGCCCTGCGGGGTGTTTTCGGTGGGCGATCAGGAACCGCGCTGCGGCATGGCGATTGGCGATTACATCCTGGATCTGACCGCGCTGGAAGAAGAGGGCATCATCGGTTTCGCCGAAGGCCCGCTCTTTGATGTGCCGTTCTGGAACGAGGTGATGGAAGCAGGCCCCGCCGTCTGGGCCGATCTGCGCGCCAGGGTCACCGCCCTTCTGGCCGAAGGATCGACATCCCGCGCGCAGGTGGAGTCGCATCTGGTGCCGCGCGCCGGGGCGGTCCTGCACCTGCCCTTCCTTGTGGCCGAATACACCGATTTCTACGCCGGCCGGAACCACGCCTTCAACGTCGGCACCATGTTCCGGGGGGCGGAAAACGCCCTGCCGCCGAACTGGCTGCATATTCCCATCGGCTATAACGGCCGGGCCTCCTCGGTGGTTATCTCGGGCACCGATGTGCGCCGCCCCTGGGGGCAGGTGAAATCACCCGATCATGAGGTGCCCGCC
>Ga0194133_10001976_pt1 | contig 33303 bp, 28 predicted proteins | sample TA2KigOf40mmetaG_FD_155448 | JGI IMG/M metagenome (GOLD analysis project Ga0194133, IMG submission 155448) | Freshwater microbial communities from Lake Tanganyika, Tanzania - TA2015055 Kigoma Offshore 40m | ecosystem: Environmental > Aquatic > Freshwater > Lake | place: Tanzania: Lake...
TTGAGAGCTATACCGGGCGAGAAGAGCAAGATAGAGCGCTAAGAAGAGTAATTCTTGCAGAACCTCCATCGCTCAAAGCAGATGGAGCACACATAATTGATCACAATGGAAAGCGCTATGTCTCACCCTGGTCAACAGCGAAGAGATGTTGGGTTGCTTTAAATGATTTTAAGAATTCACTACCTAATTCTGTCATTCCTTTCTTTCTTCCAGAGAGCCTAAGTGATGCGCTCGGTGAGATCTCGCCTGAACTTGAAACAAGAGTGCCTCACATCATTTCTGAAACCTGGATTATTCCTCCTAGATGGTTTGCTCTCTTCATCCCAGAAGAGCGGCTTAGAGGAAATAATCCAGATGGCCCCTTCACAATAATGAGAACAGAGCTAACAAAGGCAAAGAAGCGATGCCTTAACTCACATAAAATAGTTAGAGAGGCATTTGGCGATGGTCCTGTTGAGGCAGAGCTAGGAGATCTTCTTAATTGGCTCAATGTCTTTCATCCAGATTCAATCTTGGAATGTGATTACGGCGGCCTTGCTCTCTATCTTGAAAAATCATTGGAAGATAGTGAATACCCAGGGCTTGACTCTGATACTTCAATTGAGGATGTCACTGCCTCACTTCAAGGCCTAGCCAATGGGGATGGCGTCCAAGCAGGGATTGGCTATGAAGCTTTAATGAAGAGATGGCGAAAGGTTGCAGCGCTAGAACAGGCGATGTAGTGGGCCCTTGCTAGTTAAGGCAGATGAGGCAATACTTTCCACCCATAAGGGGCGAAAGGGACATAAACTAATGAGCATGCAGAGGCCGCCGGAGCAAGAAGTACTGCTCACCCCAGCAGAGGTTGCAAAGATGTTCCGAGTAGATCCTAAAACTGTTACTAGATGGGCAAAAGCTGGAAAGCTCACAGCAATTAGAACTCTTGGCGGCCATCGTCGTTTTCGAAGATCAGAGGTTCAAGCGCTATTAGGAATTGATGCCAAGGAGGCAAGAAGTGTCTGAAGAAAAAGGTAGTGAGAAACCTAAAGAGGAAGCAATTGATCCCAAGGCAAAGTTTCGTGAAGCTCTAGAGAAGAAGAAGCAGGCTAGAGGAATTAGAAATAACAATATCGCTGGAAATTCAAAGATCCATGGAGATCAAGAGGGCAGCGGAGCTCCAAAGATGTTTCGCCGCAAGTCAGGTTCAGCCTAAGATTTTATGAAGTATCTAATAACTGGAGGAGCAGGATTCATTGGCTCCCACCTTACCGATGCCCTTCTTAGTAGAGGGGATGAAGTAATCGTCTTTGATGATTTCTCTTCTGGAAGTCTAACGAATCTAATTCATCAAAAAGATAATCGCAGTCTGAAGTTAATTTCGGGAAATATTTTAGATAAAGAGAGTTTATTGCGGGCATTCTCTGAAGTCGATGGCTGTTTTCATATGGCAGCAGCAGTTGGAGTGGAAAAGATTCTCAAAGACCCAATAGGGTCAATAAAGACTAATATCCATGGAAGTGAGAATGTACTAGATATAGCTGCAGAAAGAGGGGTTCCGACACTCCTTGCAAGTACTAGTGAGATATATGGAAAGAATTCTTCAGGATTACTGAGCGAGGAATCTGATCGCATAATCGGATCTCCATTGCTAACTAGATGGTCTTACTCTGAAGCTAAGGCTCTTGATGAGACCTATGCCAGAGCCTTATATGAGAAGTCAGGATTGCAAGTAAAAATAATTCGCTACTTCAATACGGTAGGACCTCGCCAGAGTTCGGCATATGGGATGGTGATTCCTAAGTTCTTTAGGGCCTGCGTAGAGGGCCAACCCTTAATTGTTCATGGAGATGGAACTCAGCAGAGGATTTTCTGTCATGTCGCAGATGCAATCTCTGGAACTCTTGCCCTCTGGGATAGCCCAAAGGGCAATGGTGAAGTATTTAACCTCGGAGGCGTTGAAGAGGTAAGAATCATTGATCTGGCGAAAAGAATTATTGAAGTTACTGGATCATCATCAACAATCGAGTTTTTATCCTACGAAACTCTCAGATTGGAAGGATTTGAGGATATGTCTAGAAGGTTGCCGGATACCTCAAAGCTCAGAGGCGCCACTGGCTGGAAAGCAGAGTTAGGGCTGGATCGAATTTTCTCAGACTATTTCGAGTATGCAAAGTCTGTATGGAATTAAACTCAATTCAGTTTTTAACTCTATTTGTGCTTGCTGTTCTTAGCACTGGGATTATCACTCCAGTTATGAGAAGAGTGGCAAAACGTTTTGGCATTGTTGACCAACCTAATCAGGCCCACAAAACCCATTGCGAACCTATTCCCTATTTAGGTGGAGTCGCGATTATGATTACTGTGTCAGTCATAGTTCTTGGCGGAAGTCTATTTCTAGAGATTGACGGCAATACTAGTAAAATCGTACTAGCAATAATGGTGCCCTCAGTTTTAATTGGCCTAGTTGGCTTAGCGGATGATATAAAAAATCTATCACCAATATCTAGGTTTATCGCTCAGAGTATTGCAGCGCTTTTTACCTCAATAGTCATAGTTTCCTCAGATACAGTCGGTTCACCAACTGGCAATTCCTATCTTGATTTCGCCATTACTGTAGTCTGGATTGTGGGAATATCTAATGCAATAAACTTCTTCGATAATCATGATGGTGGTGCATCTGGGACAGTTGCTATAAGCAGTTTTATGCTCTTTATACTGGCTTCGACTTCTGGCCAGTTTTACATTGCAGCTCTAGCCATCGTGCTATCCGGATCTTGTATCGGATTCTTATATTGGAATAGAAATCCAGCACGAATCTATATGGGCGATGCAGGCTCACTTTTTCTTGGGATGATTCTTGCCACAATTCTGGTTAGATTTGATCCCAACCCCATAAATCGCTGGGCAGGTTTTGCAATCCCGGTTTTACTTCTTGCTATGCCTATATTGGATACTTCTGTATCAGTTCTATCTAGGATTCAACGGGGTATTTCTCCATTTCAAGGAGGTCAAGACCATCTCTCTCATAGATTAATGCGCAGAGGTTTAACAAGGCGTGCCACTGCTATCACCCTCTGGAGCGGCACAGGAGTCTTCTCGCTGATTGCTCTATTAATCTCTAACGCCTCATATCGCCTAGAAGGTTTATTTCTGTCGATCTCACTAGCAATTTTCTTGACTTTATTTTTTTGGTTTTTCCGACAAAGTGATTGCATGGCAAAAAAGAAAAATACTTAGATTTATTTGAGTTTTTAAATGGTGGCTGGGGACGGGATCGAACCGTCGACCTCACGATTTTCAGTCGCACGCTCGTACCAACTGAGCTACCCAGCCGAATAAAAAAAATACATCGCGACCCAGACGGGACTTGAACCCGCGACCTCCGCCGTGACAGGGCGGCGCGCTAACCAACTGCGCTACTGGGCCAACATGTTTACAAATAAAGAATTTCTTCCTTATTTGGCGTCCCCAACGGGATTTGAACCCGTGTTACCGCCGTGAAAGGGCGATGTCCTAGGCCCCTAGACGATGGGGACTAGGAGAGGGACAAGCATATTCAATTTCAAGACATCAGTGCAAAACTGCTAGAAGTCTGCATACTTAGCGCGTGAAAGTAGTTATTGTGCTCTGGAATCAGCGGGCCTAAAAGTGAAGGTGCGATTCAGATACTTCCCATTTGATGCCAGCCGAAATTGGTGGCTCCAGTTGCTGGAGGAAGCCCTTGGGGAGAGATTTCAGATCGTCGAGGATGAGGGTAAAAGAGTTGACCTTAGTATTACAGGACCGTACTACGGGGACATCGGAGATTATGTAACGCCACTCAAGGTTAAAGTACAGCGTTTGGCTGAGATGAAGTTTTCACAAGGGCAACAGCTCATTTCAAGAAAGTTAGCAAGCGGCATAAGGCCTGACGAAAATGCTAAGGTGAATTTCTGGTTTACTGGAGAAAATGAGAGACCGCCTTTTGGCGAGTGGAGTGCTTACTTTGGATTTGATTATCACTTTCAATCAAAAAACTATGCTTATTTACCTCTGTGGTTTCTGACCTCTACTAACTTGATGAGAGATACGAAAACTTCTTATTGGGGTTCTAGTATTCCGGCTACCGAGAATTTGCTAAAAGAAAGAACTCTGACAACAATTGCGAAGAAATTTGCATGTGCTTTTGTTGGTAAAGCATATCCTCTTAGACTCCACGCTCTTGAATCAATTTCGAGTGTTGGAGAGATCGATATCTTTGGTCCCGCAACCAGGAATCCTGTAGACAAGCCTTCGAATTTAGCTAAGGAATACAAGTTTACGTTCTGTTTTGAAAACGATATCTATCCAGGATATGTTACCGAGAAACCTTTGGAAGCTTATCTGGCCAGTACTGTGCCAATTTATTATGGACACGATGCGGCAGGGTTTCTTAATGAAGAGAGCATGTTAAATCTTTTCTCCTATCCAAATTTGTCGAGCTGGATTGAGCAAATAAGACGCGTCAATTCGAGCGAAAATCTTTATAGAGAGTACTACCAGAAACCTATTTTGAAAAGGAATCCTGATTTATCGAAAGTTTTGGATGTGATTAGAGCTGCTTTCTCATGACTCTTGATAAGCCAAAATCACCTTTCGACCTAAATGGAACTATTGTATTAATCTGTTTTAATCGACCCGATCACCTCAAACTGACGATAGGGCAGCTAAAAAAAGCCCAAGATTTCAAGCTATTCCAAACAATTGTTGTTCAGCAATTGGGGAATACAGAGGTTTCCAGCGAATTAGAGAAAAGCCTGCCTGGCGTTAAAGCTATTCAAACGTCTTACGGGCAAGATGTACCGGTACGGTTGCGAATAAACTCTAACGTTTATCAGGGAGTCTCTAAAGCCTTTGAAGACCCGAAGTGTGATTTCGTGGTGATTTTGGAAGACGACATCTTTATAGCAAGTGACTTTTTATGGTTTGTAAGATTTGTAATCTGGAAGATGTCTGGAGACAGAAACTTTCGAGCAGTCAATGGCTTTAGCCGAATGCCTCGTGACCCATTTAGAAAAAATTTCACTCAAGGGTATGTTAGATTGAATTTTGGAGCTGGCTGGGGCTGGGGCTTTGACAGGGAAACCTTTATGAAATTGAAGAGCGTATGGTTTGGCGATGAAAATGATCACTGGGATGGCTTAATAGAGGACTTTTTGCGCACTGGCTTTGTAGTGAATCCTCTAACATCAAGAGTCATCAATCTTGGCCTTGAGGGATCTGGATTACATAGTGGAGTTAATATCAAGTTGGATAACGACATGATAAACAGTTTCGAGGGTAATAGCGTTCAATCCTTTTACCGGCCATTTCACGAGAAAAACACTCCATTTGTTTGGCGGAAGGATTGTTTTAACCTATCTTCTAGGCCGAAGTATATTGCTGATTTTCAGTTCATCATCTGGAAAATAGTTTTTAAGGCCAAATATATAAATGTAAAAGCTTCTAGGTACCGCGGAGGGGTTAGTAATAGATTGTTAAAGGCATTTTATTCAATCATTTCGAGGTTTGCTAGAAAAATTGGTGAAAAACTATTCAGGAACAATCACTCAGAGTTTCCATCGAAAGTATAGGTAGGGGCGCCCATGCATCACGATTTAGATATTGGCTTTTTCACTCGCCCAGAGATAGACTTGAGACAGACATTCACAGCCTGAAGTCATTTAGGTGGAATTCAGTTCGGGAGATTTGAGATGGAATTTAGAAAACAATCTGCTTTGTGGAAGCCTACATCCTGTAACTTGAGCACCAATTGAATTTCTCTCGGACTTAAAAAGAATCCAAGAGGATAATTCAGTGTTTTCAGAGCTATCAAACAGCTTATCGATTTTAATTGCAGTTAGTCAGCGTGATGTATCGCCTTGGGGAGAGATTCGTTTATTTGGTCAAGAAGTAACTTGGGTCAAGCGCTTTCGTCGCTCTGGAGTTCGAGTAGTTTATTATTTGGCTCAAGAGCCCACGAGATATCAACAAACTTCCGACCACTATAGAGAATTTTCTCGTTTCAGAGAGTATTTGGGCAGAATCCAAGGGAACATTGATAAGGTTCTGATGAAGCTAGTTAAATTCAAAGAGCCAGATTTTAAATTCTTAGAAGAGAGACATGAATTGCATGTTTCATGCCCCTCAACCTACTTTAAAATGCACGAGAGAAATTTTGCTCTTTTCAAATGGTTTCTAGAGAAAAATAATGAGGAGTTTCTCTTTCGCACAAATACAAGTAGTTATCTAAATCAAGCAGCAATTTCCTCGTACATGAATCCAATAAAGAATTTAAGCAGTTTCCTAGGAGGAACTTTAAGTTCAGAGGGAGAACATGGATTTATCAGTGGGGCAGGTATTTTGATGCCCAGGCAAACGATTAGAGAAATTTTAAACAATTGGAATTTGCTTGAAAGGCATATAATCGAAGATGTTGCCTTGAGTCGACTCTCGCGAAGATTAGGGATCCCACTGATTGACCTGCCCCGATTAGATTTTAATTCTCCAAATTTATTGGAGAGGTTTGAAAGAAATATACTTAACTCAAATTTTCACTTTAGATGCAAAGGAAGTATACGTCCGAGGCAAGATATCGAGATAATGAAGATTCTAGATACGATTTTGAGCTGAAGTAGTCTTGAAAGTAGTATAGGGATCGAAAATCTCGCACTTGTAATTTTCTGAGTCACACTCCTTGATAAAGATTTGAGTTATTGAAAGACTGCACCTCCAGGTTTACATGAAACTGTCAAGCACGTGCGATTCGGGCCTTGAGTGGTTGATTGGGCATGAGCGGAAAACCCACATCTGATTTTTCGAATAAAGCTGGGCAGTGCTAATGTGTTGGGCTGTATTGTTACGCTGATAGAAAAACTGATTTCCAGGGAAGAAGTAATTTTGGGGCCTTTAGCTCAGTCGGTAGAGCAACGGACTTTTAATCCGTGGGTCGTCGGTTCGATCCCGACAGGGCCCACATACTATTTGTCCGTTTTGTCCGTTATCCACGACAAATTACACTCCATTTCGTAGAGGGGGGTAGAGGCGGCGACGGTCGACTCTGTAGTACTAACCGGTGTATAAATTAAGGGGCTCTTTAAGTGTCACTACGTAAGAAATCTGCCTCCGCAGGTCTGAAGGTCTGGACCGTGGCGGAGCTTGGTGCTTTCTACACAGAGCACCGTAGTGAGTTAATCGCCCACGCCTCACGAATCCTAAAAAATAGGGCCAAAGCTGAAGAAGTAATCCAAGATGCCCTGATTAAGGTGATGCTCGCTGCCCCTGAGCTTGAATCAACTGATCACGCACTTGGCTACATGCATAGAACGATAGAGAACCTCTGTATCGATATCTTCCGTATCGAGGGTCGTCGGCCAAACCTTGTGGTTTTAGATGATGCCTCAGCAGAGCTTGAATCAACCTGGATCGATAATGAAGATCATGTTGATGTAATTGCTGCAGCAGATGATGCTGCAATTGTTAGACAAGCACTTGCAATGCTCTCCCCTGCAGAGCGTGCAGCTCTTGTGATGTGGGAGATGGAAGGAAGATCAACTGCAGAGATCGCTGCAGAGCTTGGTATTAAAGAATCTGCTGTTAGACATACTGTCTCAAGAGCAAGAGCATCGCTGCGTAAGGTAATGAGCGAGTTAATTGTTGATAAAGAGCGCGGTTTAACTGCTCTAGATATGCTCTCAACGACTTATAAGAAAGCAGCGCAACTAGCTAAGAGATCAAGTAAAGCAGCCCTTTCACTAATTTTAGTTTTCTTTGCCTTTCTTGGATTTAATGCGATACCAACAGATAGCGAGCTTCCTGTTGTAACAACTCAGGAAAATAACGCTTCAAGTGAAGCTGCAAGCGAAGTTGAAGTAGTAGCAGCTCCTTCTGTTGAAGCATCAGCAACCCCTTCGATTACCGCAGCTGCAATTGCTAAAGCACAGGCTGCTCTTGAAAACGCGAAGGCAACTACCTTTAGCTTTACCGGCCTTGATAAGGCTGGAATCCCAATCGGATTTACCGTTACTGATTCATCTGGAGCTCTAGGCTCTCTATATATAACCAATCGCGCTCCCATACTTTCAGAGACAGAGTTAATCCTTTCTCAAGTTGCTAAGACTGATACTGGGGCAGCTAACATCTTTATCTCCCAGCAGCTGGTAAGTGACTCTCAAGGCTTTAGCTACCTACCCTCTATCTCCTATGGCAAGGATGGAGCCTGGGTCCCCCTAGCAACTAAGCTCACCTACCTAAATTCTGAGCGTCTTCTAAGTGGCGATTACCTCGTCACAGCCATCATTAAAGTAGAATATGAGGTTGAAACCCCAGTTGTGATCCCAGCGAGTGCTCAAGGCCGGGATCTTCTAGTAGCTCCAAAGCAGGTCATCACTCGCTTGGTGCTCAACCCAGGAAAAACCCAGATTTTATCTCAAGCAGTATATGTAGTTGAAAAGGGAGTTAAGTAATGACTCCTCAACTTAAGTTTCTCCGCCGCGTCCGGATACACGGTGGGGAAAGTGATGCAGTAGCACGTGCATTGCATCACAAGGCAAAGATTCAATCTTTGCCGGCCGTAGGCGGGAACGTCTCGTTTACGACTAATGAAAGGAAAACAATGTCTACAAAGACATCTCTGCTTAAGCGCATTGCGCAAACAGCAGTTGTGGCACTTGTGGGTGGACTTTTGTCCATCGTCGCAGCGCCAGCATCGAATGCAGCAGTGAACACTTCAATTAGTGGTTCATGTATTGCTCGCGCTGACGTCGGCGGCGTTCTACAAGTTAACTACAGAGGCGATTCAACATCGACTCTGGTTGCTTACCAGTCTGCCCGTACTTTGGCTGCTGGTTCTGCTGGTTACGCTATTCAGACCGATGTTCTCCAAAGCCATACTGATTCTTCAACAACGCAATATCACTTCGCGTTGTCTAAAGATACAATCACATCAGCCATTGCAACTGTCTCATACTTCGTATGGGCAAAAAAGGGTGGCAGTAACCAACACGCTCTGATTGATGACTCATCGGATGCAACTGCAATCGCAGTTGCTGACTCTCTTGCGACAACTATCGTCTGTACTGTCGCTGGAGCACCTGCAACCTTTAGCTGGTCTGCAACATCTGCAACAGTAAAGGCTGAAGAGACTTACACCGTTTCCATCACTCCAAAAGATGCAGCAGGCGTCACAACGCTTCTTAATACTGCAAATGATTCAATTTCGGTCACCGCTACTACAGCCAGCTCGATTGAGGTTGGCCTACAAGGTGGACGTCCAACTAATGCTGCTAAGACATCCTTTGCATCACCTGCAGGCGTTGGCGCAATTAGCTCTCCAGGCTATGCAGATCGAGCAATCGTTGGCCATGGAACAGCCAGTGCGGTTATCAGTAACGCCAATGATCGCAGGATTGCCGACGGACCAATTACAGGTACCGCTACTCGCCTTGGCCTCGACGCTGCAAGCGCTGATGCTGGTGCGACCTATCAGGTTGGAAATACAACCACCAATGCCAAACTTGAATCTATCACTTCAACTGGTGCGTTCTCAGTTAACGTCTCTGGTGGAGCTGCAGGAACAATTACCTTGACCGCAGCTGGTCAGGGAACTTTGGCTGGCATGACCTCTTCAGCATTTACGCTGACTGTTACTGACGCTGTCTATGGAACCTCATATGGTTTCGGCACTGCAGCAGCAACGGGCGCAGCTGGCTTCGGCATCATTGATGCTGCAACAGGTTACGCAAGTGGAACACCTGCAATCACTGCGCCTACAAAGGCATTAGGCGCTGGTTCATTATCAGCATCTAAAGATATCTACGTCAGCACTGCAAGGACATCAATCCCATTGACGGTTCAGCACACAGCTGGAACGTTCTCTTACACCGTAGCTGCGGTCACTGGCTATGCGCTGCCATCAGGTGTTACTGCTGGTACATACTCAACAACCAGCGCAACTACCGGTGAAACTAATACCACCATTACCCTCACAACAACTGCTCCTGTTGCAGGACAGCGTTTTGATGTGACATGGGCAAAGGATGCGACAACAAACATCACAGCATCATTTATCTATCGCACACCAGGTATGGTCGGAGCTTCACTTGGATCTGTAACTGTTTCTAACTCTTCTGACACCAAGAAGGTTGTCGTTGGCGGGTCTCCATCTGCCCTCGTAACCGTCCGTGATGAGTTCGGAAGTCTTGTAAACGCTGCATCAGTAAACTGGTCAGTTGCCGGAAGAAACCCATCACTAGGTGGTTCTCTATCTAGGGTAGCTACAACCAGCGCAACTGGCGAAGCATCTATTTCATGGACCGATGCAGATTCGACAGCATCTCTAACAACTTATCCAACCGATACGTTGTCAGTTGCTGTGACTGCAGGAAACTCAGGCTCCTACTCAACAACTGTTACCTCTGCTTACACATATGTTGCAACTCTTACTGCAGGTGCAGTAGCAGTAACAACAAATGCTGCTAGCACAGGAGTTGCATCAAACGGCTCCTCAACATTCACAGCCACTGTGACAAGTGCAACTGGTGCAGCCCTTTCAGGCTACCCAGTGACCTTCTCAACTGATGCCAAAGCGTTTGCAACTGGAACAGGCGCTGCAACAACAACTGCGTACACAAGTGATGCAGGAGTTGCAACAGCGACTATCTATGCAAAGACCCTTGGAACATCAACGGTTACTGTTGCCTCAGGTGGGGTTACAACAACTAAGACATTCACAGTTATCGCAAGCACAGCTCGCACAATCGCTGTTGATGCAGCAACTGCATCAATGGCTCCAGGTGAGTCAAAGCGCGTAACAGCAACTGTTAAGGATGCATTCGGAAACGTTATTAAAGACGCTTCTGTTACTGTCAAGTATGTCGGTACAACCGGCCGCGTTGCATCTGTTAATGGAATTGCAGCATCGACTGCAACCACAGATGTAAACGGTCAAGTTGTTATTGAATTGACCGCAGACTCAGTTGGAACTGGCACATTAACTGCTGATATCGGAACTGCAACAGCTGGTGGAGACGTTGCAACAACTGTTCTCAGCGATGGATCAGCACGTCCTGCACGTGTCTTTGAAGCCACAACAGCCGTAACAGTTGCTGGATCTTCAGCAACAGTCGCTGCTGCTGAAGCTGCAACTGACGCTGCTGCAGAGGCTATTGACGCCGCTAACGCTGCAACCGATGCTGCAAACCTTGCTGCTGAAGCAGCAGATGCAGCAACAGTCGCCGCTGAAGAAGCACGCGACGCAGCTGATGCAGCAACCGCTGCTGTTGAAGAGCTTGCTACTCAAGTTGCCACATTGATGGCCGCTCTGAAGGCTCAGATCACAACCTTGGCTAACACAGTTGCCAAGATTGCAAAGAAGGTAAAGGCTTAAGTAATTAAGCTCTAACCTGTCAAAGTTAGTAACCCTGGGGGTCTGGTCCGAAAGGACTGGGCCCCCAGGTGTTGTTAAAGAGCAACCGACCGATGGTAGGTTTGGAATATGCTTAAGGGTTCACTTCCCTACTATCGACTTTCAGTAATTTTGATTTTTCTATCTTCAATGATAGTTAGTCTAAATTTTCTCGACCCAATAAATTGGCCAAAACAAATCCTACTTGTCGTGGTTGCAGGGTATGTCGTTTTGCAAAGTTTGTATGTAGCGAGCATCAATAAAGATAAACACATAGTTCGAGTCATTTTTCTCATCTTTGGCTCGGCCTTTTTTTATGTGATTCCAGCATTATTTGTTAATGTGGACTTATCAAGATTTTTATGGGGAGTGTTTGGAAGAAATAACGGGTTTGTAACCAATATTTCCTTGATTCTGATTTGCGCAGCCAGCTTCTTGTTTGCACGAAATGGGGCTTCGCTAATAGATTTTTTGAGAATTTCGACCTTGTTAACTTTCGTTTCGGGATTATACGGATATATTCAATTCTTTAAGCTTGACTTTGTTGATTGGTCAAAACAAAATGAGGTTTTTTCACTGTTTGGAAATAGCAACTTTGCAAGTGCAGCTTTTGCAGTGGGAACAATGTCATCATTCTTGCTTTGTTTAGATTCACTGAAAGAGCAGCGGGTATTTGAATCTTGGATTTCTGGAGCTGGTTTCATATTTCTAGCTGGAATCACTTACTTCACTAAGTCCATTCAAGGAGTTCTCGGTATTCTCATCTGTATTGTTCTTGTCTCAATTATTATGGTTTTTAGACGTTCTAGAGTTTTGGGATGGGCAATTATGTCCCTCGCAATCCCTGCGGCCTTGCTTATTCTTGTGGGATTCTATGGGGAAGGCCCCCTTGGATCACGGATTTACCAATACACACTTGCATTACGCCTAGAGTATTGGATTGCGGGCTTGAAGATGGGTTTTGATAATTTACTCTTTGGAGTTGGTTACGAAAGCTACGGTGATTTTTTTCAGCGTTATAGGTCAGATGACGTAACTCAAATGACTGGGGTAGGTCTTACAACAAATAATGCCCACAATCCATTTATTCAAATGTTTGCAACTTTAGGTATCGTAGGATCAATTCCACTAATTACGCTTTTTGCATCAACACTAATTCAGAGTGCTCGAAGCTTTCTGAGTAAGGAATTATCTGAGAAGGCATTATCCAACAAAAAAATTGCCTCAGTTCTTTTTCTATCTTCTTGGTCAATGGCATTCTTTTCAATTGACAATATTGCCATTGCAAGCTTGAACTGGTTTATTATGGGTTTGGTCTTAGGGGTGAATTTCGCTAATAATAATAATGTAGAATTACAGGTAGTCGCATCAAATAGAAAATTGAAGTTTAATCAACGAAAGTCAATGAAAGGTTGGACTGAGTATCGAAAGGAGATTTCACTAGTTGTATCTCTCACACTTTTAGCCTTCTCTTGGACATCCTCTACTCCTAATAGGGACTTGGTAAAGATTTTTAATAACAATCAGATTAATGAGAGTGATCCTAATTGGTTAAATGCGCGGCAAAATGCTCTCCTAAAGGTCGTTGAGAACCCCATGACTCGAGAGACTGAACTTAAGTGGGCAGCTGAGGCTTTCTACAATCTGGGTCTTGAAGATGCAACGATAAAGACCCTTGTTATTGGAATCAGGCGATTTCCGTCGGACATGACTTTGTTGGACAATTTAGCCTTTATTTATGAAAGAAAAGGTGAATTTGAGCCTGCAATTGAGGTGAGAAGACTGCAGCTTGATCTAGAGAAGAGAAACTGGAGAATTTATTATTTTCTTGCGTTGGATCTTCAAAAATTGGGTAAATCGCAAGAATCAAAACAGGAACTTGGAAAAATTGTAGATTTGAAGAAATTCATGTCAGAAGAAGACGTTGCGCAATTCCAAGAAATTGAGAGAAATTTTGGAGAATAGTTATGTCTAGGGTAGGAGTTATCGGCCTGGGATATGTTGGATTACCTGTTGCAATAGCAGCTCAGCAAGCCGGACATAATGTTGTTGGATTTGACGTAGATATGGACAAGATAAACCGGTTGGGTATAGGGGAAAGCTATATTGAAGATGTCAGCTCGGAATCAATAGCTCAGGCAAAGAGAGAGGGATTTCGCGTAACATCAGAATTTCGGGAATTAAAGGAAATGAATGTTATTGTAATTTGTGTCCCAACGCCCTTAACTGAATTAGGAAAAGTTGACTTCACATTCTTGAACAGTGCTGTAGAGAGTATTGCTAATTATGCTCAAAATGGAACACTTGTGATAAACGAATCCACGAGTTTGCCAGGAACCGTTAGGACTATTCTTCCTGGAATCGTAAATAGTTTGCGACCACAATTAATTTTAGAATATGCAGTATCCCCTGAGCGTATTGATCCGAAAAATGAGCGTTGGAATTTGATAAACACTCCAAGGCTAGTTGGTGGAGTGACAAAAGAAGCTTTACAGAGGGCAACTCAATTTTACGAAAGTTTTTGTGAGCAAGTTATTCAGGTTTCAAGTCCAGAAGTCGCGGAATTAGCGAAATTATTAGAGAATACTTATCGTCTAGTCAACATCTCGTTAGTAAATGAACTAGTTCCACTTGCTCAGGCTCTAGAAATTAGCATGCATGAGGTGGTTTCTGCCGCTTCAACAAAACCTTATGGTTTCTCTCCTTTTTTTCCTGGGGTTGGAATTGGCGGTCACTGCATACCGGTTGACCCAGTTTACCTCCTAGAAAAGGCAGTCCAATTAGATTTATCTTTAGAAACGGTTAATTCCGCTTTGCAGGTTAATAAGAAGATACTCCAATTCCTGCTCAAAACGTCGAATGAGTTTCGTGAGATATGTGGAAATAAAGTAGTTGTTTTAGGAATTTCTTACAAAGAAGGATTGGCGGACACTAGAGAATCTGCTGCAGTTTCATTGATTGAAATCCTGAAGGAGAATGAATGGTCCACAAATTGGTGGGACCCACTTATATTGAATTCAGAGTTTAAAGCCAGCGACTACAGCTCTTCTAACTATCTGGTAATTGTTACACAGGAAATAAAAGAATTTGAGATCAGAGAGTTGATTTCGAATGCGGTGAGAGTGATTGATTGCACAGGGCAATTTGCTGGGAAACCCAATGTTGTTGCCCTCTAATCTCTAATTCCTGTATTGAATGCGTCTCTGCCTCTCTTTGAAAAGTTTAAAGGTAATTTTCCATGAATTTGGCCGAGAGAAATACAACAATAGGAGTAGAACGACTTTAAGTTTTTGAAGGAAACAGAGACTCTTCCAAGCAACGGGGTGGAGAAAGTCCCTTAAGTGCAAAAGTTTCCTCGCCAAACCATTTGACTCAAAGCTATATTGGTAAAGCGTCTCACTCAATTCTTGATATGCGTAAACGACAGTAGTCGGGTCAAAGTATCGTTCAACAATCTTCACTTTCTTAGCTTGAATTAACTCACGATTCTGAGAAGACACAGAATCAGCTAGAAAGCTGTAGTGTAACAATGGCAAGGGTGATCCTTGGAAAGATCCAACCTTTGAAAGCCTAAGCCATAGGGACAAATCCTCACATGGATAGTCCTCTTTTAAATACCCACCAACATCAATTACTTCTTTTTTGCGAAACACAACAGAAGGATGAGCATTTCGCTCACTACGAGGTAGAGACAATTTGATTGCTGGGTCAACCACAGCATTATAGAAGGCTCCATAAGAATCACCGTGAACATCTACAAAGTCGAAATCTGAAAAAATTGCTACAGTGGAGGGCCTCAATGACTTAAAGATATTTTCCAGTCTATGGGGTTCGTATAGATCATCTACATCAAACCTAGCTATCCAATTGTTTTGTGCAGCACTAAGCCCTGCATTAAGAGCATCAACTAGGCCTTTTTCCTCTTGAAATAATAAGACTGTTGCACGTTTAAATCTATAAGATTGTAAGAATTCAGTGGTCCCATCAGTAGAACCATTATCAACGATTATCAACTCATCACTTTCTGAGAGCACAGATTCAACATTTATAATACTTTTTTGAATCCAGCGCATACCATTACATATGGGAAGAAGAGCAGAAACACTAGGACGCATAGAATATCATCTTGAAATACCCAAAAGTTCAGCTTGTTTGTCAAAGTCCTTATTTCTAGAACGTAATTCTTTAAAGGTTCCCCTATCAATAATCTTTCCATGGTTCACATAAATAATTGAATTGCAACTCAATACTGTTGACAATCGATGTGCGACTATCACCATTGTAATTTTGCCTCGTAGCTTTCTTAAAACTACGGCAATTTCATTCTCTAGCTGTGCATCTAATGAACTTGTCGCCTCATCTAAAACTAATACCTTTGGATTTCTATAGAGTGCCCGGGCTATTCCTAGGCGTTGTCTTTGCCCGCCAGACAGACCTGATTCACCTTGGCCGATGATAGTCTCTAAACCATTAGGCAATCCCGATAAGGCGTTTAGAAGATCTACGCTATCCAAAACCTCTCTTACTCTTGGGAGGTGTATCTCAGTTGAATTAGTACCAAGTGCAATGTTTTCAATGACTGTTGCAGGTTGAACAAAAACTTCTTGAGGTACATATGCCATCCCGCCCTCGTTTAAGTGGTAAAGGGATTTCGGCTCAACCCCATGAATATATCTTTGACCACTCATTGGAGTAATGACTCCTAAGATGAGATCAACAATTGTGGATTTACCTCCACCAGATGGCCCCACCAGGGCTATGGACTGATTGCTTTCAATTATCAGGTCAAGCGACTTTATTTCGAATGCAGAGGCGCTCGAGTATTTAAAGTTGACATCTTTGAGTTGAATAGCGGGCAGAACCTTCAGACCAAGTGACTGGACTTGCCTGGTCTCACTTAAAATAGCTTGTTGCTCGGTTTTCGCAGAATCCAACATCTCAAAAAATAGTTTGGTGCTACCAATGTAGCCTTTGAGAAGAATGTACCCGTATTGTAAACGGAGTACTGAGGTGGAAATTCTAGTTAATGCTGCTAAGAATAGGGCTAGCAGCGAAGCTGCAAATTCTGCGGAGTAAGCGTAGAATGCGAATGCGGAGAGTGCAAGTCCAGCAAAAACAAAAGCAATTTCAAAGACATATTTCGAGATTTGCACTAGTAAAGTCCTTTTAACATTTAGGCGTATTGATTTGGTTCGACTGAGTAAAAATGAGTCTATAAAAAAGTCTCGCTTTCCTGATATGAGTATCTCTCTGTATCCTCTAAGATAGTTTGAAATACTCACAAAAGCTTCAACGTCCGATTTTGTTATCTCCTCCCCGAGCATTCTAGAATAACTACCTTGCAAACGGTTCAAAATAAAAAATATAATCAGAAAAAACAGTAGTGTGAAAGACGTTAACATAGGGGAAAAAGCACTCAAAAGAGATAGCATGGAGATCTGAAGGACAAGCTCAGAAATCAAAATCATAGTCTGTCCTACAACACCTCCCATCACAGAATTAACACCAGAACTTAAGGAGTGCTGATACTGCTGCGGAGAGAAACGGCTAAGGCGTGTCAAATCTTTTTTTAGTAAAAGACTTGTTGCCTTGTGTGTTAAATTCACCTCTCTTGAGGAAATAAACTGTTGACTTCGGAAATTTAGATACAAACTAAAAATTGACTTAATAATGAAAAGTGCGCCAGCCATCACACCAAATATTGTTGCAACTGTCGTAGACTCTAAAGTTTTCAAATCCAAGAACCCAATTACCAGATCTACCCACTCGGGAAAATCTCCTCCCCTGACTGCTGCAACAGCAATAGAAACAACACCAGCTATGAGAATAACGCCAACAACATCGAGTAGATGTAAAAGTAATTGCAAAATAAGGAAACCCAGCAAAAGAAATCGATCTCTTTTTTCAAAGAGCAAAATACATGAGTAAATTAGGGTTACCATGGTTTCTTTAGGAGCTTTCTCAAGGGTCATGTATCCAGTCTACACTGACCTAATAACTTATTGAATTGCTTTACGAAACATTTTTGATGTTTTAAGACTTTTGATTTTGGTCTACACTTTGGTGATGAAATGTGTAGTTGTTATCCCGACTAGAAATCGCAGCAACCTGTTAATCAGTTTGCTTGGTAGTCTGGAATTGCAAAACAGAATCCCTGATCTGATTGTAATAGTTGACTCTTCTGACACTAAGTTTGAGATAAAAGCGTTCCAAAAAACTCTAAACATAAGCTATATCCATACTAATATTCAATCTGCTGCGAAACAAAGAAACTTAGGAATGGATTTTGTTGCCACGAGTTTTCAGGGCGATTATTTGATTTCTTTTTTGGATGATGACGTGTTAGTGCCTAAAAATTATATTGAGTGGCACAGTGTCTATTTAGAAGATCATAGGGAGGTTGCGGGAGTCTCCGGGGTAACAACATCGCAGCCTCAAGTCACAAGTTTGACGACAAGAATACCGAGTTGGTTAGGATTTACCGGCAATCCAGGAACAATAACCAGAGCCGTAATTAATACGGCTCCTCCAATAAGGGGAGAGCCGGTAAAAGTAGAATGGCTGATTGGATGCTCAACCTGGAATATTGGATTAATTAGAGAGCTGAGATTTGAAGAAGACTTTTTTGGCAGTTCACTATTTGAGGATGTCATATTTTCGTATCGGGCAGCAAGCCTTGGAGACCTCGTCTGTGTTCCTGAACTAAAGATTCAACATAGTCTTGCAGAAGTAGGGCGAGATTCAAACAAACTGCACTACTATCTTTGGGTGATTAATCGTTACCGAATCTTTAGGTATAGTCAAGGGGATTTCTCTAAGGCTCTCTTCTTTATCAATGCTGGTTCACTGGCGCTATATTTTGCTGCGCTGTCACTACGCAATAGAGAGGGAAACAGAGAAAAATTTATCGGAATCATCGGTGGTTTATTTGATTTAATGAGAGGAAAGAGAAATAACTAGAATCTGCGTTCTACAACATAATGAAGATAAGGCCATGGAAAGAGTCTCAACTCAACCTTGGTCAGAATTCTTTAGTGTTTTACAACAATCTGGGAACATATTTGTAGATGTTGACCAGAACCCAGATGTAATCATTCATATGAATACCCATCCTAAAATTTTGGATAAACAGAAAGTGGCGGAGAAGAGACCCTTAAATATCCTGGTCATGTGGGAATCTCAAGTTACACGGCCGAAGGACTTTATTCCTAAGTGTTTACAGCGCTATGACCACATTTTTTCCCCATCATTACTTTGGGTTAAAGGAGAAAATGTCCATTACTTCAATTGGCCAAATGGAATCGTGCAAGCGACTAAAAAAATGAGTTATCCAACTCGTCCTCGACAAAATAAAGTTGTAATGATTGCTGCCAATAAGTTTAGTTTTATGAAAAGTGAGTTGTACTCGTTGCGCCGACTCTACTTAAAGAGAAATAGTGAAATTATTGATGTCTATGGAGAAGGCTGGGATTCGAACCTCTATGTAATCAAGGCGCTCTCAAAGTCATTACTTAGGTACTTCTTATCGAGGAGTAAGTCTCTTCCCTCTTTAAAGTTTAATTTATTTGTGAAGCCTAGTAATTATCTGGGGGCCGCTTTAGATAAGTCAATATTGTCAGAATACAAATATTCTCTGGTTATGGAGAATGAAGCAAGCTATGTGAGCGAAAAGCTTTTCGATGCCCTAGTTTACGGCTGTATTCCGATCTACGCGGGGCCAAATTTGGAGGAATTTGGGATTCCACAAAATGTAGCCCTTAATATTGGAACAAAATCTACAGAGGTGTTGGACCTAAAATATCTTATAGGGCTTAACAAAGCTGAACTTGAACTCATAGGTCATCACGGTCAGGAGTTCATTCGATCAAGGAGATCTGAAGAATTCGAGAATACTCACGTTCTTAGGGAAATGGCGATTAAGATTCAACGAATTATTCAAGCCGAAGGTAAGTACTATGTCTCCAGTTTATAGTAAAGAATGTAGCATTCCGATTGCCTGGATTGAAATTGGAAGAAAACTCCCACGGTACTTAATAAATATCTCTAATTTGACCAACGAGCTTCATCCTGAATTTAAACAATATCTGGTCCATGATCGTATGGTGTCAATGCCGAAGAGCAACGTTCTGCAAGTTAACTCAATAGCGAAGTCTGAGCTCACGAAGAGATTTGAGATGTTATCGGTGCCAGAAGATTTAAAAGATGCAACTTTCTGGAAATTCACAACTTCTCGATTCTTCATACTTTATGACCTCATGTCGTCTATGAACTGGGACCGTGTTCTCCATCTTGAGTCAGACTGCTTACTTCTAAAGAGCGATTATCTAAAGCGTCTTTCACGTAACAATCAACAATTCTTGGCGTATCCACATTTTGGTGATGGTCGGGGTTCAGGAGCAGTATTTTTAGTCAATTCAAGAAATCTACTGAAAGACTTTCTAATTCATATAATTCAAAGTATAGAAGTAGAGTGGAAAAGTGACATGGATTTGTTAGGTGGATTTCTCTCCAATGAAAGTGTCTTTTCTTTACCTTCAGAATTTACTTCATCTGAAATTGAGATATTTGATGCTGGGAACATTACCCCAATTTATCTTGGACAAGATGCCAGAAATAGGAGAGTACCTTTTTCTAGCCGAGGCGAGTCCGCGAGTTTAAAGCTCTCAAGTACTTTTAGCAATCTATTAGATAGAGATAACTGGCATTTGAATTTTAACAACTCTACTATCGAATTGAAGCTAAGTGGTGAACAAGGACCAATACATGAACTCCAAAGTCTCCACATTCATAGTAAGAGGGTCCCAAAGAGTTATAGGGGGCTCAAGCGAATACTCAGAAGAGGCTTCTGTGGGCGACGTAACAAGGCCTGGTTTTATGGACACCTGGATTCAGTGGTTCTTGTAGAGAGAATTATATCTTTCCTAAGAAGAAGAATTCTGAAAAAAACGGAGTATCGGTCAATAAACTTTCGGTAAAAGTATTGTCAAAATAGAGTTTGAAACTGACTTAATATATTGTCTTCGATAAATGGTACTAGGTATTTACTTAGCGCCTGAAGAAGGTTGCTTTGACATCAGAATATACATTTCTGTTGCATACTCAACTTCGCTACTAATATTAGGAGACAAGAAAAGACTATAAAAACGACCAGGAACATCTCGCAAGAATCTGAGAGTCTTGACAACGACATTACCTGTTGAACGAGAAAAGTAATAACCTGTTATAGGACGCTTCAATTCCTCTAGTGTTGGCCAAACCCTGAGGGCGTGAGTAAAAAAGTAGCTTCTTTTAGATCCAATCAATCCTTTCTTTACAATAGAGAACCCCAAAGGCTCTATTAGATTTGCAATCAATTCTGGCTGATACCCAGCTGAGAAATAGTGAGGGGACCCATGCGATCTATTGCTTGCAGGGCAAGCAACCCAGAGTAGACCCCGTTCACCGTTGAGTTGTGCAAGATTTTGAATGGCGTTTTTAACATCAAAGACCTGTTCAAGTACTTGGGAACTAATAACCAAATCAAATTGCTGAGTAACATTCTGCAGAATATTCAAGTCAAAATAGACATCTAAGTTTGAATCAATTCCTAGAGTTGTCACGCTAAATGTTTTTAATTTACTCAATTCAACTATTTCGGGGTCACTTCTATCTCCTCCTACAATGGCAACATGCGATATCCGAGGCAAGAGAGGGGAAATTAAAGTTATAAACTCCTGGGTTACTAAATTCCTCACAATTCAGTTTAACATTAAATGGGGTACCGTTGAGAAATTTGAGTGGGTCTGTTAGTTTCGCGCCATGGGTGTAGTTATTGTAACCGGATCAAATGGCTTAGTTGGAAGTGAAGTCTCACGTCATTTTTGTGAACTTGGATATCGAGTTATCGGAATTGATAACAACTTAAGAATGCAATTTTTTGGGCAGGATGGAGACACTCGTCAACTAAGAGCTGAATTGATTAACTCTTATCCGAATGAATACAAGCATCTTGATGTAGATATTCGGAGCATCGGTGACTTACAGAAAATATTTGACGAATTCGAAAGAGACATCGAGTTAGTCGTTCATGCAGCAGCTCAACCTTCACATGATTGGGCTGCTCGAGATCCACATCAAGATTTCTACGTTAATTCATTAGGAACTCTTAATTTGCTTGAATGTGTCAGGAAATCGAGCCCAGAAGCCGTTTTTGTCTTTATGAGCACTAACAAAGTCTACGGCGACTCAATTAATTCATTAGAATTTGTCGAGCAGAAAATGCGATTTTCTCCAAAATCAAGTAGTTCATTTGCTGATAAGGGCATAAATGAATCACTCTCAATAGATAATTCTACACACAGCATTTTCGGAGTAAACAAAATTCATGCAGACTTACTGACTCAGGAATACGGAAGGTACTTTGGAATCAAAACTACTTGTTTACGTGGTGGATGCCTTTCTGGGCCTAGCCATAAAGGTGCTGAGTTGCATGGATTTCTCTCATACCTTGTGAAGTGTGCAGTAAAGAAAAAGCCCTATACGATTTATGGCTATAAAGGAAAGCAAGTAAGGGATAACTTACACAGCAAAGATGTAGCTTCTGCGGTGTGGGAAATCTTTAACAACCCTGGAAGAGGAGATGTATTCAATCTAGGGGGTGGAATGCACTCAAACATTTCTATATTGGAGGCAATTGAATATTTGCAGAATTTGGGGCATCCGCTCAGCTATACCATTTCAGACTCCGCCCGTGTTGGAGACCATAGGTGGTGGATAACGGATACGAGCAAGTTTTCATTGCGGTTTCCCAATTGGAAGGTCACAAGGAATTCTTTTCAAATAATTGATGAGACGATAGCAGCGATTAATGACTAAATGCCGGCTATTTTCAGGAGACTTAAACAGAATTCATGAGCTCGATTGTTGGCACTGTACAAAGATAAAGTAGAGCTTTTTAAAAAGTCAATTCCTGCTTGAGACTTATGCTTCTCAGTTCTTTCATCCATTGATTCAAGAGCAGAAATGACAGACGAAACTGTGGCTGCTGATAAAGTAACACATTGCAAGAGCTCCTTATCGTAATCAAGATTGGGTCCCACATAAATAACAGGGCAGCCTGCATAAAGAGACTTCCAAACTTTTTCACTGACATAATCAATGTCATTTTCTATACAAATAGATAATCGATATTCTTTTAGTAGTTTACACTCGGAATCCATGTGTCCTGCATGTGATTCATAAACATGCCATAGATTTGAGAAAGTTTCATTAAGATCAATATCCAATGGAGTTTTGAAATTTCTTAAGGCGGCGATTCTACGTCGCACCTCAATCGTTTTGGTGTCATTCCACTGATTTCCAAATAAATCCAGGGTTCCTGGGTACTCTCGTTCAAGATAATGAATTACTTTTCTCCTTAAGCCATACTTGCTCCTAAAAGAGGATGAGAATTTGTGTTCATTAACTAGGGCAATTTTTGTATTTCTAGGAACCCAAACCTGCTCGTAGGTTGGAAGTTCAACTGGAAAGTCGATCCAGTTAGTTAGACCTAATCTCTCTGCACGGTAACGGCCGAGGGGCAAGACCATAGACACTTTTGAGAAGAGTAAATTTCTGTACAAATCTGGCCTTACGACCTCTGGCTCTGCGAGCACAACAACATCGCGCCATAAGTCAAGTTCTCTTAAATTTTTAGGGTCAACTAAAACTCTTAAGTCGGCGTTAGCTTCACTCTTTACCGTTGAAAAGCCATACTCTAGGCAGACATCACCGATAGCTCTTTCGAAGCTTTTGGGGAATCCTCCCAAATAAAGTTTTACCATTAGATCCTTCTGCTAAAATTTTATCAACGAAGTGTTGAATAGAAGTTTACAATACTGAGAGCTTGCAAGCAGTTAAAATAGCCGTTGGCCAAACCTACACGCCCCAATTAACCTCTTCCCATCAGGAGAGTTACGTCATCGCCTATCCTCGGGCATTTTTTTGGACTGAGAAAACATATTCTAGGCTTAGAGGAAAGATTAAGTTAGGCAAAACCATATTAGGTGCAAAATAATTAGTTTATGTATTAGCATCAGCTATTCACGGGCACAAGGAGGAGAGATGTGATTCGAATCAGGAAAGTCTCATCCTTAATCCATGATACTAAGTTCATGACCTATTTGTTGAAGTCAAGAGTCTATCTAATGAAAAGATTTCCTTGGTGATAAGTCGGAGGCTCAAGCTATTCTCTACGCTCATCCTAGTCATTTTAGTTGGCTCTCTAGCAGCTCCAGCAACGGCAATCGATAGAAAATTGATACTAGATGTAGTTGAAGTGACTTGGCCTGGCGCTCCCTCTCTATCAACGACTGTCGAAGAGGTTGTTGATTCAATAAGGGATGAAGTTGTAAGTGCATGGAAAAGCTTTACCCAGCTAGATGATGACTCCACCAATCCAGGGGTAGTAATCGCCATTGGAGAAATTGCCAGAGATAAAATCTCCTTAAGTCAACCTATGAATTGTTCAGACAACTCGTTTGGACTTTTTGTTTCTGAACTTAGGGCAAACTTTTACGGCAAGTTGAATATTGTCAATACGAACAATCGTTCGCTGGTTATTTTGTCACCGCCAGCAGGATGTATTTGGTTAGCTAGAGCTGATTTAGGCGGCAGAGATGTTTTCGGCAAGGGTTTGGTGCTGCAGAACACCTCAAGCTCTTTTGTTATTGTCCATGAGATTGGTCATGTATTGGGCTTGGGACACTCCAATTTACTGCGTTGTTCGGACGGAAGTTCAGATGGGAGATGGGGAGAGATATGTCGAGGGGTTGAATACGGTGGAGCAATTGATGCAATGAGTAACGTTAATACTCTAGGTGTTCTATCAATTTATCATCAATGGCGTTTAGGGCTTATCACTGACTCTCAAGTGCATACCTCTTGGGTGAATGAAACTGTTGAGTTAAAGTCATCAAGCCAATCAAGTGGAATAAAGGGAATTTTTCTTCGTGATGGCAACTCTGCATATTGGCTCGAGTATCGACGAGCGATGGAAAATCAGGGTTTTGACTCTGGTTTGGTGATCTACCGTTCTGACCCACCTCCATATGAATTCACGGAAAGTCCCCTCGGCACTTCAACGATCTCTGGCAAGCCTGGTCTAGGTGTTAGCACTGATATGTGGATGCTAAATCTCAATAACTTTGTACACACACAAAATGGCAAAGTACGGGGTTCAATGGTGCTGCCGAACGAAAAATCATTTACAACTTTTAGTGGAAATATTAGGTTGAGTCTCGCCCAAGGAAGCGGCAGCGAAAAACTCTTGGTCCAGATTTCTAGAAAGACGGATAGCATTCCTCCACCTACGCCTATCTTTGCGGATAAAAGACTTTGGAGTTCTCCTTTGAGTTCGGTGTTAAAAGAAGGTTATGAGGATCTCGAAAGTAAAATCGATAGTTTTCAATTAGAGATCAATGGCGTGGAATCTAATGTAGTCAGCACTAGCAGTAAAACAAGTGTTGCGACCTATTTGGATCCTTTTAATCAGAGAAAGAGCCTTAAGGTTGAGGACTTGCCAGAGGGTAGTTACCAGCTTCGTGTGCGAACAAGAGATGTCTGGGGTAATCAAAGCCCTTGGTCAAAAGCTGAGAGCGTTTTAATTGATAGAAGTTATCCAAAAGTTGATTTAGGTATTAATACAGTTACTTTTCAAAATCGAAAGGTCAGGGCATCCCTTCAAGGCTTTAGCGATGAAGGTAGTGGTCTTTGTAGAACTGCCCTATTTAATCAAGATGGAGTGGTAACGAGTGCAGATTCTTCAAAGAGCGGACCAACATTTGATTTTCCTCTGGGTCATAAATTTAGCTCATCCTTTGAAACCTTTGATTGTCTAGGAAATGGCGTAGGCGGTGATCTCTCATTTACTGGCTCATATAAGTCCGCTTCTGAGAACCGGCGTACTGGCAAGTGGAGTTCAATCAAAAGTGGTGAATTTACAGGGCTAAAGTGTGTTGGCAAGTGCTCAATTTCTGCCACTCTTAGAGATAACGGAGCTTTCTTATTTGGGGAGGGAAGCGCTGAGATAACAAGCGCCGGAAAGGTCATTGGCAGAGTAACTGATTCAAAGAAATCAAGTTTAAGAGTTGGGCTCAACTTAAGTATTGGTCAGAAGAGCAGGGTAGTAAGGGTTACCGGCTCTAACTTTGCTTTTTATGGGCTGGTTCAAAGCAGGCTTGAGATTGCTCAAAAGCGCGAGATATCTCGAACCGCTTTTGCTGCTGATCCGTCATTAAGTGATGGAGTCCAGCTTCGAATGGCTGAGTATGGCTTTCGCCAAGGTGATTTCTCTAACTCATGGCAGATAACTCCAATGGATCGCGGGACCACTCTGCTTGATCCCACTCTCGATCTTTGTAGCGCTATATACACCTCAGAAAGTGGCAGGCAATACCGGAGGCAGGTTCTAGCATCCAAACCTGGATCCCCGTATATCTTTCTTTCAAGTGAGGTTGTGAAATACAAAGACAAGAGCGCAGCAGATTCAGCTCTTGCTGAGCTTATAAGTAATTATCAGTCTTGCGTGAAGAATAAAGGCGGATTAGAAAAAGATGGCACCTTTGTAGATTACATATTTACTCCTATGCCTAAGAGCGATCTAGAGTTAGTGCCTGAAAGCTCTAGGGTTTTAGTAAGAGCGCAGATCGGTAAAGGAGCCGGTGCAAGGCAGCTATTGGCCTTCTATCAATTCAAGGGTGAGATGTTTACTGGCCTCTATGTAGTAAAGGGTGGAGAGGTTGGTTTTGATGATGCTGAAGCAAAGCGCTGGTTTGAAGCAGCTTCTCTATTGGCCACAAGGCTAGAAACAAAATACTGATTTACCCGCAGTGGATAACTGGTCTGAGATGTCGCCTTTTAAAGACAAAAAGTCCTTATTAAAATTTCAAAGGAAATTAAGTGATGGCTGAGAACCAGATAAGGCCAGCAGTAGTTGATGCAATTAAAAAGAATTCTCGCCAAGTATTTGTTGTTGGTGAAGCTCTAATGGATCTCATTCCAGTTTCTGGGGGAGAGATCTCAGAGATGGTGGGTGGGGGTCCCTGCAATAGCGCAAAAGCCTTAGCACGTCTTTGTTTTTCAACTACTTTCATTGGTGGTATTTCAAGTGATAGCTATGGTGAGGCGATAGAGAAAGAGCTCTTAGGTAGCGGGGTTAGCCTTGATTTTGTGCATCGCTCAGATCTTCCAACCGCGCTTGCAATAGCAAGTATCAATGAAGCAGGTCTTGCTAGCTATGAATTCAAACTAGATTCAACGGTAAGTTTTAACTTCCACTCCTCATGGCTTCCAAAAGAGGATGTCGAAGTTATTCATATTGGCTCAGTTGCAACCCTTTTAGAGCCAGGTGCTTCAGAGTTACATAAGTGGCTATCAAGTAAGAGCGAAACGATTGTTTTTGATCCCAATGTAAGACCTTCAATTCAAGGCGATAGAGAGATCTATCGAAATAGCGTTGAGAGATGGATAGATCTAGCAAAGATTGTAAAGCTAAGTGAAGACGATCTCTCTTGGCTCTATCAATCAACAGAAAGTGATGTAATTACTAACTGGCTCTCAAGAGGTACCGAGATTGTTGTGGTCACAAGGGCTGAGAAGGGCTTATCTGCCTTTACTAAAGATGGGCGTATTGATTGCCCTGCAGCAAAGGTTGAATTGATAGATAGCGTTGGGGCAGGCGACACAATAGGCGCAGTAATTGTTGAGGGCCTTCTTAGATACGGCCTAGATGAGCTAAAGGCAGATGTTTTAAGGCAAGTATTAGAGCGCGCTGCTAAAGCTGCTGGAATTACCTGCTCTAGGGCTGGTGCTAATCCGCCCTGGAAAGAAGAGTTAGATTTAGCGCTATGAGCCTTCTTCACACTATGGATGGCGGTGAGATCTCACTAGAAATTGATGTTGATCAAGGGGGAAGGATCTCATCTTTAAGATTTAGAGATATTGAATGTGTGCTCCCATTTAGAGGTCAGGTGCTGACCTGGGGTTGGTATCCCATGGCTCCTTGGGCAGGAAGAATTAAAGATGGACTAATTAAAAATAGCAGTGGAGAAGAATTTCAACTTCCAACAAATCTTTCCTCACCTCATGCAATTCATGGCTTTGCTCCTACCTCTTCCTGGCAGGAGATAGGAAATGGTTATTTTGCACTTGACCTTGCCGAACCATATCTTGGAGCAAGGGTTGAGCAGAGATTTGAACTTCTTGATAACGCGCTGCGTTGGTCTTTAGAGTATGAAGCAGGGGAAAGCGATCTGCCATTTTGGATGGGGCTTCATCCCTGGTTTCCAAGAGAGTTTGATAGAGGTGGGGCTGCTGAGATTAATTTTTATCCAGGAAAAATGTTTGAACGCGGTAGTGATTACCTGCCCACTGGAAAATTAATAAACCCAACGCCTCCCCCTTGGGATGATGCCTTTACTCAAGTGCGAGGAGTGCCAACAGTTTCTTGGGAAGATGTCTTGCAGATAAAGATTGAATCAGATGCGCCTTATTGGGTGGTCTATGACCAAGATCCTGAAGGGGTCTGTATTGAGCCACAGAGCGCTCCTCCTGATGCTGCAAATCTTGGGATAAGTAGCGATACCTATCTTGAAGCACTCTTTGTATTTGAAGAGATCTAAGTAATCCACAGGCGCAGTAGTAACGAGTTGCGTTACTATGGTCTCATTATTTTGAAATCAGAGAATTAAGTTTGCTACTTTTTTGAGCAGGAAAGGGAGATAGCGATGGCGCTTAAGAACTCTAAATCTAAACCTGCCTCGATTAAGAAGTTATCTCTAAAGGCAGGAAATCCAGTCTCTCCAGGAGAGCTACTTCTTGAAGAGTTTATGATTCCCATGGGCCTAACCTCCTATCGCTTAGCCAAAGAGTGTGAAGTACCAGCACAGAGAATTGGCGAGATATTAAAGGGAAGGCGGAGTATTACCGCTGATACTGATCTAAGGCTCTGTCGCTTCTTTGGTCTCTCAAATGGATACTGGCTAAGGGCTCAGATTGCCTATGACATTGAAATTAGCCAGTTTAAATTGAGGAAAGACTTACTCCGTATCAAGCCCTGGAAGCATTCAAAGAGATAGGTTTGAAAAGTGATTAATAGAGAACACTTAAAGACGCTTCATAAAGAAGAGATGGAGCGCTTTATCTCCCGCACCCCAAAGAGCGCTACCCTCTTTGAACAGGCTAAAGAGGTAATGCCAGGTGGGGTTCCTATGTCATGGATGTCTAAATGGCCTGGTAAATACCCGCTCTTTGTTGAATCAGCACAGGGTGCTCACTTTATTGATGTTGATGGCAATGAATATATTGATCTCTGCCTTGGTGATACTGGATCTATGACTGGCCATAGCCCAAAGCCAACCGTTGATGCTATTTCAAACCAGCTTTCAAAGGGCATGACTGCAATGCTTCCTACAGATGATGCGGTAGCAGTATCTAAAGAGCTTGCTAGCAGATTTCATCTCCCGCTCTGGCAATTCACTGTCTCTGCAACTGATGCTAATCGCCATGTAATTCGCTATGCAAGGTTAATTACTGGAAGACAGAAGATCATTGTTATCGATCGCTGCTATCACGGATCTGTTGATGAGAGCTTTGCAACTCTAGATAGCTCTGGAGCAACGATCACTCGTGAGGGAAATATTGGCGCTCCTGTCCCACTTGATCTAACAACAAGGGTTGTCGAATTTAATGATTTAGACGCTATGGAAGAGGCTCTAAAGTTTGGCGATATTGCAGCTATCTTGATGGAGCCTGCGATGACAAATGTGGGAATAGTTCTTCCAGAAGATGGTTATTTACTAGCAGTTGGTGAGTTAGCTAAGAAATATGGCGCGCTATGGATTATTGATGAGACTCATACCATCTCTGTTGGCCCTGGGGGAATGAGCGCACAACTTGGCTTAAAGCCAGATTTTCTAACTATTGGAAAAGCAATCGGCGGCGGAATTCCAACTGGCACATTTGGAATGAGCTATGAGATGGCATCACAGATTGCAAGAAAGACAGAGCGTGAGGTAATTGATACTGGCGGAATTGGTGGAACGTTGGCAGGAAATGCCCTATCTCTTGCTGCAATGAAGGCAACGCTGACTCAAGTATTAACTGATGAGAACTTTAGAAAGATGATTGAGCTTGGAAATCTCTGGTGTGATGGAGTTGAGGCAGCGATAACTGAATTCAACCTACCCTGGCATGTTAATCGCCTTGGAGCCCGCGGTGAGTATCTCTTTCAGAAAGGCGCTCCAAAAACCGGGGGCGAGGCAGCAAGAGCTGGTGATTTTGAGTTAGAGCAATATATTCATCTGCGCCTACTTAATGATGGAATCCTACTTACTCCATTTCACAATATGGCCCTTATGTCGCCCTATACAAGTAAGAGCGATGTTGAAGCTCATACTAATGCCTTTAGAGCGATGTGTCAGGATCTAATTTCTTCTTGATTTTTGATCTAGCGCTTCTTTATATCCTTGGATCTGTCTTGAAATACTTGAGCTGGGATTGAATTTCTCTAGGGCATACCTTCGTGCAGCAAGGCCCATGGCTTCTCGCTCGGATTTATTTGCAGATAATTTATCCAAAGCCTTTAATAGTGCCCCAACTTCTGCCTTGCAGATATATCCAGTCTCACCATCAATTATTACCTCTCTTGTTGACCCAGCATCCACGCCAATTACTGGTAATTTAGCTAGGGATGCTTCGATTGGAGATATTGGCATAGCTTCGTTATCACTTGAGATTAGGCAAATATCGGCAATGCTCCAAATATCTGATGGCGTTGTAAAGCCAAGCTCAATTACATTTGCAAGAGCGTTAGATTTGAATCGATCTGCAATTGTCTTCTTGATTGAATCACCATCACCTGCAATCAAAAAGTAAATCTCTGGACGGGCCTGAGCAAGATCTAGTATTCGATCAATTCTTTTAATCGGAACTTTTCTTCCCAGCCATCCGACTACAACTCTCGCTTCATCAATGTTAAGTGAGGATCGAAGTTTCTTGCGGTCACCAAGTGAGAAGTCAGCTACCGCAGGCCATATGTTTAGTGCATTAGATCTGCGAATAATTCGCGCTTTCTTGATTTCATTGAGTACCTGTTGCCCTGAAACGAGAAAGAAGTCAGTAATCAAACTTAGAGAGATTTCAATGGCTTGAATGAGTCTTTCAAGGAGTGGATTGAAGTAACCACTTAATACATGGCCATGATAGGTGTGAACGATGGTGGGGCGATTTGGGAGGGTAAAAGTTGCAATTCTCCCCAAGACTCCCGCTTTGCTGGTGTGGGTATTTACGATATCTGGCCTAAAATCCTTTATTGCTCTGCGCAGTTGAAAGAATGAGGAAATAGTTGAGGCGAGAGAGTTCTTAGGTCCCAAGCCAATAATTTTTTTGTGAGGAATTTTACTTAGCCGGCTATCTTCTGTTTCAGATTTTGGGCATTCACCTACCAGAAGAAGATTTTCAATCTCATTTTTACTTAGACCTTGGCTGAGGTTAAAAAGCCACTGCGATGTACCACCCACATTGAAGCGGGTCATAATGCTTAGAACTCTCAAGTTCTTCCCTTCATGCCAAGCTAAGAATTTCCAACTCTTCCAATTCTAGTTTAACTATCGGGAATAGCTCTTTGACTTGCCCAAGCTTTGTTGCAGAGGCAATTGGGGCTGAAACGGTGACTTGGGCGCGAAGCCAAGCAAGTGCGACTATTGCAATACTTGTTAAGCGCCATGGGACCAGTAGTGAATATCAATTTCAAAGATGCGATCTAAAAATAGGGGGCGAGGCGAAAAGGGTGGACGATTTTGAGCTAAAGCATTGCGTCAGGAGTTAGTTAGCTAATCCTGCTTAATCTACTTAGCGTGTAGGTGAATTTTACTTTCTCTCTGAGTTTTTAACTCATCCACCGTTAGGAATCATCCTTTAAGCGCTAAACTTTAAATACATTCACTCTTTGCGGAGTGAAAATCGAGTTTACCAAATCTGCTAGAAAACATAAGATCGGCAAGCAACGCGCCAGGGAGGTCATCGCTACATCAACTCCTACTATGTTTTTTGAAGGCGGGGTTAGCAAATTACGTTGGGTTGGAACGGATCGAATAGGATTGGAGTTAGAGATACTCGCTCTGGAGGAGAGTGAGGTTTGGCTAGTTATTCATGTGATGCCACTTAATTTTAGAAGGAGAAAAGTTGAGTAAGAGATGGAAGGTAGGAGAAAGTTTTACTACTGATTATGGAATTGAATTAACCCTTGGCCCTGATATTGATTTAGAGAGCGAGGTAGTTATTCTCTCAAATGGAAAGCGGCTTACTGATGAGCTTATTCAAGAGCTAGCTGACTGTGATTGCCTTGCAAATAGATCAGTAGCGGAGAAGAAATTAGGAGAGTAGGGCTAGTTCTTCTTTATTTAATTCAACTATAGGCATGATCTCTTTAATCTGCTCAAGTTTTGTTGCTGATGCAATAGGGGCAGCAACTGTTCTCTGAGCCCTAAGCCAAGCAAGTGAGATTGAAGCAATAGAGGTTTTTCTCTCCTTGGCTATCTGATCCAGTTTTTCAAGCATCGTCCAACCACGTTCATTTCCATAAGCGTTTGAAACACCAGTTGCGCGAACTGATTCAACGCTAGCTCCAGGTCGGTATTTGCCGGTTAAGAAACCGCGGGCAAGGCCATAGAAAGGAATTTGTGAAAGATTATTCTTCTCAAGAGTATCTCTAAGAGTGCGCTCATATTCACGCTCCATTAAATTGTATTGATCTTGTGATGCGATGTAGGAGGCAAGGTTTAGCTCCTTTGAAATATCCAGGGATTCTTGCAGCCTTTCGGGTGTGAAATTAGAAGCAGCGATATATCTAACTTTTCCTGACCTAATCAGAGAGTCATATGCTCCAAGGCTCTGCTCTATTGGAGTATCTAGATCATCTTGATGGGAGTAGTAGATGTCGATGTAATCACTTCCAAGGCGCTTTAGTGAATCTTCGCAGGCAGAGATGATGTTTGAGGGGCTAAGCCCTGGCTTGGTATCAAGCTTTCCAACCTTTGTAGCGATAATCATCTGATCTCTATTGCCTCTTTTTTTCATCCAATTACCAATAATTGTTTCTGATTCACCGCCAATATGGCCTGGGGCCCATTGGGAGTACATATCTGCAGTATCAATGAAGTTTCCACCATTATCGGCATAGAAACTTAATACCGCTTCAGAGTTATCTTTATCTGCGCTATAGCCAAAGACATTGCCACCTAGACAGAGTGGATAGGTAGTTAGATCAGTATTGGCAAGCTTAATCATTAGCTAGATCTGCAAGCTGAGAATCTTTTGGCGAGAGATTAAAGCGATATCCCACATTTCTAACAGTTCCAATGATTGCTTCAAACTCTGTTCCAAGCTTTGATCTAAGACGTCTGATATGGACATCAACAGTTCTAGTGCCACCAAAGTAGTCATAGCCCCAGATCTCTTGGAGGAGTTGAGATCTTGTAAAAACTCTACCTGGATGCTGGGCAAGGTATTTTAGAAGTTCAAATTCTTTATAGGTTAGATCAAGTGCGCGACCTTTAATCTTTGCGGTGTAACTCTTCTCATCGATTATTACATCTCCGCTTTTTATCTCACCTGATGTTGGATCTGCTTGAATTCGAAGCGCCTCTAGTTTTCCTATTGCCACTCTAACCCTGGCATCAACCTCTGCTGGTCCTGCGCTGTCAAGGACGACATCATCAAATCCCCAATCGGCGCTCGTTGCCGAGAGGCCGCCTTCGGTAGTAATTAAAAGAATAGGGCAGCCAACTCCAGTTGTCTTTATTAATTTAGTTAGTGATTTAGCTGCGCTTAGATCTCGCCTTGCATCAACAAATAAAACATCAACTTCTGGGATATCTACTAATACTGAAGCCACTGCTGGCAGGATT
>Ga0194133_10001979_pt1 | contig 33266 bp, 32 predicted proteins | sample TA2KigOf40mmetaG_FD_155448 | JGI IMG/M metagenome (GOLD analysis project Ga0194133, IMG submission 155448) | Freshwater microbial communities from Lake Tanganyika, Tanzania - TA2015055 Kigoma Offshore 40m | ecosystem: Environmental > Aquatic > Freshwater > Lake | place: Tanzania: Lake...
ATTTTTTGATTGTTTTAACCTTGTCCATGAGTATAAAGTGTCGTCGTGAAACTGACTGACGTCCAAATTCTCCATTGATGTAACTACTCCAGACTTTGTAAGCAACTTTCCGATTTGTCGCCCGATATACCTTAACATCATAAAATTTTCAAAAAAGATTTTCAAAAAATATCCAAATTGTTACCTAAGATCTTGCTCAGTTAGTTGCATCTTTAGCTGATCATCTTCACCTAGGGTCTTAGCCACCCACTTAATTAAGTGAGATCCCTCAAAAGTCTCGCAGTCAGTAACATCAAGTTTTAATCCTAAAAATAAAAGCAACTCTGTTACCATGGCTAAATCGAACAATACGTAGGGTTTCAATTATCGAATCCGACAGATCACCTTTGGTAAGAGCTTTTAATCTCGGTGAGCCCTTGTTAGTTTCAGGACTGGCATGTTCGAGTGTCATTGAAGCAGCTTTTTTAAGAATATCTGAACCTCCAATAAAAGTACGGACGTCACTTTCAACAAACCTTAAAATGAAATATTTTTAGAATTTATCCTAACGTTTATAGTGAAAGAACTTTTAACTTAAGTCACATTGTATTTATCTATTTTTATTGAAAATTGTTTTTAATTAACCTGGTTTGTTCAGTGTCTTGCTTGACATCATTGTAAGATGCCAAGTCAACTTTTTTAAGCCTCTTCGTCGGTCCTATAGCAAAACATGACCTGTACTTTATGGCTGCAGTTCTGAGTGATGATGTCGAATCCAGATTAAGGTTTGACCTGGCATGGCCAACACTGGAACCGAGAAAAAATGTGATTAATAAAAAAGTTAAAATAAATAATAGTTCATGCAAAAATAATATTTAATCTTGCGTGGTTTAATTACCCTTCGAGAGCTTTTGAGACCTCGCTGTTTTCTGATACAATTTCGTCCAGAGATGTGGTAGAAGACTTATTTTCTTCACGTGAATCAACTTCTTCTGTCCCTTCAACATCTGCCATAAGTTTGTTAAAAAAGCTTTCTTTAAGGTTCGCGTTCTGGAAACATTAAACTTCTTTATAAAAGACTGTCAAAAATAGGAAAAGTATTGATTTAATAAATCAGAAAATTGCCTGTTTTGTTGGAGAAATATCTGATAAGCTTAGTCGTCTGGTTATTTCCTAATTTTGAAAAAATATTTAATAAACAAATTGTCTGACCATAGTGTTTTATTTTCAAAAGAAGCAAATAAAAACTCCAGTATTTTTACCGAATTCTCTGATGACAAGTTACTTAAGTTGACTCCACCTGGGCAGCTAACCTGACGGAAAAAGTCAACGTTCTGGGGAGTAAAAATTGATTCATATTAGCTCAAAATCAATACACTTTCGGGCTTTTTTCTAAACCTGTAAATTCTCTTTGGATCCATTCCCTGTTAAACTCTGATTTTTATCCAAGCTCTGATTGACTTGATCCAAAGGGTTGTCAATCATCTTTTCTGCAGTGACAACCTGAAATTGGCTCTGTAAAAATAAGACTGCACTTAAAGTACGATAAACGAATTTAGTCATACCGTCTCATAAACAATTGATTGTTGGTACTCCTCTTGCTCATCGTAGTCTGGGCAGTATTTGTCGTTGCCAGAATGAATACCTTCCTCACTATCTTCCACATTTTGTCCCGTATCGCTGATATTTGATTCACCCTATTTAAAATACCAAAATGGTTCGATGTTTAATATTTAATTAAGAGTCTCTCGAAAAATAGTATTCTGCCACCTGTGGATACCTATATCTATTAATGCTTTGAGGGATTTAAATGGAAACCAGAAAAAATGTGAATCTTACCTCACTAGCAATTTCTTTCTTTGTACTCTGGTTGTCAACTTCTACATTTGGATTTCTCCTTTCCAAATCGCCAGCCATAAAGTCTTCGACCTGTTGTTGCGTTGAAGAAGGTGACAAAGGCAAGGACATTCTTGCTGCTTCTTTGTTGGGTATCACAAGGGGAGCATCGGATGGAGTCCATCTAGGGGGAGACTCCTTCGGACCTTCCCCTTTGGACCCTTTTTGCCCTGGAGGAATGCTGAGAGCTTACCAAAGCCTTCAAATATTTTAGATTGGTTGTACAACAAAAAAAGTAAACAGACAGAAAGGCAGGGGGGAGAGTCCTGCTCCAAGCCAAAGTCAGGGAATGTTACTTTCAATGGGGAGATTTAGAGAAGAGAGAGGGTGGGAAAAAGTCAAGCACTTAAAAGCAAAAGCAGACGGGGATTAATTGACATACGTGAACCTCACATTTCCAAGGTTCCATTTTCTCCATTGTCACTGCATGTTTATTTTTCATCCTTTTATTTTCTGACGCAACCATTCATAGGTATCTAAAATTTCATAAGACAACATGCAGTGCGTTAACAACATGAAATAGGTTGCGTGAGTTGTTATTATTTCTGACATTTTACCAAATTTGCCACACTTTAAATCTGGCATTCCTGAATGTTGTCAAATTCAAATTTGTTTTTGTAACGGAAATTTGCTTCAAAAATTAGGAGTAGGATTTTCGGATGTCAGAATTCAGAAATCCTAGGGGTGACATTAATTTTATGTAGGGTTTTATTTAAATGAAACGTTGAGCAATGAGTCACATACCAACTCCGTCTGGAATAGCGAGACCTGTAAGCAGACTTCCTGCAGCAACCAGGTTCGCTCTTTGTATTTTCAAAAGTTAATTTTTTTTAGGTTGTAAGTTGTTAAGAGGTGTCGTCCCTGAAAGAATTGGTATTTCAAAGGAGCATTTCAATCCCGTTTTGATATTTCAAACTATTTTTAGGGGCTTTCATAATCTGTACCAAGTTTTAAAGGATTAATAAAAGTGTTTTTAAGTTAAAGAGAAATTCTACAACTTTTTAGTCGTTCCTAAATCATCTTTTTTTGTCTTCGTATACAGCTCTGCCATGAAGCCTCCAGCAACTTCTAGTCTAAAAACAGTAGGCCCAAAGCGTGCGAGAGGAGCATCGACAGATCTAGAGGATGGGATGGCAGCAAAAAGACCAAAACCATTAGGGATTTCAAAAGGTGAAACTATTCTTGCATGCAGAAAGCTTAATATTAGATAGTTTTTGTTAAGTAATCTTTATGCAATTACTAAAACATTTACAAGCAACTAATAATGCCTTTACAAAATTGTCTAAACTACTGTCGTTATTACTTATAGTTTCTTCAAAACTCTCTCAATCTATGGTTAACCTAAACAGAAAGCCCCTTGGGGGACAGGTTACGTCGCTCAGAAAGACAGGTCGCTTTCCTGGATTTTTCTTACATTTTAATTTCTTGACCCTTTTTATTGTTTAGCTGGCATTACTGGGGCAACTAGTGTTCGTACCGGATCAAGCCGAGTAGCTATGTCTGACCGGACAAATACTAGTCGGATAAATCCAGTGTAAGCAAATTGAGATGTTTGCCATTTTTCCAGATAAATCAAATGAAGCTTAAAATTCAATTTAAATTTAGAGCCACTGAAAGAAAGACTGCTGAAGCAGCTGGAAAACCAGGAAAAAGACAAGGTATTTAGCGAGAGTAAATTGTCTTTGTTGAATTGTCAACCTATGCAAAATTATGTTGCACAGCTTGGGATGTAAAGGGCCGTCTCGAAGATATGGAAGATGCTTACGCTGAGACCCGTAAGCGCGTCGCTTCGCTTGAAAGTTTGAATCAAATGTTGCAGGTTGTAAACCTCACTCTTCGATTTTGGTTCAAGTCACTAGTTTAATTTCATCTTTAGGTTGATAATATGAAAAAGGAAACTGTTGTTTTAACAAATACGGAGGAGTTGGAGTCTGCTCGAAATGAAATTCGCAGGTTAAAAGAGGACTTAAACGGGAAGGAAGAAGAACTTAGGCAAAATGCGAGGAAGATGGACGATTTAAATTATAGCAAATCTTCTTTGGAGCGAAGACTTAGGGAGGCTGAAGATGATCTGTCAACGAAGCAAACTGAATTGACCGGTCTCAGAACCACGGTTGCTGAGATCATAAGCTCAGCAGCAGGAACAGAGGCCAAACTTTCTGCTTGCCAAACAGAGTTGGAAAAGGCAACAAAGAAGGTATCTTTTCGCAGTCGTAGTTTACTAAGGTATTCTCACTATGTAAGTCATTTTCAGAATTCAGAGCTAGAAACATTAGTTTCGGAGCAAAAAGAAGCAATCAGAAACTTTCAAGTAAAAACTACCCTTATTTATATTATTATGTTAGACAAACAATTTAATAAATTCAAATTATTTACAGGAAATGGAACGATCGTTTGAGACTGAGCGTCGACGTTTGCATAACACAATCCTAGAGCTCAAGGGCAATATACGCGTATTCTGCAGAATAAGGTATTTCACTTTTTTATCAGAAATCTACATAATATATCATGCAAATGCTTACTTTTAGACCCTTGCTCGGCCAAGAAAAAGAAAAGTTTCAAGATATCAAACACATCTCGATCAACAGCAACAAAAGCCTAGAGATTTCGAAGCCAAATGGTAAAAAATATCTTGGAATTAGTTTTTGTACCATTATTTTTTCATACTGTAAGACAGTAAATCTATGAAAATATAATTTAATTTAATTTGGTTCAGAGAATACAACGGGCAACGCGAATGGAAAAGTTGAAAAATTCCAGGTACTCTTAATATTTTCAATTTCAATATATTTCAAATAATTTTTATTCTGCTTTTTGACATGATCAAAAAGTTTGAGTTTGACCACGTGTTCGGACAAACTACAAGTCAGTCTACAGTTTTCGAGGAAATAAGCCAATTGATTCAAAGCGCAATCGACGGATACAATGTTTGTATTTTTGCCTATGGCCAGGTAAAGATTCATACAAACGATTTAGCTATTTGCTTGAAAAAGTCATACTACGAAATTTGCAGACTGGTAGTGGAAAGACCTTTACAATGGAAGGAGGCGACGAGTCCTACAACCAGGGCATCATTCCACGCACTATTGAAAAGATTTACGAGGAAACTAAAATTTTATCAGGAAAGGTAATGATTGAAAACAACATTTTGAATGCCTCAATGATTTTTTTGCGGGACTTGCTCTTTAACTTTCCGCACTTCTAAAATAAGGGTTGGTCGTACAAAATGGAGGCCAGCTTTCTGGAAATTTACAATGAGGAGATTCGTGATCTTCTAGCAACTGAAAAGGGCCTTAAGTACGAGATAAAAAAAGTAGATTCAAAGACCAACGACATATATGTTCCGAACCTTAAGGTATGGTTTCAGTTTTGTTTGAACCTGGAATTTTTCATTCAGACCTCTTTCCTACCCTAGGTGGAAGATGTCACTACCGGCAGCACAATTCTCTCACTTCTAGAACGTGCAAAAAGAAATCGAATCGTCGCAGCAACAAACTGCAACGAAAGATCCTCTAGATCTCATTCGGTAAGACTTAATATAAAGGCTGAGTTTCACCACCGTTTTCAGGCCATTTTTCTGCATTAAGAACGGTTGTGAGACTCAGTCATGAGAAAGCCAAGGGCAAAAACTAAATTTTTGAATGCTTGTTCAATAACTTGACATAGGTCTTTATGCTTAAAATATCTGGCCAAAACTCGATCACAAGCGAGGCCTGTTGTGGTACACTCAACTTAGTAAGTTCAATCTTTTATTTCATTTTATACTTAAGTCGAACTAAATGTAAGCTATTTTTCATTTAAAGGTGGACCTCGCAGGATCAGAACGTCTTAAAGACTCTGGCTCAACAGGTATGCGGCTAGAGGAGACGAAAAACATCAACAGCTCCCTGTCAAATCTGAGCAAGGTTATCATGGCCCTAGCTAGCAACAAGGTAGATTTAGAATAAAAAGTTTTAAATGTTCAGTCCATGATCTGCTTTACTTTTTAGGACGGTCACATCCCCTATAGAGATTCCAAGCTGACACATCTTTTGATGAATTCTTTAGGTGGAAATTCCAAGACTTTGATGTTTGTTAATTTGTCTCCTAGGCAAGTGTCTTAAGAGAAATCCTTGGTCCATTATTAGATTGAAGTATGACGTTATCTTTTTTATCGTTTTAGGGAAGACTTTTTGAACGAGACATTGAATTCACTTCGGTTTGCAAAGCGCGTAAATCAATGTCAAATCGGTACAGCTACAAAGAAAGTTCAACCCATATCTTAGACATTTGCAAGAAGATCTAAGCCTGCGTAATTTGTTGCACCAAGTCGGGGTGAAACGAGAGGAAAATTCTTCATTCGATTTGTTTATGATTTAGAAGTCATTTCTTAAATTTCCTTAGTTGATTGACGTACATTTTTGTGACTAATATATTTTGATACTTACGTCTTTTTCGCCTCAAGAAATTACATTTTGAAGCCAATAAGAGAGTCAAGTGTCTGAGAAATTATCCATTTTTTCATCAGTCGTGGCCGATCGGTCAAAGGCCCCTGACTTCTAATTAAGATTTAAGGTTGTAGGTTCAAATGCCCACCCATGCTAGCAATTTTTCGGGCCCATGATTGCATGAAAATCAACAAAGGTCGTAGTAATCTGCAGTTACTGTGGACAAAATTAAATTCCAACATTAGGCCTCTGATAAATGTGTTGATCACGCACTAACATCGCGTGAGTATTCTGCACAAGATCATTATTATTATATAGCTTTCAGATTGGGCTCATTTAAAACTAAAGCTTTCATAACTTTTCTGTATTTAAGTATTGAAAAATACAAAAACAAATAATGTAAAGCGCACTTGTAACAAATTTAAACTTCTTAATAACATTGTCAAACAATGATCCAGACTCTATAGAATCGTAGAATAGCTCTTTCTTAAAACCTTTTGGGTCCAAGCAAAAATTTAGCTGCCAAACATATGTGGTCAGACGGCAGGTAGCGACAGGGTAAACCTCCCAATTCAGTTATTTTAGGTCCTGGCAAAAGATTCAGCCTAAAGAAAGTTGGTGAAAGCCACCAAATATGATGAAAAATACAGACAAAAACATACTTATTACCTTGAAAGTAATTTAAGGTTTCCTTCAGCTGTCATCCATCTGCGAAATCGGTTTTGAACACATGAGTAGAAAATATAATCTACAGTCAGGTAACCTTGCTGAAATGCCGATGCCTAAAAAGTTTGAAAGATTTTACGCACTTCAAACAGATAGTGCTTTTCTTCTTTTTTGAAGAGCAAACTATATACGTTCATACCCCGACATTTCCTTGGGTTGGTTTGTATGCAGACTTGAATCGGAAAGAGTGAGACAAAGACCCAGAGCCAAAAAGTTCATTGAATCTTGAATGAATCTCTTGACTGAAAAAAGCTCCATTGCCTCGAACTGAGTTGTGTAGTCTTGAAATGAAGAAAACAAAAATAAATATCCAAGAAATATTTATAAAATAGTTTTGTCTAAAAACCTTGTAGAATTCCGATTAGTTGAGTCGATGTGTCGATTATATTTCAGTTCCAAGTGCTGGAAAAGATTATAACGAAATGATTTTTAGATAAATTTTTAATATACTTGTGATTATACTTTGCAGTGGTCAGTTATTCCGAGGTGAGGTGGCAACAAAAAGTTTCCCAAACGTCCTCCAGTAGAAGAGTGGTCAAGCTGCTTTGATTTTCCGTCGAAATGGAAATTACCCTCTGTTAAAAATTTATAGATCGGAGTGTGAGGGGCAAGGTTCAGGTCGCCTGTGACAATACAAGGGTAGAATGCTGGTTCTGGAGGCTGGTTACCTTTTCGCATGTACCCACAGAAAGAGAGACGATCTAATTCTAAAAAACATTAAAATCATTTCGTGTTTAAACTGGTGTTAAAATAGAAATTATACCAGCCAAGAGAATTGCAAGCTGAGCCAACTTTATGTCGTGTCTTCTAGGATTATAAAGTAAGTGAGTTGTTGCTACGCAAAACGATTGCTCATCACGTGGATCCACACTCAATGGACGAAACTTTGCCACTATTCCAACATTGTCTCTGTCTAAAAAGCCTTCGAGCGATTGATTATACTCAACTTCTTCCCAGTGTTCTAAAACTAGCTGTTTCTAATGTCAGCCAAATTTTCAAGAGTTTTATATTTGTTGATTGCTAACCTCGTTTTCTTTGAAGAATATGGCACAACCATCAGTCTTTTCATTGGTACGTTTTTTGTAAAGCCCTTGATAACCTAAATTTGATAATGCCGGCACGAAATGCGATGTAAAGTGTTGCAAATCCACTTCTTGAAGGCAAACAATCTGACAGTTAAGGACAGATATTTCTTCGACGATCCCCTCAAATCGAGTTTCCCAGTTTAGGATGTCGTCTGCTTTCCCTGAAATATTAAAAATTAAAAACTTTAATACGCGAAAACATTTAAGAATTATGGCTTTTTATTGTATATAACCTTTGTATAACTCAGGGTGACTGCGACAAAGATGGTCTGAGAGAACATTATAAGACATGACAGAAATCAAACTGTGATTATAAGGAATTCTCTCGTTAGCGTATTTTTCGCCTAGACCAGTCAAGGACCACGTTCTAAGTGAAAGGCTTATAGGAGTGGAGCTGCCACCTATTATGATAAAAATTTGCATGGATTTTTGCTCGTTTTTTACAATCTATAACAGTTGTTTTACCTCGTGGCACAGCATTTTTAGCATCCATGCAAAGTGTTAACTTTGCATCTCCACTATCACTTTCAACAAGATCTTTTGAGTCTTTGGAAGCTTTTGCAGCACTTACTTCTTGTTGACTTGCTTTCAACAGCCTGTTGTTAGACAAAAATCTAAACTTTTTCTTCTTGACATTAACCCCACTGTTTGGGGAGATCTCCACTTTCTCACTATTTCCCACATTAGTCTGTTGGCCTTTTCGTTTCATTTATGTCTACACCCTTACTTATTAGTAGTTATAACATATTAATAAACAATTCAACGTTAACACCACTTAATTTAGACGATCTTTTATTTGATTTTTGACAAAAATCCACTTACTTTAAACAAATTTTTCAGTTCTTCTATACTCGTAAATCATAGAAATTAAATTTACAAAAATCTCTCAGTCCATTAACCAATTTCGGATTTTCGCAAAAACCAACCTCGAATTGTAATGTTTGTTTCTTTGTTTATAATCACCGCCTAAACCTCCTTTATGGGGGGCGCGGAAGGAGAGGTTTCAGGCTTAATATAGTTTGGCCATCAGTGATGAGGGTTTTTGGTTAGCGGTCACTTGGTTCAAACATAGGAAGTTTTCTACTGCAGACCTTTAGGCTGGGAGGAAGGAGAAGGAGCCGGGTGTGGGGTGTGCAGCCCTTGTTGATGTGGATAGTACCCAGTTTTTCAAATGGGAAAATCAAAATAAAAGTGAATCAAGTTTATTGAACTACTTACAAAACTAATACACCAATTTTTTGTCAAAGGGATTCTGTCACAGCCTATTCAACGTTTGAATCTTATGAAATGAACAAATAAAAAAAATTTCTAATGCTTTTTTGCTCATATTACAAAAATATTTTACAAACATTTTACAATTTTAAGACTATACATTCTACTTTTTTTTTTTTGTAAAAAATGACTCAGTTTAATCAAAATTATTCATTTGAATCAGGTGGCGAACCCATCTGTCCATTCGAAAAAAGGCTAACAATTCCAAGGGCTGCTATGGCTTGCTGCCAATACTGGGTATGTAGGAAGCCCAGGAAACGATGTGCTTTTAGAGAGAAAATGTTAATTAAAAATGAGTTTTTAATGTATCTAAAAAGAAACTAACTGGCTTAAAAGCTGCGGCTGCGGTGGTTTCTTATGTTTAGTTAAGCTGCCTGTGGTCATTGACTTAGAAGAGGACTTTTTGGGAGTAATGGTGAAAGTTTTGTCCCTGAAAAAAGAAAAGTAAAATTTCGTAACTGTCTTATCGATTCGAATAGCAAAAAAATCTAGATAGAAAATAAAGAATACCTTGTCATCATGGACCTTACTCCTCTCATGAGAGAATGGGCTGCTTTTATAACTAGTTGACGCTTATCCTCGTCAATATCACCTTCCATTACCCTACAAAAGGTCAAAAGTTCAATACAATACAGACTGATGATTAAATTTATGAATTTTATTACTTCCGTTCGACCGGTAGCCCCTTTTCAATGCACAAGTCGCCAAGAGATTTGAACTTTCCTTGGTCTTCCTTACATAAATGACTTATGTTGATGGGAGGATTCGATGAGGATCTAATCAGATAACCAATTTAAAATGCTTTCGCGTCAGTTTATCAATAGAACTTTACCTCTGATCTTTGGTTGGTTCCTTACTTTTTTGATTGTTTTTCCCTTCACCATTTTTCAGTGCCATTTCAAAGCTCTCCTCTTGAGGCTCCATATACTGATTGGATGGGCATGCACCTATTGTGCCGAAAACCTTGGCATTTTTATTTTCTTTACCAACGCTAGTGCAATCAAAAGACTTTCTATAAAGTTTTTCAATAGGTGATGACTCTACCAATTTAGAGTCAATTGAAAAAGATTTTTCCAAAATCCCTTTATGAGGCAAAGGGCTCGAGTGGGCGGAAGGTGAACTACGAGGTTTAACATGGTTTTTAAATTTGGTTAAAAATAATGCGTGATCAAACTTACTTAGTTCTGCTGCTTAAAGAAAATCTTCCACTATCTGCAGTCATGATACTTTGAGATAAAGGCGGCTGCAGATCAAGGCCAAGAATTTTTGATGCCTTTGCCGTTGAGGAGGATGCGATGACAGAGTTTGATCGCTTTGCAGGTGAAGAATTAAGAAGTGTTTTGCGAGTTTTACAATCTTTCTTCTATGTATTTTCAAAGACAGATCATTAACTTTTGAATATCATAACCCTGGCAATAAATTTTAGCTCACGTGTATTTCATCTTGTGTTTCTCCTCCAATTTTTATTTCACAAACATGTCGTTTACCATGTAAGATTGCTGCCGCACTTTGAGGTCTGTAATGTTCATTTGGCTCGGCGTCAACTAAAAAATTGGTTATTTCGAATTTTTAAAAAGTTTTCTAAGTGAAAATTCAAGATAAACTTTTTGAAGAAAATTTGCCTTGATTTTCCTCTGCAATCAGGTCTTTGATGATGTCAGAGTTAATATATATGGACTCGGAATTTTCTCGCCTTTCTCTTACAGAAGGCAATGTGGAAGTATTAGAATGTTTGCTGTGAGTAGATTGAGATCGTTGAACCACAGCTGGGAATCAAAAGACTGATGAAATGCAGTTTCTCTAATACTTAAAACATTTATGAAATAATCAACCTGAAGCAGAGGACGATGAACCCCTCCTTTGTGGGTGATCTGATATGTGAGAAGATCCAGAAGAGGTTATTGTTCCAGCATCAGCACCGCCCGTGCTGGTACTCAAGGAAAATAATGATCCATGGAAGTTTCCATTAAGAACTCCGGCCCCAGATGCAATGCTTGAATTAAGTCCTGAAGGTAAAATAAGCACAGTTAATCAATTGAAGAGACATTTTCATGTGCCACAAAATACCTGGTAGCTTTTCAGCTCGGAATAGGGTGTTTGAGTCAAGAGAGAATCTTTTTGTAGTTTGCATCTTTGCCCTCTTGGCTATTTTAGATACCTCAGCTCGGGTGGACTCGACAAATTTCCTTTGAGAGGGGCTAGTTGCCTGAAGCATTGATGTTACTTGCTCCAAAAATACTACGAGTCGCTCTGTTGCAGATTCATAGGTGCGACGACTGTCCTCCATCTTGAAATTTTTTGTAAAAAGTTATTAGAAAATGAGCGAGGCACAAATTTCAAGTTTCAAAATGCACCGCAATAAGCTTCCACCGGAGATGATCAACCTCTTTCTCAAGCTCAATTTGCTGTTTCGAATGGGCTCTATACATTTTGATCCTAGAGTTTATCAATTGTTTTGGATATTTTCAATTGAAATTGTGTGCCAATAAATCTAAGAACCTCAAAAGTTGCTCCCTTAATCTTCTATTGTCCTCCAAAAGTCTTTGACACTCCAGACGTATGCGAAATAGTTCAGTATCTCTTTCAGCTAGATTTCTATGGGCGTTGTTAACATCACTTTGGAGCAATTGAATCTCACATACTTTCTTGTGAAGTTTGCGTTCTAGTTCAGAGTCACTGTACTTACAACCTTCCATCTCTCCCCCGCAGTCAGACTTCAAAGAATACTAAAAAGTGGTTGTTGAAAACAAAAAAATGATTGTAAAAAATCTTCATTACTATGCTTGTGTTTATTTTAGCTTATTTTTAAATATTTACCATGCCAATTTCATTATTTTAACAAGGATTTAAGTTCGCAGAACAAATTGGAAAAAACTTTTTTTTGCATATCTCAAATGAAGTTGTGACTAACCTACTTACTAAAAGCACATAAACTATTTAAAAAATAGAACCTGTGTAATACTTTCTTTTATCTCTAATTATTTATATTCCTTGAGTGATTTACCTTAAAAGCATCGTCTCTGTGATTCCTGCTGTGTTTGTTACTCATTGTTACCGCAGCAAAGAAGTCACCATTTCTAACAACAAAGTCGTCTCCTATGCACTGAAAATATAAAACTTATTGGTCATGGTTTTAATACTATTTGTCCAAAAAACACTTGATGCTTTTGAGAGTAAAACGGCCATTGGCAGATGTGACCTTTTTTTAATGCATTATGACACTTTTAACAAGTTCTTTTTTATCATTATGATTTGATTTTGAGCTAATCATTAATCAATCAGATTGTCATTATAAATAAATTGAAATGACAATATCTCTCTGATGTAAAAAAATTTAAAACCTGATTTGTCTCAATTGGCAAATTGAAAGCCCATCTCTGACCATTCCGTTTCCGTGAAGGAGAAACCCAGGTCATCACAAGTCTGTAAAAGTCACAATGACATGAGATTCTTTTTGAAAAATCGAAATTTGGGTCATTACAGCCGAGTTAAAGATATATGGTTGAGAAACTTACTCTCTCAAAATTTAAATTTATTTTTCATAATTTAAATTCGATCTTCGATCAGTAATCTTTGAAAATATTTTTTTTCAATTGACGTTCTTGTCCTAATTCCTCATTGAAAATCACGCTCAATTTTTAGTGAGAAAGGTCAAGCTGAGCTTCCATGATGAAAATCGATTATCCAAATAACTTTGAATAATAATATTTTCTAAAGTCCATCCCAGGGGCACATCACTAAGGTCACATTTGTTAAAAATGCAGTATATCAGACATTAAGGGAATGAAAATTCTTAAAAATATCTTGTCAGCATGCAAACCTGCTTTAATTTTCTGAAAGGAATCTTTGCATCTTGGTCCAAGTACGACATATTTTCATTTCCAGGGGATTCAGTATCGAAGCCAGAGTTGTCAAGTGTTTCCTGAGACAAAACAGATTTTTGTTAACTATTAAAAGTTTCCATGTAAGTCTCAAGTTTATATATAGCTACCTGTTTGTCTAAATAAGCTTTAAAGCTACTCGAAGACATCCACTGATCTTCAAAATTAAGCCTATCACCAACCTCTTGCTCATCACTGCTATTGTCACCGATCTAAAGTTTATATTACTTAGTTACATGAAATTTGAAATGGAGTTTTGTGTGGAAATATATTTTGTTGCAATTAAGCCTATTTTAGTGTTAAGTTTGAAAGCCGGATTTTGATAAATAATTAAACTTACCATAATGTTTTTACTCAACATCTGCAAACGTAGTTTGTTTGATGACCTGCTTGGTGAAGCAACTATTGGAATTGACAGTCTTCCACTTTCAGATGCTAGCAATGTGTCTTTTGAAAGGTGCGCACATGGGTCGCTGGAGTTTGCTAGATCACTCGGGTGCCGTTTAGAAGCTTGTTGACGTTCATTCTTTCGAACATTTTGCATTATCTCTTGAGCAAAAGAAGACTTGAACCCTAAAAATTATTTGTTGCCGAAATTTGGTTTCAAATTTGTAAAAAATTCCTAATACCATATGGTGGAGATCCAGGCTCACTATGTGAGTCGTCGTGCATGAATTCTCGCATTAACATCTCTGGGTTCAAACTTTTTGAGTTTGGAGAAGCCATGTCTTTTGGCAACTGGTTATTTTCTTCTCGTGGCAGAACTGGCAATTCTGACTGGAAGTATGTCGTCTGTGGTGAAGCAGTTGCCCTTTCAAGGATTAAAAACTTCATTCTCAAAATGGTTTTGGAATACAAAATAATTAATTCCAATTTCAATTTTTAATATCAGATTCAATTTTTTATTTAGAGCTAGAGATTTCTTACCAGGACGAAAACTGAGACGCCTCGAGGTTAGCAGAAGATGTTAGACTAGGTAAACTGTTTCTTAAAATAGAGACTTGACCACCGACATTAAATTGTGGTCTAAATGAAGTCTGAAAAAAGAATGTTTTAAGTAAAACGGTACAAAATTAAAGCCCCCAATATCTTCATCCCTAATTTTTTTTAGCACAACTTGCAAGGTACCTAACTTTCAACCCTCATTGGGCTGTCATAGATGACAGTAAATTATGACCCAAGTGCAAGCCACTTATTTCTCCATTCTCCGTTATACCTCAGTATTTAAATCGTGTCTCGATTTAGAATCCATTTAGAATGTGACACCTCATTGGAATAGCGCTTATAAACGTAACTTGCCTAGAAAAATACAATACAATGTCAGAAAATATCAAAAAAAAGGATTGCTCAAAATCTACTGCTTTTTCCCTTACACATGAACCGAATGGAGCACTCACTAAACAAGTCATTTTAAGTTCAACGTTGCTCTATACTTTTTCATTGCATATACTCACTTTGGGATCCTGACAGGAAGACTTTTCTATTATAAAAAGGTCACACTTTTAATTTTCACCAGTCATCGTGATACTTGTTTGAAATGAACAGATATTGAAAAACCAAGATTGTTTAAATTGATGACAATTTGCTCGTGAAGATTTGTTTTTAGATGTGAAGTATCAATGGCCTGCAAAGTAAAACACCAAACAAGTGGTTAAACACAGAAAGACAATGGCACACACATGCATGACTGATTTTGTGAGGGGTTGTTAAATATGAAGCTAGAAGGACCAAATAAAGAGTGGTTGAATTGACAGCGGAGGATTTACTTGCCTGAGTCAGACTGATGCAAGGGTGCAGGTTCCTTTTCAATTTACCTTTTTTCAATTCCTTCACTTAATTTCATTCAATTCACTTTTCTTATTTTTTTTCGTCGATTTCACGGTTTTCATCTCATCCACAGAATCAAAATTTATATAGAAAGTTTGAAACCGAGTAACAAAGCTATCTAAGATACGTATAACCAGACGTATAACTCTGTGAATGTGATCTGCTATACGCAAATTGAATGTTTTGAAATGGTATCTGTATATTACTAAATTTGGAACATTCGAAATTTGCTTTAATTCACGAATGAACTCAAACTCAGATTCAAAAAAGCCTTTAAGATTAACGAGTTATTTGCATAAAGTGGAACTTGAGAGGCTACTTTAGATAGTTGCACTGCTCCTTTAAGCATTGTGAAATCTCAGGTATTGTTTCATTCTTGTACTTTATGGTCACTCCACTTCAAATGTGTCGCATTGAATTTAAAATTATTTCTAAAATTGAAGAAAACTTTCTTTTTTGTTAATTTTTTTTCAGATGGAGGCTCTTAACTTCCTTTTAGAAAAGTAATTGAGAACTGAATTCGAGCAAGGAAGAATGTCTTCCAAGCGAAGTGCTCATTCAAGTACGTTGATCACGTATATACAAGTGTACATGGAACTGAACAACGATTCTCAAAATAATCTTACTTTTAGGATTGTTAGAATATACGGCTGAAAGTGACAGTGAAGATGACTCCCCTGATCCCAAGCGCCCCTTCAATAATGGTCAAACAAAAGTACCGGCTTTTTTGAATTCGATGACACAAAACAATGTCTTTTGTTTATTTGATTAAACGTAAATAAATTTGATCTCGATTTCAGGGTCACTCATCAAATGAGCATATTTTGACATACTCAAGCTTTGAACACCAACGAACTTTGTCCGAGTCCAGTGCCAGCAGTGCCGGGGCAGATTTCAAGATGCCAGTGCAAGCGAAAAACGAGGAAGACCTTCGCATTATGGTGAGTATGTTAAAGGTTTCGCCTTAAAAATGATCTAAAAAAATTACTTGTATTGAGAAAAGTATCTTTGACAACTTTTTTGTAATCATTTTAAGCCGTCGTATTCGAAGCCCTTGAGGCGAGAGAGTCGCAATTCTGCAACAACTTCTGACGATGATGAAGTCAATCTAAAGGTATTGGTATTAAGATGTTAAAACTTAAAGGGCAAAATTGACTAACAATTTTTACTAAATAGACAGACTCAGAGTCAAATGACGAGGATGTAAGGTAAATTTTTTCAATATCTCGTCATCCAAGCAATGAGTGCTTTCTTTAAGAAATAGTATGAGTTATTTGAAAACTTTTTGAATCTAAAGTGACCTGAATATTTTTAATGTATTTTTATGATAGTTACCTCGAGAAGGGGAGTTACTCTTCTGTAGCTCAAAAAATGATGGCAAGTATGGGACATCAGCCTGGTAAAGGTCTTGGATTGAGGGGGCAAGGTATCACAACTCCAGTCGAGGCAAGTAAACAGAGAGGGAGGCGAGGTCTAGGGCTTATAATAAAGGGACTCGAAGAAGGACGAGTAGAGTGGGATCCTAGCCAAGAGCACATAGAAATTCACGAAACACCAAATTGGATGAAAAAGTCACAGTTGAAATGTCCGGAAAAAGACGGTTTGTGTGAAAATGAAAATGTTGAGTTGTTAATAAAGCAAGTTCCTTTGACCATTTTAGAACTAAATTCATGGATGGTTGAAGGCCAACGGAAGGAAACTATTGACGATGAGACCCTGTTTTGTGATGAGGAAATATTGCAAGCTGTTCTAAAGTGCAAGTCTGTATTTGACAGACTAGAACCTGAAGAGATGCGAAAAGCAAGAACAAGATCAAATCCATTTGAAACTATTCGAGGAGTCATTTTTTTGAACCGAGCTGCAATGAAAATGGCGAATATTGACGCTGTTTTTGACCATATGTTTACTGATCCAAGTAGGACTTTTCTTTCTTAAAAGTATCGTTAAACTTTTAGCGTAAAATATTTTCAGAGGCACCAGATGGTCAACCTTTAATTAACGAGGAAAGTCCGCTGCTGTTTTTTGCTGATGTATGTGCTGGACCAGGTTAACACTTTATTTTTGTTAAAATACATCTTTGAATGAGATGCAATTTCATAAAAGTTCCAAAAACTTACCTATTTTACCAAAGAAAAATTATCCCCAAGCAGAAGCTTACCCTAATTTTTTTCGAATTTTGTGGTTTTTAGTTTCAATCTTTTTTGTTAGGTTACATTTAAGGGTTTCTTTTATAGGAGGGTTCAGTGAGTACGTATTATGGAGGAAGAAGTGGCGAAGTAAAGGTTTTGGATTTACTCTACGAGGGAATAATGACTTTAAACTTGAAGATTTCTTCTCTGGGCCACGTAAGTTTAAGTATCTTTTCAAAATTTAATTTTCTTAAGTGAAATTGATTTATTCAAATGTTATTATCAAAATGCTACGACAGAATTGAATTTTCTCTTATAGCTGAAACTTTTGAGCCACACTACGGTGTAGATGGACGCGAAGGAGATGGAGACGTTTTTAAACAGCAGAACATTTTGGCATTTACGGATTTCGTTCTTGAAAACACTGAAGGGAAAGGTAAGATTGCACTCATTCTCAACTGTCTCCTTTCTATCCCTAACACATTTTTGTCGTCTTTCCCAAGGCGTTCATTTCATGATGGCTGATGGAGGATTTACAGTTGATGGAAAAGAAAATATCCAAGAGATTTTGTCTAAGCAGCTCTATTTGTGCCAATTTTTGGTTGCATTAGCGATCGTGAGAATAGGTGGAAATTTTGTTTGCAAAGTTTTTGATCTGTTCACTCCATTTAGGTAACTTTAAAATGATTTATAATCACCTACTTTTTTTGACTGAAGCTTTGGATGATTGTCTCATACAATTTGAATCAATCGTATTCTCTCTTTATCTTTTTTTTCGTTTTTGTAAAAAATTAAAAAATACAATAACTTCATGTCTGCTAAAAGTAAAGAGTCAACTTTTCCTTCAAGCAAGAATTCCAAACAATCCTTTTTTAATTTCGTAGTGTTGGACTAGTTTACCTGATGTACCGAGCTTTTGATGAAATCTGTATACATAAGCCAAATACTTCTCGACCTGCCAACTCAGAGCGATATCTTATCTGTAAAGGTCTTAAAGATGAAGCAAGAAGTATTAGAGACTATATGTTCAAAATCAACGAGAAACTTAATAAGGTGGGATTCCTATTTCCAAAGACCATCAACATCTAAATATTGCTTTGAATATAAAAGCCAACCATGATGATTTATGAAGAGATTTTTTTTCAAAGCTAATTTTAAGATTTATACTTTGAAGCTTGGAATCGATATTTTGGGCAACATCAAGTCAACTACAGATGTTGTCGAAATTGTTCCTATCCATTTAATGCAATCAGACGACGACTTCAACAATTACATCAGGGAATCTAATAATGAACTTGGCCAATGGTAATATTAAAATTAATCTTAAAATAATTGAAAATATATTTTCACAGTTACCAACTATTTTTTTAAAGGCAAATTACAGGCCTGCAAAAAATAGCTGCTTTTTATAGAGACACTAATTTAAGAGAGGATAAGCAGCACGAAATTCGTTCAAAGTGCCTTGAGTACTGGAAAGTTCCAGACCGGACAAGGAAAGCTCCTCCTCACGAATCCCCTGAGGTTAAAGACCCTTAAATATTTATTTAAAGACGTATTAAAACTTTTTAAAAATTACAGAGAAAGCTCAGGGAGTTACTGCAAAATGATGTTGCTTTTGTAAACGATCCAGGGGTGGAGCTTAGTGAACAAAACCTTGGCAAACTCCTCCCGTCAACTCCATCAGATTGGGAATTCACTTTGATGGTAAACAAAACTTCTCAGCTGGAGTTCAGCAATAAACGATAGGAAATTAATACTTTTAATTTTAGGGGAGCTGTAATAATGACAGCTTACGGTTTCTTCTCGGCACTGGGAGGTCGAAAACTTATTATCTAAAACCCTCAGGTCAATGGCAAAGAGTCGAAGAAAATCTAAAATTCGATTTACCTGCTAATACGTTGATTTATGCTGAGGTTGTTCAGGTAGAAATAAACTTTTTATTTTTTCATGGCTTTTAGCTCAAAAGACACATTTTACTAGGAAATGCGTGGAAATTCACGAAACATGCGACGAATAACGGCCCTACACATTGTCGATGCTGCCTTCCTTGGCGGAGAGGATATAAGAAAGTTAAATTACAAAAATCGACTAAAGCAGTGTAGCATATTTGCGAAAGCAATAAACAAACCAAGCTTACCCGATTACACACTGGTCAGGGTAAAGGAGATTTTCAGTCTGGATTCCATTGAGCAGGTTTAATCTTGGGAAAAACTCACTGGTATCTTTGACCCAATAAACCTCGTAAATTTTTCTTTTAAGGTCATGGAACAATTCAAGGTACGACTTCTCAAAGGATCGTTCGGGGAATGTAATACTTTTGATATACAACCTCACCCTGATCCTGCGATGACACGATATTTTTGCCCCTCCTCTATCCTCTTGTATAGAAGAGTAAAAGAACCTTACATGATTGCCTTCTCTAAAAGCCAACGACGAGAATATTGGTTTAACACCATGAAAAGAACATCTTTTTTCGAGTGTCCGTCGGATGCTGAAATAGATTTTAAAGCAACTTTTCAAAAAAGGTAATAAATGTTTGAATTTAAAAGATTCAAAATTTACTAAACATTTTTCATTTTGTTTAGACTAATTTGGAACTTCGCTCCAAAGAATCGTGAACCACCAATGCTTAAAGCTCCTCAATTTTTCCAACATCTAAGAACGCTCAAAATAAAAAATAACTAGGTTTTTCTTGAGTAAAATCTCGAGAAAACTAATTATTTAGTATTGCCTTCATCTGTTTTCAATGAAAACTTAAGTAATTCCAAATAAGAAAAGCCCAAAATCTGAACAAAGACTTTTTCAAAAAAATTTATTCCACTTCATCTATATCTAAGAAAATTCTTTTGTGGGAATATGAACAAGCTTGTAATACTACTTAAATATAAAGCCTTATTGTGCATTTTCTACTGTCTTTATTGAAGAAGAGCGTTGATCAAGTTTGGACGGCTAGTCCTCTTTTTCTCTCATGGCAAAATCTTATTTTAATTTTCACATCAACGGCCGAGTGGAGATTTGATTTGATAAACAAACGACACTTGTGTTATTTGGACTTGAAGGTTTTAACAAGTATCAAAAGTCACAGAAATAATCAAAGTTGAGGGAGAAAATTTTTGTCTGAAGTGAAGAAAAGAAGAGTCAAAGTCCTGGATAAATTGTTTGATACTCACCAATGATTTCTGAAAAAAGCTTTTTAAACGAGGAATTAACTGCATTACAAGATTAGCTTTTCAATTGATTGTTCTAATTAAAAACAACTGAAATCTATAAAAAGGCCATGTTTGACTTTGTTCTAAAAGGAACTAATTCATCACAACTAGAAAAAGAATTAGGATCTGAATTGTTCCCACCGAATGAGCACTACTTCGGACTAGTCAATGTAAGATTTAATTCAGTAAAATATTTTCAGTTTATTAATACATATACTTTGACTTTTTTTTCAGTTTGGAAATACCTGTTATTCTAACTCTGTTCTCCAAGCACTTTACTTTTGCAAACCATTCAGAGAAAAAGTATTGGAATACAGGGCAAAGAATAAAAGAAGCAAAGAAACACTTTTGGTAGGTGAAAAGCGAAGAAACTTGATCATGTACTTATAAGCACAAAGCAGACTTAAAAATGTCATTTTTTTCAGACATGCCTGGCAGATCTGTTCCATTCTATTGCGACACAGAAAAAGAAAGTTGGAACTTTGGCCCCCAAGAAGTTCATTACAAGGCTAAGAAAAGAAAAATGTTAGAAAAGAATTTCAGAAAAGTAGTCCTTTATTCCTCTGTAAATTATACCATTTTTATATTTTCAACAGATGAATTTGACAATTTCATGCAACAAGATGCCCACGAGTTCTTAAACTTTCTTATTAATCATATTAACGAGACTATTATGGGTAAGATATATGAAGTTACTTGATGCAAAATCTTTTCAACATTACTTATTGGCGATAATGAATTTCTAGCTGAGAGAAATCAGCCGAACAGTAAAGGGAACGGCAAACAAGCCGAGCAAAAGATGGCTGAGAATCAACCCCAACCACCTACATGGATTAATGACATTTTTCAGGTTTTGAAAATTTTTCATGACAAAGCTTTAAAAGAAAATCAAAATAAGAGCTATGATTCTTAAGGGTATATTAACAAGTGAAACCCGTTGCCTCAACTGCGAAACGGTCACCAGCAAAGACGAAGATTTCTTTGACTTGAGCATTGATGTCGAGCAAGTACGAATGTTAAAATTGAAATTTAAGAAATAGCTCCATAAATTCTTTTTCCTTTGAAAGATCGGTCAAACTTACAAAAATTATTCGTACTTCTTTTAGAATACCTCAATAACAACTTGTCTTAGAAACTTCAGCAATACAGAGATGCTTTGCAACGACAACAAGTTTAAATGCGACAGTTGTTCATCTTATCAAGAGGCCCACGTACGTATTGTATCGATGTCATTTTAGTTATGTGCATGAAAAATGTAGCTTCTTGTAAAACCCACAGAAACGAATGCGAGTAAAACGACTACCAAACATCCTTGCCCTTCATTTGAAAAGATTTAAATACGTGGAGCAGTACAATAGACACATAAAAGTGTCTCACAGAGTTGTTTTTCCTTTGGAGCTTAGGCTGTTTAACACTGTAAGTAAAGAATCGACAGACAAACCATTCAAATTATTTAAAATATATTCTTCCATATCCTAGTCTGACGACGCTGTGAACCCAGACCGTATGTATGACCTTGTGGCTGTGGTCATCCATTGTGGATCTGGACCAAATCGAGGCCATTACATCTCGATCGTAAAATCCTGCGGGCTGTGGCTTATCTTTGATGACGATATTGTGGATGTGAGAGATTTTCAAATAAATTAGTTTTGGTTTACAAGATAAATGCATGAAATAACAATAAATATTGTCTGTTTTTCAGAAGATCGAACCTTCAGCCATTGAAGACTTCTTCGGTCTCACATCAGACAATCAAAAGTCTTCCGAAACGGGATACATTCTTTTTTATCAATCTAGAGATATAACAACTTAGATATATTTTTTAATTTGTGATAAATTTCATCTAAAAATCTCTAAGAAGACAATATCTTTTTAGGAAAAAACACTTTAAATTTTTATTACTCTGGATGTACTAAAATGCCTGTTTCATCGCAATTTGTTTGAACATCATATGGCCTATCTTAAATTATTGAGTCTACTAACTTAAGCTTGTTTATTTAGAGATATTGTAATCGTAACACTTTTCATTTGAATTTGAACAAAATTTTATTAAAATTAAATGTCAGTCTTATGACTTAATTTTTTTTCATCTGCCCACAATTAATTAACAGCATTGATTATTTTACCAATGAAAATGTATTGAATAAAGCATTCAGGTTTAAAAAAATCGTTTTTGATGTAACTTGCGTCTCCCTTTCAGCCTCAGCCACTAAATCAAAAATTGTGAATTTTTTATTCTATCACAGGAATTGACGGATGCCTTGCATTGCTTGTCCATTTAAACAACAAAATCAATACAACTATAAGATCTTCTCGTGGGTCAAGTGTTCGAGTTTTGTTCTAAGGTTTAAAGAGTCACTAGTTTTCATTTGTTCCTTATAAAGCTCCAATAAGATATTATGAAAATGGTAATTAAAGGGACGAGAAATTTTAAAACTGAAAATTTAAAAGCAATTGTAAATGTAAATCAATTTGTCTTTATCTTAGGAGGGTTCCAAATCAATTAATTTTGCATTGAGATTCAGATTTTTTTTTGGCTGGGAACTCTCATCCTAAAAATCAACAAAGCTCTAAAGAAACCCTTATGAAGCTATTTTAGGGGTTAATAATAAAGAGTTTAAAATGTTTTTAAAATTTTTACATAATTTTAAATCTGAAGGAATCCTTTAATGACCAGACGTCCTCGACGACAGACTCGAAAAGTTTCTAGTGCTTCATCCAATCAAGATTTTCAGGATTGAATTGCTTGAAGATATCTCGTTGCTTGGCAACTTGTGTTTTTGACCTTGTGGGGCTCGTCGACTTACTTCGTTTGAATGTACTCGATCTGTTAACATGAGGTTTCGGAGCACATAAGTGGTTAGGATCATCTGAGTCCTAAAATAAGTTAAGATATTTGAATCAAATATTACAAGGACTGCTCAAGTTGACTTACTAACGTAATGGGATTCTTTTCATCAATATCCGGTGAAAATTTAAGCTTCTTTGCTGAAGTGTAGGGTTCGTTGTTATTGTAAACATTGCAAAATAGAGATCGCTCTTTCATTGGTGTAGGATCATCGTGTAAACTGTTGCTTAATATCCCAAAGGCATTTGAAGTTGGGACATTGGCTAAGTTTCCGTTGGATAGGGTCCCAACAGTCTCCAATGCAGGGGGTGTTGACCTGTCAACGCTTCCAGCCCGAATGACAGGTATCCAACCATAATCGTCATCCTTTTCAAAGTTAGTTTCACTAGAAGAATGGGTCAAGATTCGTAGCTCAAGATGTCGACGATCCTTGCCTAATGAAAGTCTTCGAAGAAGCTTCTTACGCTGTTTCTTCGTCAAGTTATTTTCCATTGTGCCACTCTTTTGGTTACGAGGATGGCCTTGATTCAGAAGTTCTAAAAATAAGATCACACATTTTAATGGTTCGGGAGATTTAAAAAAAATGGCAAAAAAACTCATTTGTTCGAAAGGAACCTTTCAAATCCATCATAAAAAAATCTGCTGTAGCCCCTGTTTAAAGTAAAAAAGGGTCTCACCGTCTAAACTTAATCTTCTGTTATTTCGATCAAATCCATTTTGCCAGTTTTCCTTATCCTCATCATCACCAAAATCATAATTTTCCATGCTCGACTTTCTTTTCATCGGAGTCGATGTTACTTTAAGTGTTGAGTTCTTCTTGACACTATTATTAGGGTGTACCACCACTGGCTGGGTGACTACACTGGATACACATGTAAGTGAAGCATTTGCCGGGATGAGGAGATCCAACTAGGTAATTCAGAGCCAGCTCAAAAAAGTTTCTAAAAATGTTAAGTATTGTAAACTCACTTGTTGACGCTTGAGCCTCTTATAACATGCCAAAAGAAAGAGTCCACCAATGGCTGCTTCAGCAAGGAGCAAGAACACGTGAGCAACGACAGCCTTAAAATATGATTTTAATTCCATGAAGCTAGTTGAAAAAATGACCCTTATTGAACTTGTTACCCATGTCCTTAGAGTATCCATTTGGATTGTTAAATTTGTAACTACTCCTGCTAAATTTGAATACTCTTCTTGAAGCTGTCTGATTTGCTCTTGATCTCTTTCCCTCTGCCTGTTAAAACGAAAACATTTCAGTAATATTAATTCATAACATTATAATTTTATACTTTTTGGTCCATTGGTTATACCTGGTCGATAAATTAAGAGCCTCAGTAACTTGCCGCATGGAAATCTAATTAAAAAGAAAAACTATTTAGTGTTTTGTATAAAATTTGGTGTGAGAAATATTTGAAACCTGAAGGTCGTCAATTTGCTTTTTATATAGAACACTCAATTCTTCAAGGTAGCCACTGCTTAATGAGACGTTTCTCTCGAGTGCCTGTTGGATTTCAATAATTACTCCCAACAAAATTATGCAAACTTTTAATATATACCTTAATTCTGTTTGACAATTTTTGCCACACAGATTCTCTCCCTGATTGGCCATTTCCAGAAGCTTTAATTCCATTGCCATTTATTTGATCTCCCAAAACATCAGAGTGAAGATGACCTGCATCAGTTGGTGGCACTAAGACAATATCTGGAAGATCTTTCATTTCCGGTTCCTTGGTCTTGACAGATTGTGTCTCAGAATTAACTGTAGCTGTTTGTGAGACTGGAGTAGGCACAATCGGTTCAAACTTTAAAAATTGACATTTAATTTTTGACAAATTTCAGTTATCGACATGTGAACGAACCTTTTCTGAAGAGACATACGAGTCTGTGACCAAATTCTCTTTTAGACTTTTTTCTTTGTGATTATCCGTCTCGATAGTTGAAAAAACGGGTGGATTTATGGAATCCGAAGAAACAGTAGGAGCAGAATGATCAGTCATCCTTGATACTTTTTGATTTGAAGTTGTAACAACTGATGAGAAACTCTTTGACGTAAGAGAATCCACAGGTTTCTCTGATGGAAGATCTGACTTCAGCTCTGTGATTGTTGGTCGAGCTGGAATGGGTTTCACATTTTCCTGAACTTTAGGTTGACTGTGAGTATTTTTATCTGTCATTGGTTGCACTAGAATACCCATTCCCTAAAATATGAATATAAAATTATCATCATTTTCGACTTTCTCCAAGAATGAAGTGTCTAACTCACATTTTCTATTGCAATAATGTTGCACAAGGCAATAATCCTGCTGGTACCATAAATAGTGGTGTAAAATTTGACAAGCTGATGGTTTACATATTGAGATGAAATATTCTTCGACTGGAAAGTTTGGTTATGTGCACTTTGGAATACATCAATGCCATTACTTTGACAAAATCCACTGGACAAGATTGCAGACCTGAAAGATATTATCAAATTGTCAGACACAATACATTTTCCAATAGGTTTTAAAACAGCTGGTCTACCGAATGTTTTTGTTGGAAAGCACAGTTGACATATTGGGAAAATTTGTTGCCAACAAAAAATAAACATCTCGTTTGACATCATTGGTACACAAAGGACACTTGATTTCGTAAGAGTAAGTGCTGCCGACCAAGCTGGATTCATTTAAAGCCTCTGCCATGTCCAAACCAGCACTCTATAATTAAAAGTGATAATTTTTTTGATCAGTGTCTGGGACATTATGGTCGATTTGCTAATTTTCAAACCTGATCTTTGGGTTTGAAAACTCCGACGAATTTTTCAAGTGTTTCTCCCATTTTATCTTTGATGAATTTAATAACTGCAATTGATGGATCACTTGACAACTCGTCATTTTTCAAAGGATCCCCAGCCGTATTATCATTTTCATCATCATCACTGTCTTCTTCCTCCTCGCCAATCTTAAAAATAATTTTTTATCTGATTCTGATTGTCTTTATTCTGTAAATGTTCAATCGTAAAAGTTACCAGTTCAATTTCTGGAGTTCCAAAAACTTTGAATATTGAAATAGGACAATAATGCTCATTGCCATGGTGGGATATAATCTTCACTTTCACAAATTTGCCATACACTCCACCATTTTTTTGAGAAAATTCCTAAAAATATTTGAAATCTTTTTCAATTCGGGCTCTTGGACAAAGGCTCAGGTAACAAGATTTTTTATTACTTTACCTGTTGAATTCTCTCATCTTTAGCTTGAAACAACCCGAACAATGCCCAATTGCCATCCTTGTGAAGAGTATTGCCAAGGCTCACTTTGAATTCGTACGGTACACTGGAGTACAGCTCGAAATTTGCAATCTCAATTTTGTGTGCTTTTATAGATTCACAAAGTTCAACGATAAACCTAATTAAAAAGGAAATGAAGGTTTAAAAGTTAGCAACATATTTTGCATCTTCAAAGGTGAAACAAACCAAGATTCATCAGTGCATTTATTTAGCATATATTCATCACGATAAGATGTTAGAACATTAGATGCTCCCTGTGATTCGGGGTTGGCAGCAACTACTTTAGCTCCACAATCCTAATAAAAATGAAATTGATAGAGAATTTCGAGGCAAACTTTCATGTTCTTTAATTACTTACAGGACTTGCAAAATTCTTCTTTTGTCTAGCAGTCGATCCTGTGCTTGGTGTTCCTCTTTGGTGGGTGCTGATCTGAGGAGTGGCAACAGTTCCTGGTTCTTGTAGTTGCTTAGCATGTTGACTCTGTTGCTTCTTCTTTTCTCTTTCGACATCTTTTTTACGACGGTCTTCTTCGCGCTTTTTTTGCTCCTCTTCCAATGCTTTCTGCGTCCATTCTCTGAAAATGTTTGTTTTATGAAAATTCATGAGGAAAAGTTACTCCGTCTTAAGAGTGGATATTATTTCAAACTTTTGCGGCTTCAGCTATGTATTTTTAGAAGAATTCGTACTCTGACGTCTATCATAAAAAGTTTTTCGTTAATTTTAAATAGCTGCAACGGCAAGCTTTTGCTCCTTGAGTTCCAAGGGGTGAGGAAATGAGATTTAAGTTTGAAGAAATCTCATCCTTGACAGATGATTGCTCAGTCAGTTTTTGCATTTGTCATCTATAAAAACATCATACCTGAAAGATGGAATATCTCTGTCTGTTTTATTGGGAGCCTCGCTTGCAATGGGGACTGTTTTATCATCAGTTACATTGCCATCTGTCGAGACATTTGCAAAGTCATTTTTGCTTGAAAGTATCTCTTCCGTCTCATTTGATTCGGACAGCTCTTCTACCATATTTTGATCTTCTAAATTTGATTCGTCGGTCTTCACAAGTTGCTTTGGAGTTGCTTTTACGACGTATCGGTCATCAGGTCGGTTCTCATACTCTTTCACTTCCTGTTTAAAAATATTTCAAGGCAATTAACTAAACGCAATTCAATCATTTATTTTTGTGTTGAAAGGTAGGATTAAAACTGTGAATATATTAAATAAAGTTAGATTGTTAACCTGATCAGGAACAAGCTGAAAAACTGTTTCTTTTTTCTCGTCATTTAGATTATCCTTGGAGATTTTTAAGGACTCTTCACTTTCAACATAATTTGACGAAAAGTAATCTGCAACAGTTTTTTCTGCATCAATCAAGGTCTCTGTCTGTTGTATTGAAGGTTCCCTCAGGGGCTCAGGACTTTTTCTAAGATCATTCTGAATTTCAGGCAGAGACTTGCTGCAAAAGAAAAAATGAAATAATAATTAGTGCAGTAAAACATGTGAACAAGCAGTCCTCAAGATTGTTCAGAGAGAAATATTTTGCAATGACGAAAAATTTTGGTTAATCAAAAATATTACTAAAGATGAGATGACAAGAGAAGTAAGCTGGTTGATAAGAATCCAACAGATAACATTAACAGAAGAGTAATGACTATCCAATGAATCAGAGTAAAAGCAGAAAAATCTGAGGAATCATCGAGCTCGACTTCACTTGTCTTTGTAATACGTTGTTGGATCTGATCTTTAAAAGAATTTTCTATCAAAGAGGGACGATATCCATTTTCAGCAGTAACTGGAGTCTTGTAACTTATCCACTCTTCTGATTCATCTTCAGATATTCTGAAATTGCCATGATTCGGAACACTATTTTCAGGAATACTTGGAAGCAGTTCACTTCTACGGATGTAACCCTGCATCGCTGCTGACGATATTGTCACCCATTTTAAGGATACTGCTTGGTTCGACGACTGGCAGTTTGAGAAGCCATGAATAAACTACGCGATAGAAATCATTTTTATTAGATGGCGGCTTACTTTGCCAGTACTCAGACAAAAGGGGAGAAAAGTGGGAAGTTGAATAGCCAAAAACTATAAATTTCCTTTGTGATAAAGAAAATTGGCTCTAAAAGTCTAGTAATCAAATCGGAAACTTAACACAAAACTACTATACCTTTCATATTTTGATAATTTCATATCCATAGATATTACTATAGTCTTAAAGGATTTTTCTCAAGACTTGAAAAAGGGAAATATTTTCACTTGAGAATTATAATTGAAGATTATTTTTCAACACACTTGAGTTTCGTATGGGAAATACCTTTCCTATTCAATTCAAATGTAAAGCTTTTCGATAAGCAAAACTCTTGCTTTTGGAGATTCTGATTAGACTTTAATAACAAATGGAATTCTAAGACTTCGTTTTCGAGGGTACCGAATATACTTTTCAAGATCTTTATCATTGCTTTTTTGATCTTAAAGGAAACTATATCTGAAAAAGAAAAAAATATTTAGTCAATAAATATTGAGCTTTTGCAAAAATCAAGTTTCCATATGCTGACATTTATGTTTCCAAAGAAAACTTGTTTGGTCTAAGATCTAGTAGCGTTAGAAGACTTTTGATCTTCAAATCTTTGGTCAAGAAAAGTAACAGAAATTATCTTAGGAAATGTCTAATCAAAAGTAAAGAGTGTAGTTGTATTATTTCTAAAAACTTTAGAGCTTTCATAAATTTAGAAAGCTTCTCTTAAGGAAAATATTACGTCAGCAAAAAAGGTCCGTAAGGAAGAAGACTCTTTCAGATTCAAGGTCGGATGAATATCAATAATAAATCAGGATAAAGATTATAGAAAAGTCTATCTGTTTCATATTTCTCACCCTCTGAAAATATCGACGTACAAGCTTCTAGGACAAATGAGGTTTCCACTTTTGGTTGAGGATCTCTTGAGTGAGATTTCTGCACCGTTACTTGTGGAGTAAGTCGGTTCTACATAGTTCAATTCACTATCCATTAAAAAACAGCTCGTCAAAGAGACTGAGAGCCAGAAAATACCTATAAGGTACCTAAAAATATAGAAAGTCAAATTTTGGAATTATTTAAATAATTGAGATACTATATGATGCCATTTTGAAAAGTAATTCTGAACATATTGGGACAGAGCACTTTTGTAAATTATACCCATTTTAGTTGCATAGATTACTTACATTAATTTTTTTCTTTTCGTCATTTTCATCCTCTTCCATGGGACTCTGAGTAAATGTAGTGTTTACAACTTTGAGGTTCTTAGGTGGGAGGCTTCACAAAAACTACTTTCAACTTCAAAACCATTGATCCAAAGGTTTCTTGAGATCAAGAGGGTCAAATAATTCATTTCACTCATCTCTTAGGGTTCTTTATGTTCTCCAAATAGCATCCAAACATGAACAACAAATTTGTTAAAAACAGAAATTTGGACGATGTTCAAAACTGATATACATGCTTAGAAATCGTTTGGTCGGTCCAAACGTCATTTTTTGCATCAATAGTTTTCTACGCAGTTGCGCAAAATTATGTTGATATGAGTGCGCGTACGCGCACGCACGCACGCGCGAGATGCATCTTCACTATAATTTGCCATTAATCTTTGATATCGGTGATTCATATTAAGGACGGAAATGTGAGAATAGACTTAATCGCAACCTCGATTATAAGCAGCATATGGCTGGGAATCAGAGGATCGTGGGCTCAAACACCGTCACAGCCCCTAATTTAACTTTAACTAGACTTAGAATTAGTACAAAAATATCAACCATGTGTCCATAAATCTTAAAACACGTGTTTGAAATGGATGCCTTTGGAACTATTGATTCCTGTGGTTTGGTATCAAGCAACGCGTACTAAAAGCGAGCTTAAAAAAAATGTGAACAAAACAAAACAAATTATTGTCGAATTTTCAAAATTCTCTCGTCAACTCAAGACGTAACTATTTGGATTTAACCGGGATTCAAACGAAGACTCGAAGAGGTACAGCGAGGAACACCAAGTCACGAACTGAGAGGGAAACTTGAAAACTTCCGACATCGGCCACTGAACTCGAACATAGTTAGGTAAAAGACTGAGACCTTTTTAAACTTTTTCTCTTGTTGAATATATTGAACCGGGTCGAGTATCTAAGCTCCTATTTCTTATCTCTGCATGCTCGAATCTCAATTCTCATCGGAGTTTCACTATTTCAGTGGCACTAGCACTGATGGGTAAAAAGCGAAAAAGTGATGTGGCCTCCACCGAGGGGCCCGCGGCTGCCACACACGATACCTCCAAAAAAAAGACAAAAAAGCAATACCATGTAAGTCAATGAAAGCTTTAATTCTCTCTCTGCGTTGCCGATTTACAAAACCTATTCTCTTTTGAAGCATTCGGATTCTGAGTATTTGGACAATGACAACAGTCAGGTCAAGACGGATCCGTCAGTGGAGCTCAACGCCTCTGTCATACCATCCAAAGAAGTGCTTTTTAAGCTGCTGGATCGGATTGAAGCTCATCTCCCGAAGGAAGACCACGTTAAATTTGACTCGAGGTAATTTTCAATCATGAGTAGTTAAAGGTCTTTGGTTAGTGCGAGGTAGTGACAGTGAAGCATATTTTTGAAAGGATGAAATCGAGACTTTCTATTCAGGGTGAAAAAACTGGATTGGGAAAAGATCAAATTTGACGAACTCTCTGGGGAGGAATGTCAAAAGTATTGGTATTACATTCAAGAGCGCATTCGGAGATTTCGAATACTCGCTGAACTTATTCCAGGTAAGTTGCCCTCATACTTCGAAAGGCCTAGCGAGTGTGCTTTAAATGATTAGCTTGTAAATGAATTTTTTTTAGAAGCGCGGACCTGGATCTCTCAACCGTGGACAAACTTTTACAAGAGCAAGGATCACAATAGGCACCCAGATATGCCAAAAAAGCCACTTTCCATGTACATGCTTTTTTACAGCAAAAAACGAGCAAAAATTATTGCCAATAATCCCACCTTGACGATGCCCGAAGTGGCCAAAATTTGCTCCGAACAATACCAGGTTTTGGTTTTTGATGATGATATCACTGGAGGCACAAGTTGTGTTGGCATGATCCTATTTTTATTTTAATAGAAACTATCTGAAAAGAAAAAGGCAAAATATAAGCAGCGTTCTGATGAAATGCGCAAAGTGTATGATCAAAAGCTTCGGGATTTTTATGAGTCTAATCCAGGCAAGTGCTGGATACTTTTTTTCTAGATTTTGTATAATTTTAACATGTGAAATTTAGCATTTTAATGTGGTAAATTTTAAAATAGAAATGAGACCATCGAACCATGAGAAACAGAAAAAAGCACAAAACCAATCTACGGCTCAGGTTCAGACTCAAATCCAGCAAACCTCTTTGTATCATCAAGCCCATCAAGTTCAGCAAACGGCTGCAGAGTATCCTTTTGCGCCGGAAAAGCCTGCCAAGCCATACGACCTTTACTTTAAGCAGATGGTAAATATATAAAAATGCCAGTTGCCCTGCTTTCTTTTAGCAATGTTTAATTTTATTGGTGGATTTGTCTATTTATTTAATTCTATAGATGGACAGGGACGCTGGGTACCCAAATTTTGATAAGGCAAGTGCTGCAGAAATGTATCGCAAGGAATGGAAAGTTATGAAGATAAAAAAGAAAGCAAAGTGGATCAAAAAAGCATATGACATGTTTAGAGAATATGAAGAAAAAGTTTTTTCATTCTGCCAAAAAAATCCTGGTGAATATTTTTGTGAAAATAAAAGAATTTCTTGATTAAATTAAAGGAAAAGATTCATTTTACCCTTGGCTTAAAATACTTGCAGGTTACATCAAACCTACTCTGAAGAACTTCCTCACCCAAGAAGATCAATGTATTTTAGACAAGGTTATGGGGAGACCGGAGAAGCCTCCACCCAATGCATACTCATTGTTTTATAAGGAGATGCACAACAATATTGAAATAAAAAAAGTTCCCCCTAGAGAGAGAATGGTTCAAATATCAGAAAAGTGGAAGATTTTGCCACAAGATCAAAAAGATTGGTGAGTAGAGTTTGCTGTAAGTCATGAAGAATGCACGTTTTACATGTATTGCTGATCTGTTTAATGAAAAGTACAAACTCTTGATTTACAGTTACAAAAGTAAGTTAAAAAAATCAATGGGTGCATATCGCCAAAGATATGATGACTGGTTTAACGGCCTTACCGAAGTGGAAAGGGAAGCTGAAACGGCAAGACTTAACTCAAATAAGTCTAAAGGGTAAGTGTAGAGGCGACAACTTCCTCTGTTATTTTTACTTTTATCATAATTGTTTACAATTTTATTTAGTAAATCAACAGTGACAAAAATTAAAACAGACATGCAAATATTACAGCAGCCCACAGCCATCATTAAAAGTGAAAGAGCCACATTGCTTAACTCAATCCTTGCCAGAGAGCCCCAAGAGCCAGCCAGGTCAGCTTATTTCTTGATAAGGGTTATTCTTCTTGTGAGTCTGAAGTTATCTTTTTACCAGATCGCCAAAGCAATTTTTCATTTCTAAGTTTGTCTCAAAGAGCAAGAAAAAAAAGAAAGCTGTTACTGAAGCTAAGGATGCCTGGAGGGCTATGGACAAGAAAGACAAAAAGAAATGGATTGAGAAGCTGGAGCCTAAACGACAAAAATATATTGACGAATATACTTTGTTCGTGAGGGGCCTAGACAAGGTATTTTTATCCAA
>Ga0194133_10001980_pt1 | contig 33264 bp, 28 predicted proteins | sample TA2KigOf40mmetaG_FD_155448 | JGI IMG/M metagenome (GOLD analysis project Ga0194133, IMG submission 155448) | Freshwater microbial communities from Lake Tanganyika, Tanzania - TA2015055 Kigoma Offshore 40m | ecosystem: Environmental > Aquatic > Freshwater > Lake | place: Tanzania: Lake...
GGTTTGGTATATTTTGAAAAATATCCTTTGAAACCTGCCGAAATCAGATTGATATGAATGGCATAGTTAAATACAGTTTCCTCTATCTTTCTTAAGACAGGTAGCAAAAAGAATTTCACCAACCGGTTAGCAATCACATCATTTAAAGTATCAGTAAAAATATCCCTGATATCAAGGTATAGGGGAATACCTCTTTTCGAAGCAATTCTATAACCAAGATATGCAGTAAATAATCTGGAGGAGGAGGCAACAACAAGATCGAATTCGGTGTAGTGAATCTTCTTTTTTACTTCTCGGTAATAATGATAAAAAGCTTTGATCTGATCCGTAAAACCACTTTTATGTGAGGGTAATAGAATCCTACGAATACGCAAATTACCATCATGTTCATCTTGTTGTGCCTCTACAGAAAAACTACTATATCTATTGGGAACCGTCGTAATAACATCAACAGTAGCGGTTCCGTTTACTTGTCTGGCCAATTCTCTTGCCAGGGGAGAGTTGCGGAAAGAACCGGCACATAGATCCGGTTCAAAATAAAAACTAAGGTATAGTATCTTTTTCATGAAAAAGTAAAAGTAAACCTACTCATAGGAGAAGCATGGTATTCATATCGAATACCCGACAGCAACTGATGGTAAGAAACTGCATAGCTTCCGTTTTGCAGTTTCCCATTTTCAACTCCCTGTATTGCGATGGTTAAACCACCCATTTCAAGCAATCCTTGTTGATGATCAATAGATACTTGACTGGCAAATTGAATATTCCCTTTTGCTGATGTCATAAAAGAAGCCGTTTGAATACTGTCTTCAATAACTAAACAATGATCACTTATCTTAACCAACTTTCGTTCATGTTTACAGCGATGATTAAAATAAGGATATACCGAAATTTGAACACAATGACTCGAGTCTTCCAGACTCATAACCCGTGCTCTTTTACCAACTCTAAATCCTCCCCATACATCACTTTGATTATAGCCATTTATAGAAACAGTATTATGTACACTTGTTCCTCTTTCTATATTCCTCCTTGCTGAAATAGCATAAGTAGATATACCCGGATCTACAATGATTTGTTGTCCCTTATACCAAAGACAATATGACGAAACATCAGCATGTACATGACCGGGTTGATATACAGGTTGTAAAGCTCCTGTTTTGATCAACAACTCCCAATTGGCTCCTTTCATTTTCCGGAATCCTGAATCATCTAATACAACTTCAGCAGGTACAATATTCAAAACACTTGCAGCTTCACGTAAAGATGCAGTTGTAGGTGCAATTTTTTCTGCAGCATCATTCATCAATGCCCAAGTTCCGTCAGGAAAACTGTAGGCGTTGATCCAACCCAACATCTTCGCTGCTTTTTCTTCCAAAATATTAATTTTCGATGGCTCAATCCAGTCTACTTCTCTTGCAGCTTCAATACACAACAATAACTTACCGAATAAAATACTCTGATACATCACACTGCATTCGTAATGTCCACCATCTGTAAGTATTTGTTCCTCTAACTCAGTAACCAATAGACGATGTGACTTATTAAAAAGAGGCTGATCCGTCAGATAAATAGAAGCAAGCCATAAACTAAAAGCATTTTCCAGTAAATGATTGGCGAGCAAATGATACTCGAGGTTATTAGCTAGGTAATCAATCTGTTTTTGTAATGCTTCAAGAATAATAGCATCTGTGATCGGATACCGTGAATGAAAAAGCAAAGTATTGACTACCCGAAGTGAAACCGGATAGGGTTCAGGTGGAACGGCGCATGCCAGTAACTGATCAGAAAAATCTCTTAATAAGCGGAGTCTTTCATCAACAGGAATGCCCTCATCCAGTAAATAGGAAAAGTATTGAAGGTTATAATTCCATAGCTTGCCATGTCCTTGAAAATTCCAATCAATGCGATGATCAAAGGATTGTTTCAAGCCTATAAATTCAAAAGAAAGATGGCCGAAATACTCCTCTTGTCTCGACTGCAGTATGCCTGCTACTTGTAAATCAAGCGGAATAAAACTTCTTTGTAAGTATTGGGTATACCAATGGATAGAAACAAATCGATTCTTAATCCTATACCATAATTGATACTGCCATTGAATTTTTTTGATATAACGCAGCGTATGGAATAAACGCAAAAATTTGCGAAGCATTCGATCAGTGATTATAAAGTTGATCTAAGATGGTCACAATTCGTTCTCCCGTCTTCCCATCCCATAATTCCGGGATCTCTCCTTTTTTCCAATCCCCACTGAATAAACGGTCGAAAGCAGGTGGTAAGTTTTTAGGATCTGTTCCTATCAATTCATTGGTTCCTACAGTCACCGTTTCAGGTCGTTCGGTATTATTACGCAGCGTCATACAAGGAACACGCATCACTGTTGTTTCTTCAGTGATACCACCACTATCTGTAATCACTGCTTTGGCATGTTTCACGAGATAATTAAACTCTAAATAAGACATCGGATCAGTCATCCACAAATGTTTTGTCTGAATACCCAATTCTTCTAAATTTTTAGCTGTCCGTGGGTGCACAGGGAATATAATAGGCAATCCTTTTGAGCCTTCGATAATTGTATCCAATAATGCCTTTAACTTTAATCCTGCATCCACATTGGCAGGCCGATGCAAGGTCAATACAAAATATTGTCCAACTTGTAATCCGGCTTCTTTCCAAATAGAGGGTTTTTGAAAATTTTGCTCTTGCTTCAACAAAGTATCAATCATCGTATTCCCTACAAAATGAATACGATCATCATTTATACCATTTCTTTGTAGATTCTGATTGGCTACTTCTGAGGTAGTGAAAAAATGATCAGTAATAGCATCTGTAACCATTCTATTGATTTCTTCCGGCATACTCATATCATAAGAGCGAATACCTGCCTCCACATGTACTACCTGAATATTCAATTTCTTAGCAACAATACAACAGGCTAAAGTAGAAGTTACATCCCCCACTACCAATACAACATCTGTTGGATGTGCTAATAACTCTTTTTCAAAACGCACCATGATATTGGCGGTTTGCTCAGCTTGTGTTCCTCCACCACTCTCTAAATTAGCATGAGGCGCAGGAATACCCAACTGTACAAAAAAACTATCACTCATATTTTTATCATAGTGCTGACCAGTATGGATCAAACGGTAATGAATATTCTTACCTTTTTGTTGTTCTTGCTCAATAGCTTCGATAATAGGCGCGATCTTCATAAAGTTGGGGCGCGCGCCGGCAATTAATGTAATTTTCATGAAAAGAATTAGAAGTAAAGATTATTGTATTTGAACCCAAGTACCGGTTCTTAAACTTTCCAATGCTGCAAAGGAAGCTTGTGTTGTATTAATGATATCTTCAAAAGGAATTAGGGGTTGACCTGTAGTTTTAATATTGTTTACCAAGGTTTTGAACTGTGTTTTATGTCCTTTATCCAACCCGGATCGCATCGATGAAAATCTGCTAAATCCATACCCACTCATTTTTCTGAAATTGTCAATGACCAAGGTTCTACCCTGTGTATACAACTCAATTCGTTCTTTTGGATAGGATTTACTTCCATTCGAAAAATAATGAATTACACCTTGTGCACCATTTTCGAATCGAAGCGTGATAATGGCATTATCCGTATTCACTTCCGGATGTACCCCTAAACCACTCATCACCACCGCACTCACTTTGCTACCGGAGAAGAACTGCATCAGGTCAATAAAGTGACAAGCTTCACCAACAATACGTCCCCCACCTGTTTTCATATCTTGCACCCAAACATCTTTAGGTATAAAACCTGCGTTCATGGTGGCAATCATATTCAAATCAGCACTGGCTTCACCGATCAATGTTTTGGCTTTTTGTGCATAAGGAGAAAAACGCCGGTTAAAACCGACGTTAACAGATGCCCCATTATTCACCGTTCGATAAGTATTGATGATGGCTGCTAATCCTTCGGAGTCAATCGCCAAAGGTTTTTCTACAAACACATGTTTACCCGATTGCAATACCTCTGTTACCATTTTAGCATGCAGATCATGTCGGGTCGTTATGATCACCAGGTCTACATCCTGATCATCCAATATCATTTTGTAATCAGTCGTTGCTTTCGCAATACCATATTTCTTTGCCAAAGATGTAGCAGTTAATCCCCCCGCACTGGAAATGTATTTATATTTAGCACCTGAATTTTTCAATGCAGGCATCACAGTCATCTTTGTAAAATTACCAGCCCCAATGATCCCGACTATACCTTTCCCACTTCCTTGCCAATTTTTGGAAACAACTTCAATGGATCTAGCTTCTTGAACTTCATTAGGTGTATATTCTAAAATAGATGCAATGGAGCCTTTACCTAAATTGTTATAAATACTCAAATAATCTTTTAAAGACACTCTTTCAGTGATCAGATCGGTAACAGTAATTTGATGTTTTGAAATAGCCTGTAATATGGTTTCAAAATTGCGTTTCTCTGTCCATCTAACAAATCCAATAGGATAATCCACCCCTTTTTGCTCATAGTCTTCATCATAACGACCCGGACCATAAGAACAAGAGACCTGAAAACTCAACTCCTTTTTATAAAAATCGTCCCTTTTAATATCCAATCCTATCACACCTACCAATACAATGCGCCCTCTTTTCCTGCACATTTTAGCTGCTTGACTAATCACATCATTACTACTGGTTGAAGCGGTAATTAAACCTGCATCAGCTCCAATTTGATTCGTAAGTGACTCAACAATCTTCACGACATCAGCATCTGCTGCATTGAAAGCTTGAACACCTTTTTGTTGAGCCAAGTCAACTTTTCGTTGATCGTAATCAAACCCAATCACATTACATCCATTCGCAACTAATAATTCTGAAGTTAGTAACCCGATAAGCCCTAACCCAATAACTACAACCGTTTCTCCTAAAGTTGGATTTACTAAACGGATCCCCTGCAAACCAATAGAACCAATCACCGCAAAAGAAGCTTCTTCATACGACACATTATCCGGTATTTTTGCCACCAGATTTTTCGGCACACAAACCACTTCTGCATGGTGTCCATTGCTGGCAACTCTATCTCCTATAGAAAATTCAGCAACCCCCTCACCTACTGCAATCACTTCTCCCGCGTTACAATAACCAAGAGGTAGTGGCTCTCCCAATTTATTAAATACAGCTTCCAATGTAGGCATCAACCCTTCTGTCTTGATTTTATCCAATACCTGCTTTACTTTATCAGGTTGCTGACGGGCTTTTGCTATCAAATTCCCTTTACCAAACTCTACCAGCATTTTTTCTGTACCTAATGAAACAAGAGAACGATGTGTTTTAATTAATACACTCCCTCTTCTTACCACTGGCATTGGAATCTCTTCTAGTATAGTATCGCCTTTCTTTAGATCTTGTATAATCTGCTTCATGTCACTTAGTAGCTTTTATCATCATAAATAGACCATGTCCGGGCAAGAACCTTTTTATAATAGCTCTCGGGAACAACTTTTTTGCTAATAATAATAATTTACCTCGGTGTCGTTGACCGGCTTTAGATGTAAGTAAGTCAGCGTGTGTAAGCGTAGTTGATATTTGGACCTTTGAAAATTGCGAAAACATTTGTTTCGCTTCATTAACTGTATAAGCTTTCGTACCTGGACTTTCCAGGTACTGATCATAAATTTCCCTCAACGTTAAAAAAGGTTTCAATCGAAAAAGACCATATCGTAACCAGAGCATATACCCTACAATACTTCGAGTATGGTAAATCATAATTCTCGCTTCCCCCTTTTGCTTTAGTACCCTCAATATATGATTTACAACTTTAGGAGTATCCGGACTATGATGGATGACCCCCCATGAATAAACAATATCAAAAGATTCATTTGCAAAAGGCAGGTTCTCCGCGTCTGCTACACTCAGCTCTGAATTCAAGTCGAATATTGAGAACCTTCGCTTTGTATGAGATATAGCTTTATCCGTTAGGTCAATGCCTGTTAAGAAAGCACCGGCCTCGGCAAATTTTTGATGATCTGCACCGAGACCAACTCCTATCTCAAGAACTTTCTTATTATTTGCTGAATCAAAATCAGCGAATGATAAAATATACGGCTCAAGCTCGTATCTGATTGAGGATTGATAGTTAAATGCCTCAATTTCACCCTCTCCTTTTAAATACAAAACCTCACCACAGGAGTTTTCATTCCAAAAGTCCTTTACCGCAATTTTTTCATTACTCATGCACTAGTATATATCTGTATCAAGAAAAAGCGGCATCCATACCGTTGTACTAAACATATCCAAAATCTGTTTTAATTTATCAGTTTGCTTACGGGCATTTGCAATTAAATTACCTTCATAAAAATCCACTATCATATTATCCCTCAATGAAACAAGAGACCAGTGTGCTTTAATTAATACATTTTCGATTCTTAAAATCGGCGTAATAATCATCTCTAAAATTATATCTACTTTTTTAAATTTTGACTTATTTGTAACATAGCATTTAATAATTATTGAACCCTCCATTGGATAATACTGCTCTTTTTTCTTCAGCATTTGGATAAGTAATCAAAACAGCTTTATACTTTCCTTTGAAAACAAATAGACTGCCAGCGGCAACACCAATAACACCAAATTCTTTTATTGCGCAAGAAATATCATCTAAGCTAGCTGCACCACCCAAAATAGTCATAGGCAAGCTGATTGAGTCACGAATTTCCTTCATTAACTTCATATCAAAACCATTCATCATACCATCTTTATCTATAGAATTAATGACTATTTCGCCAGCACCAAGTTGTTCACATTTTCTTGCGAATGGAACTGGATTAAGACCAGTAGCATTAGTACCATTATGGCTCATAACTTCTGCACTACTGACCCCCCCCCGATATTTTACATCAATGACAACAACTACGCTTTGAGTACCAACGGCATTAGCAATTTGAGAAATAACTCTAGGATTTTCAATAGCTGCTGAACTAAGAGCAACTTTTTCAACACCTAAAGAAATAATTTTTTTTGCTTGGTCAACAGTTTTTACTCCCCCCCCATAACAAAGAGGCATTCTGCTCTCAATAGCAATATTTTTTATTAATTCGAAAGCGGGACCTCTTTTTTGAATGGTTGCATCGATATCTAAAATCATCAATTCATCTACTTCCTTTTCATTAAAGATTTTCACTGCATTCAAAGGATCTCCAACATACTTTCCGTCACCGAATTGCACCGTTTTAACCAGCCCTTTATCTTTAATCAACAAACAAGGTATAATACGTGGTCGTAGCATTGCTAAATCTTAGAAAAGTTATTAAAGATTGTCAAACCATTCAGGTGACTCTTTTCAGGATGAAATTGCATCCCAAAGATATTGTCACGATTAATCGCAGATGCATAAGTCAGGCCATAATTAGTTGTACCTAAAACATCATCAATGTGACTGCAATCAAAAAAATAGCTGTGCAAAAAATAAAATCCTTTTTGATGATCTATATTCTTGAAAATCTGATGAACTTTTTGTATTTCAACCGTATTCCATCCTAAATGAGGTAGGTGAGGTTTTTGCTCTAATAGAGATTCATCAAATTTTTTAACATACCCTTTTATCCAACCAAATCCTTGCAAATCTCCTTCCTCACTTCCCTCAGCTAGTAATTGCATGCCAACACAAATACCCAAAACAGGTTTTTTTTTCTCTAAAACCATTTCATCTAAAAAATTCTTTAGGCCTGAGTTATTTAAGATACGCATAGTTTCATCAAAAGCACCAACCCCGGGCAACAATAAATGTGTTGCTCTTTGCAGCTCGTTGGTATTGCCAGAGATTAAATAATCTATATTCAATCGTTTGTATATGTTTGCAATCGCATATACGTTGCCAGAACCATAATCAACAATTCCTATCAAAAGAAAATATTTATATTTAAAAATAAAAAATTACTACATCTATCTTTTGCCTGCATTTTCAAGTCCAAATAACTTAAAAACTCCAGACCCAATTTTATAAATACTTTCTTGAGATGCATAATTTTTATAAGTTTTATTAGGCGATTCAAAATAAGTTTGCAATTCTTTAATCGTGATTCCTAACTTATTTGCTATGTATTCAAAATCTTGATGAATAGTTGACTCATTATATGGGGGCTGCTTCAACTTCTCAATTGCATCTTCTCTTGTCATTTGGCCAGTCAAAATTAAACTGGAATATTGTACTTTGCGGACATCATATCCAAATTTTTTTGGTAACCAATAGCTTTCATAAAATTTAGTAAACCTTGATTCAAAATGCTTTTGAGGATAAGGTTGCCAACCAAATTTATCCTGCAGTAATTGCATTGCCTCCGATTTAATGTAAGGAAAATGATTAAGCGGCATAATAACCTTGATACCTTTAATAAAAGGCAAATATAGCTTATGCCATAAAATACTAGTTAATGGATAATTCCTGAGAGGCTTTGTTCCAAATTTTTTGTGAATATCTTTTAATTGAATAACATCTGATTGATAATACATCCATTCAACAGGATTACGAACACACTCTGTAGAATAATTAGCACCAGTAAGTATATATTTCACATTATACTTAGAGGCAAAGTTATACATGGTTGCAAAAAATGCATGATCTTGTGGGGTGTCAATATGAGGTACGCCCGCCTTAAAATATGATAACTGCAAATCTTTCATTTCTTCCCAATCTACAACATGAGTATATAAATCTAAATCAAGTTTTTCTATGATACATTCAATATTGTTTACAGCAACTTGGGTATTCCAACCAGCGTCAACATGAAAAACTAAAGGCCTGAGATTAAAAACTTCTTTTGCTAGATAAACTAAATATGAACTATCAATACCGCCACTCATGCCAATTATACAATCAAATTCTTTACCCCTTCCATAATACCTTATCCTATCCAGTGTTTTATTAAAAGTATCTGAATTAGCCAGGCTTTTTTCCCATGAGACTAATGTTTTGGAATAAAAATTAATGCAATGATCACACATTCCATTAGTATCGAAATAAATACTAGAATCAGTTGTATCCATTACACAATTTGTACAAATTTTTCCTAATTTATTTTGGTTTTCAAATTTTACATTAATCATCTTCTAATTTTTTTATTACTCCCAAGAGAATTTTACAAAGTTCACTCCAGCTGGGCAAATTATTTAAAATATAAGGATAAAAAGCAAGTTTATTACTGATATAATTATCATTTAAAATGAGATACATTTTATCTAAAATATCATTTGAATCATGAGGATCAAAATAAATTGCAGCATCTTTACAAACGTCAAAAGCAAAATCGTAATTGGATGTAAATATAGGTTTATTACAAAACATGGACTCAATAAATGTTCCGGAGAAGGACTCCAGAAGTGTTGGTAGCAATAAAGCAGAGCACTTGTTATATAAATTAGGCACATCACTTTTTAAAACAGTTCCAATGTTTATAATAATGTCATCTAAATTATTTATTTTAATTTTTTTTAAATATGGAAGAGTTGATTTAGTTTCATTTACAGTTAAAATAAATCTAAATGGCAATTTGTTTATTTTGATTTTTTTTGCAACATCAATTAAAATTTCTAAATTCTTATGTGGATAGTAATTAGATAAGACCAAAAAATTATAATTTTCTAATTGAATTCCAGGAAAATCGTTATTTGAAATGTTCTTTAGATAGTCTGTAGAATAAGAATTAGGAAAAATGTATATTATATCAGAAGCAATTTTAAACTGAGACATTAATCGCTTTTTAATTATCTTGGTTTGCGCTAGAAAAACATCTATACGATTTAAAAATATTTTAAATAAAAATATTTTTATTTTTTTATAAACTCGTTCATATATACTTAATAAACTCCAAACCTCAGATTCAGGGTAAACAGCATAAGCCCAATCAAAAAGAAATATTTGTTTTTTAGTACTACATATTGGAACATCCCCAAGATTTAATATGAAAGAAACTCTTTTAATTTTGCAAATAAAATGAAATATGAAAAAATAATAAAAATAACTTGGAATGAATTTACATTTCTGCTTTGAAACTATCTTATCATCATCATTATTATCATAAATGAAGTTAGATGGAAAATATATTAAAAACTGGTATGAGTGCTTAGATGTTTTTAATGTTTCAGTTAAATTAATTAATATTGATTTACCGCCAGCTACTTTAGAATTTATACCATTTATTAAAACTTTTTTTTTCAATGTAATATTTTTTTGGTAACATAGTTCAAAATCATTTATAAACTAGCTTAAGTTAAGAATTTATTTTACTATAAATGTAAATTATATTTTAAAAATATTTATTTCAAGATAAATTGTCTATACCAACTTTCAAATACTAACAAACCCCATATTGTGTATGACAAATCTTCGCTGCCTTTTTTATTTTTTTCTAATATATCTATTACACCCTTAGCATTCAAAATTTCAATTTTATTTAAACTGTTCAGTGATAGTCTCGAGTTAATCATTTTATTCATTTCTAAATCATTTTTAATCCATCTTCTTATTGGAGAGCCAAAACTATCCTTTGAGCGATTTATTAAATTTTTAGGCAAATATCTCTCTGCAACTTGACGAAGTATGTATTTTGTCTTTAATTTATTAATCTTTGAATCTAAATGTAAGTTTTGAGAGAATTCAAAAAGGTTTAAATCTAAATAAGGAACTCGAATTTCAACTCCTTCAGCCATACCCATTTTGTCAGTATAGTTTAAATTATGATCTACTAAATAGTTAAAAACATCAATATCAAGTACACTTTGAAGTGGTGCTATTCTATTTCTATTCGATGACTTTAAAATATAAAATATGTCATAAAATTCAAAATCAGTTGGAATGTCTATTAGTGAATTAATATTAATTAACTTGTTGACATCATCATCAGAAGTCCAACAATAATAACTTTCGAGCCGTTTTAAAGAATCAATATCAATATTACTTATAATTTTTTTTAGTCTCCTGATAAAATGAATATCAGAATTAAATAAGTCAAATAAAGATTTTAAGAATAGACGAATTTTTCGTGGTAAAAAATCAATTTTTGAATTGTATGATGCAGCAATATGACGTCTGTAACCACCAAATATTTCATCAGCACCAATACCGCTTAGAAGAACTTTGACTCCATTTTTATACGCAGTTTTTGATAAAGCAAGTAAATTTAGAGCTGCGGGATCTATTAGAGGTTCTTCTAAATACCAAACCATATCATCAAAATATTTTAAATTTTCAGAACTGGCATCAGAAGTAATTAGATTGCAATCAAACTGATCTGCAATATACTGGGAATAATAAAAATCACTTGAAATATTACTTTTTAAATTTGATTCATCATATGAAAAAGAAGTAAAACATTTAAAATCCATTTTCGGGTATAGTTTTCTTGCGACAGCCAAAAGTAAACTAGAGTCTAAACCACCTGATAATAAAAAACCAAAGTCAGTATCACATTTAATTTGAGAAGAAACAGCATTTTGCAATAAATTATCTAATTGATCAACAATATTTTTTGTATTTTTTTTTATTGTTTTTGGAACATTGTAATATTGTTTTATACTATAGTTATTTATATCATTTGTATCAAGTAATAAATAAGTGCCTGGTAAAATGCGAAAATGATTTTTTAGTATACACTCTTGACCTGGGGACCATAAATATTTAAAATAATTTTTTAAAGTATGTGACTTAATTTCGTTATTTAAGTTAAACTGTTTAAATGCTTTTATTTCAGAAGCAAATAGAAATAAATGAGAATCAGAATAATAGTATAAGGGTTTTACACCAGTTTGATCTCTACATAAATATAACCTACAATTAGATATGTCATAAAAAGCAAAAGCAAATATTCCATTAATATTTGCTAAAGCCTCAATTCCATAGTTTATCAAATAATATAGAAGTGTTTCAGTGTCAGAAGTTGAATTAAAATTAATACTACTGAGATACTCTTTTCGAATCTGTTTATGATTATATATTTCACCATTGAAAACTAAAACATAATTGCCATCATTACTAAACATGGGCTGATTTCCATTTTTAGAAATATCAGATATTGCCAATCTTGTACTACCTAAATACAAATTATTTAATACACAATAATCTTGAAAGTCTGGGCCACGATGTTTTAAACAATCTAAATCGATAGAAATATTTTTTAAATCAGGGGAGAGAACTCCAAGTATACCACACATATCTATTAATTATTTAAAAAAGAATCAACAACAAATTTTAGATTCTTAATATTTTTATTAAAGTTATTTCGGAAATAATACAACCGCTTAAATGAATTATGTTGTAAGTACGTTCGTTGTATTTTCAAAAGTTTAATTTTATTAAACATTTCTTCCGATGAAAAAGGATCAAAATATAAAGCACTATTTGAACATATATGATGGGAAAAATCAAGATTAGAAGTTAATATAGGAATTTTAAAGTGGAATGCTTCAGTATAAGCGGAAGAAAAAGATTCTAAAAAAGAAGGTATTATAACTGCATATGTTTTTAAATATAATGAATATAATTTTGTTTGACTCAATGTCCCAAGATTTATTATATGTGAGTTTAAATTCTTATCATCGATTTCTTTAATAATTTTTCTGGCACCTTGAGAATTTTTAACATCTAATGTTAAAATAAATATGCAATTCTCTAAATCTTTTTTATACTTAAATACCAAATCAATAATAAGAGAAATATTTTTATGTGTGTAAAAAGAAGCTGCATATAAAAAAACACGTTTATTTTTAACAACATCATAAATATAAGAATCGAATAATTTATCAATTTTGTAAATACTTCTATCGAATAAGCCAACAGAATTAGGTAAAATTACAGTTTCACATCTAATATTATATTTACATATTAAATTATTTTTTACAATATCTGTTTGGCAAACTAAAAGTGATGCATATTTTATGGTAAATCGAAAATATAATTGCTGAAGTAAAATTAAAATTGAATTTTTGATTGAAACATATTTTCGAAAATTAAAATAAGACGTACTTAGAAATGCATTTTGGAGTAAAACAATTTGTTTTGACTTTTTATATGGAACAGGAAAATTACCTAAATTAAAAATTATTTTATAATCTTTTGACGAAAGTATTTTTGGTAATGTAATTGTATGAAGAATAAAGGAACTAAAATAATTTTTCTTTGTTGCTATTTTAACTAGATTATAATTAGAATCAAAAGCTTCTAATTCTTCATTATTGAAATTATTCGAAACAATTATGTCTATAGAATAATCACTATAACACTTTAATATATAATTAATTATAAAAGTACAAAGTAATTTACCACCACCATATCTTAAATTATAAGCAATAATTATTATATTTTTTTTAACCATGTTTAAATCATAAATACTTTATGTTGAAAGGTATTTATATAAAAAGAAACTAAGAAATAAAAAAAATCACTGGGAAGAGAATGAAAATAAAAATTAATATAAATTTTGAAATCATTATTACTAGTAATAACAAAGCTTCAAAATTTAAATCAGGAAAGAAATCATTTGTCAGATTTCAAAATTGAAAAAGAGCATAAAATACCCCAAAAATAATTTCCGTAAATGAACCAATCGAATAAAGATCCAACTAAAGTAATGATTACATAAAAGTTGAATGCCTTTAAATAATTAGAATATGGATTCCATTTAAAATTTACTCTCGAAGAAAATTGTATGTTTTTAAAAACATTGCTTACTAGGATAAAATAGGAAATCAGTGATATTAACCCACCTCTTAAAAGTAATGTAAAAAAAGATGAGTGTACCATTGAAACTTGTGTATCATTTCTAAAATCAACATTAATAAGATATATTGGATCAATAGATATTAACTTTACATTCCAAAGACCACCAAATCCTTCACCAAAAAGAATTGAAAATGGAAGTTTATTTTCTATAGTTTTTAAAACTCCAAAAATTTCTGTAAATCGCTTTTCCTTAAAAAGTGATTCAGTAAATAACTCGGTGTAAGATATTACAAATCTTGATAAGACATATAGAGCATCCCAGTTATATAAAAGGAAAATCACAAAAAAAGACAAAAACAGAAACACGAGGACTTTAGAAATGTAATTGAAGGAAATATAGCATACCCATAAAATTAATAAAATAAAAAGTTGTTTAAATGGAAGGGTAACAGGGACTAGCAACTCATTTATAAAAAGTAGCGCAAGAATTAATCCATAAATATATTTAAATCTTATTGTATAATATTTTTTCATAGAAAACATGAATGTTGCGAGAAGAAAAGAACTTTGTAGCCCCCCAACATTGTATGCTTTGTATATAACTAAATTTTCATTAAATAAAGATATGTTAATCATTTTAATGGCAAAAAATAATATCACTTGTAGCAAAGAAAAAGTGATATAATTTTTAATTACCCAGATCTTATCTTTGTTGCTAGTCAAAATTGAATTAGAGAGATAATAAGTGAGAATTGGAGATAAAAAAAATAACAAATTAGAAACAATATCAGTTAAATAATTCTTTTTAAAAATACCAACAAATATTAGACAAAATGAAAAAATTATTATAAGATAAAAATATAAATCTAATTGTATTTTTTTTCTTTTAAAAAAGCTTATGTAAACAAATCCAATAATGAAATAAATAAGGGGCAAAAAATGAATTAAAAATAATAAAAGAATACCCTTGAATATACTAGCAAAGAATGTTATTAAAAAAAGTGAATGGATAATTAATAATTCATAAAATAATTGAATTTCATTTTGAGGTAATAAAAGAACTTTAAGGTTATTATAAAATTTAATATTTTTCATAGATCTTAAATAATTGCTCAGCGATATTGTGCCAACAAAAAACTTTACTATGTTCCTCTAAATAATCTCTATATTTTTTTGTAATGGACACATCACTTACAACATCTATAATAGCCTTTTCAAAAGCCATGATATTTTTATCTACTATTAATCCAGCATTGTCATTGAAATAATCACGAATAGATCCAACATCATTTACGATTATAGTGTTTTCAGTAGCCATACTTTCTAATAGTGCATTATTAGCAACAGCATCTTTAAGGGCAAAAAGGACTAACGTAGAAGTGTTATAAAGAAACAATAGTTCATTATTACTTATGTTAGAATGAATCTTTACGTTATTATATTTATTTAATCTTTTTTTGGAACTCAACCCAATTACTAAATCAAATTGAATTTGAGAATACTTTTTATCAAATAACGAAATAATTTTTTCAAGAAAATCGAAATCCCTCATCCATGAACCAACAATTAAAATTCTATTTCTTTTTCTAACACTTTCGTGGCTAACGAAATATCTGCAATCTACCCCATGTGGTAAATATAAAATATTATTAATATTCAAATTCTGCTTTATGCTTGAAATTTGATTTGTACCCAAACAAATTGCAACATCAATTATAGACAAATTGGCCCTTTTACGAGTATCAAGAGATTCAAACCAAGAAGGAGGTTGATGAAAAGATGCAAGTATAATCTGTTTATGATTTTTTGATAAATTAATTTTAGACACAAGATCTTCTGGATATAAAAAATGTACTAAATCATACTCTTTACAAATGTATGAATATACATATTTAAACAGCAGAAGCACTAATCTATGGTTTAACCTATGTAATAGATTATAAATTCTATTAGAACTGTTTTTTACTAAAATTAATTTATAAATATTTAAATATTTAAAGGATAACTTTTTATTTAAATAATCAACAACTCTATCATAACCAGAAAAATTAGAATGATGATGGTATTTAAAGCCTATAATTAATATTTTTTTATTCATTTATAAAAATTAAATAAAGCATTATATAAAAATAGTAACTATATATATTTGAGTTAATCTATGTTATTTATATCGATTAAATTCGCTATAAATTTTTTATGAAATGAAATAACGACTTAATAAAATAAACTAGATAATTTTTACCAAATAATGAATAGAAATATTGTCTTTTATGATTAATATTGACATAATTATTATCTAAATCCTCTATACATATATTTAAATCCTTATTTCGAAATAATCGAAACAAACCGTTATTGTAAAATATAATATTTCGATAAACAAGCAATCCTAAAGTCCAATAATACACATCTTTCATTTCTTTAAATTCAAATATTTTGCGCAAATCTAAAATAAATCTTTGTAAAGCCTTAAGTTGGGAAACCGACTTAGATAAAGAGTTTGAATTTGATGTGCTATTATGAAGTCGATAAAAATATCTTATAGACTTTGAAGTTGCTAAGTATGATAATTTGCTTAACTTAATCAACAAAAGATCATCAGAATATAGCAATAGTGGATAACTAGTATTTATCCCACCTACTTTTTTAAAATCATTTATTCTAAAAACATACCCAGTTGCATAAACATCAATGTGATTCCAACAACGCGCAAAAAATAAGTCAACATAATCATATTTTGTTGCAAACGGTTTACATTGACGAATAATTCTATCATTATTGTCAACTAAATTAAAATGTGTTGTGTATATAGACGCATCCTTAAATTGATTAGTCATTACATCAATTTCCTTAAGAAATTCATTGTCAAAAAAATCATCATGCCCAATTATTGTAATAAAATCATCATCACCAAACGAATCAGACAAAAAATAATCATTAATCCTCTGCCAATTTTGATTGATTGACAACAAACTCGTTGAGGTAATTATACTAATTCGTGAATCATTAAAAGATTTAGCCAAAGATAATGTATTGTCAGTTGACCCACTATCAAAAATAAGGATTTCAATATTTATAAAAGATTGCGCTATAAGCGAGGTTATGCATTTTTTGATATAAGACTCACCATTAAATACTGGTAAACAAATATAAATTTTATTCATTATCAATCTTGAGTATTAAATATTGTTTTGACTTCACTAATTGAATTTTCATTTATACTCTGGCAGTATTTTCTGTAATCCTCGAAATCTGATATACTTTGATCGTAATTATTTATGATAAACATAATTTTACGAAGTATTTCAGCTATATTCACATAGGAATCAGAAAACTTAAATCTTTCAGGTATAGGTACATCTTCAAAAAAATTTGCACTTCCTCTTCGACTGGTTATTATACAACATCCGGCTAGTGCAGCTTCCCTAGGTAATCGATCTCTACCCGGATGATTGCCAAAATCTATATACAACTTACATTTTTTTAATAAAGCCAAGGCCTCACTTTTTGTGCAATTAGTAATTGGAACAAAATCAACTTGACCTTTGGATAATTTTATAATTTTATTTGTAAAATTAGTACCTTTTGCAGGGTTGTATGCAACGAGATTTAATTTTTCATCTAGATTCACACTCAAATCTAGTATTTGATCATCAAACATGTCAGTCAACATGTACTTGTTATTATATTCAAAATTTGCTAGCCAATTATATGCGTAATATGACTGACATAAATGAATTTTGATATCCTTTAATACTTCCAATTTCCGAATATCATATAAAGTAAATTTGCATAAACATTCCTTTGCAAGATCAGTATGCTTGAATAAAATTGGAAAAAGATTATTTAGAATATTTTGAAATTGAATTTTTTTACATAATAATCTGAATGCCTTTAATCCATATATTTCTTTGTATAGACCTATATAAAAGTTATCAATACTAAGCCACCATAAGCATTTTTGAATCTTGTAATATTTGCAAGACAATATCAAATGATCGTAATAATCTGGTAATATTAAAATATTTTCCTCCGTATCTATTATTTTTTTTGCAATAGGAAGATTGAACTTTACATACTCTTTATGAACTGGGTCTGAGTGATTCTCAGGGTAAAAATAAACTTCAGTTTTAATATTGAATTTGGAGCTCAATAGGTGAAGTAAGCGATAAATTGCTTCAGGCCCCCCAGTTGCAATATTAGGAGGCAATGGGGCATAAATAATAGTTTTGCTATTAATATTTAATTTTTTGTTCAGCATTTAAATGATTAGACTTTTTAAAATATGCATATACGTATAAAAACATTATAATAACAACTGATATTTCAGAGATCAAAACAATTGTTGCAGAGGCATATACATGATACTTTGTAACAAAGCAAAAACTAAGAATCACTGAAAAAAGACATACAAAAAAGGAAATTCTTGAAAATAATTTACTGTACCCAAGGTTTAATAAAACTTGAACTCCCAAAATATTGCTTAAAGAAACAAAAAAAGGTACAAACGATATGATTCGTAATATAATTATTGAGATAGCATATTGACTTCCGAAAAGTATTAAAATTATATTTTCTGAAAATATAAATAAAATTATGGATACAATAAATGCTATTATAACTATTGAAATAGAAGATTTTTTTACAAAATGTAAACCATCGTTTTTATCTGTGCTGAATTTTTTAGCAGCTACAGGATAAATTGACTCACAAATTGGAGTGTAACTTGACTTCGCAATTTGAATAATTTTATCTGCTACAGAATAAAAGGCAACATACTGATACCCTGAAATTAACCCCAATATAAAAGTAACCGAGGATGTGTACATACTAATATATATATTAGATAAAAAAATATGCCAACCTGAACGGAGTTCAATAATAACCTTTTCAATATTGGGAAGATAATATTTAAACTTAAATTTTCTATATATTATAAAAATGGAATACATTCCAACGAGCATAGATCCTATTGTATTAAAAATTGGGACTAATATGTAGTCACTCGTAGATTTAACAAATAGAAAAATTGAAAATGTAAAAATAGATTTAGATATCACAGTAAAATAAGTAAGATATTTCATTTTTTGTACACCCTGAAAAAACCAGTATGGTGTCAAAATGTTGTTACCTATTATTGATATGAAAACTATGTAATGTAAATACCAGAATTGATTAAATTTCGGAATAGAATAAATTATGATAGATATGAATAGAAAGGTAATTAAAAAAAATAAACACTTGACTACTAATATTGTATTAAATAAATCATTCATCTTTTCTGCGGAATTTTTGATCAAAGACAATGATCTTGTTGCTGACATATTGAATCCATAGTCGATTAAAACAGTAAAATAAGATATAAATGCAGTAGAAAAAGTAATCAACCCAAGTTTTTCAGCGCCAATTATTCTTGCAATATAAGGGGTTGTTAATAATGGCAGTAAGTAATTTATACCGTTTATGAAATATAAAGAAAAGATATTTTGAATTATACCTCGATTTTTTTTCTTGCAAAAATTTTGAAATAATAAATATTTTTTGCTTTTTAGACTATGAAATATGTGCATCGAGGTTTTATATCAATATTTAATTTAAAAAAAAGGTAGAGTAGTTCATTATTTTTTAAGCATTATAATGGATTTACGAAAAAAACATCGATATCTTTTTTGTATTTTATTCTATTTAATATTAATTCAGCAGCATTTAATGCCTCTTCAATTGTTTTATCCATATCAATGTATCGATAAGTTCCAAGTCTACCCATAAATGAAACATTTTTTTCTAGAAGTGAGACTGAAATATATTTTTTAAGTATGGCTTTTTCTTTAATTTGCCTTATCGGATAATAAGGTATATCATCTTGCAATGCCAACCTACTATACTCTTTAAAGATTATAGTTTTATCGTAAGATTCCCAAGGTGTAAAATATTTATGCTCCGTAATTCTTGTAAAAGGTATTTTAAGTTCTGGGTAGTTCATAACAGCACAACCTTGAAAATCACCAGTATGTATTTCAGATTTAAAATCAAGAGTCCTATAGCCTAGTCTTCCAAATCTATAATCAAACCATGCGTCAATAGGTCCAGTATAAAAAACATGGGAAAAATTATTTTTAAATAGTTTAGAAAATTTAGTACCAAGATGCAACCGTATTAAATTATTATCAAGTAATTTTTCAAAAATTGGTGTGTACCCATCACGTGGAATTCCTTGATAGGTATGATTGAAATAATTATCGTCGTAATTAAATCTTAGCGGTAATCTTTTCAAAATCGAAGCAGGTAACTCAGCTGGAGTGATTCCCCATTGTTTTATGGTATATTCTTTAAAAAAGGCATTATACAAATCTTTGCCTATAAACTTTAGAGCTTGATCTTCGAAGCTCAGTGGTTCAATTTGAGAGTATTCTTTGGTAATTTCTTGCAAGTATGTCTCCGCTTGAATAGGGCTAAAAGTTTTTTTAAAAAACTGATTTATTGTATGTAAGTTGATAGGCATTGAGAAAACTTCATTCCCTGTGGTTAGCTTTACTCTATTAACAAATGGAACAAACTCGGATAATGAATTCACAAAACTCCAAACTTTACTATTATCAGTGTGAAAAATGTGAGGACCATATTTATGGACCATTATGTTGGTTTCAGAGTCCCGTTCAGTATAACAATTGCCACCAATATGATTCCTGCTATCAAAAATGTCAATATTATGACCATTTTCAGCAAGTATGTTTGCGAGAACAGCACCAGTAAAACCTGCTCCAACTACAGCAAAATTCATGATATTTTATTTAATTCCTACCACAACAGGAGGATCGAATATATTTTCTTTACGTGCTCCGAATTTCAATAAACTCAAATCGTAACCATTTTTTTTGGCTATATCTTCGGCAAAATCTCTAACAGAAATAGGAATCCCCGAACATATATTAACTACACCGTGATAATCAACATATATCAAATTCACAATTTCTTGTGCTGCTACCTTAACATCTAAAAAGTCCCTGATTTGGTCGCCTGATGTCAATTCTACAATTTTATTAGCTTTTAAATTATTTACTATATGAGTATATAAACGTCTTGGGTCTTCCCCTTCTCCGAATAGATAAAATAACCTACACCAGATAAACTTTATTTCACTTTCTGAAAATAAATTCTCTAAAAGTATGTTTAAAGATGCCTTTGTGGAAGCATACAGGGTTTGTGGTTTAATGGGTGTGTTTCTTGAAACATACCCCTGTGATAAATCATATTCAAAACAAGTGCCCAATCCAATAAATTTTTTAATGCTTGATTGCAAAATAGATTTAGCTAATGTTAACGTACCAATTAAACAATCTATATTTTTAGGTGATTTCAAATAATTCTGGGGCTCAACATACCAAGCACAATGTATAAAAATGTCAGCACCTCTCAAAACCTTGGACCACCAAACTTGATTTTCTGAAAATATATCGTCGCTAACGATTACCTTGACTTTATTAAAATATTTACTAAATTCAGAAATTTTTTCTTTTCTAATTATAGCTACTAATTGGTTATCCTTTACTTCCATTAATTTTTCTAAAATTTGTCTTCCAACAAAACCAGTTGAACCAGTTATAATAATTTTCATAATAAAATTATATTATCATAAGTTCGGGAATAGCTACAACATATTTTGGACTTATTTGTGTATACCTTGATAAACTTTGGATTATTTCCTCTTTTAAATTCCACGGAAAAATAATAACGTAATCAGGACAAGCTTCTATCAATTTATCTAACGGTAAAACAGGAATTCGCGAACCAGGCATGTACTTTCCTTGCTTATGCGGAGAGGCATCAACAATAAAATCAATTAAATCACCAGATTTTACTCCGGCATAATTTAATAAAGTACTTCCTTTAGCTGCTGCTCCATAACCTACGACTTTTTTGTTCATTTTTCTAGCTTCTATTAAGAAAAGTATAAAATCATTTTTTATTTTATTGATTTTTTGTTGAAAATCAGAATAATATTCAATTGAGTTTATACCAATTGAAGACTCAAAATCTAAAAGATCAAAAACAGTAGATTTTACAACTTTAGTATTATCGTCTATATGTTTAGTAAAAATGCGCAAGCTACCCCCATGTGTCGATAGTTCTTGAACATCAAAAATTTCAAGTCCCTGTCGTTCAAAAATTTGCTTCAAAGATGTCAGGGATAAATAAGAGAAATGTTCGTGGTAAATTGTATCAAATTGATTAAACTCAACAAGTTTGCATAAGTGAGGAAACTCAAATGTATTCACCCCAAATGGTTTAAGCGAAATTTTAACACCTTTTACAAAATCATTGATATCAGGCACGTGTGCTAAAACATTATTTCCTATTATCAAATCAGCTTTTTTATGCAAAAACTTTTCTGCAAATGAGCTATTGAAAAAATTGATTATTGTATTAACACCATTTTCAATGGCTACTTTGGCGGTATTAGATGTTGGTTCAATACCGAGTACAGGAATATTAGCACTAACAAAGTTTTTTAGAAGATAACCGTCATTTGATGCTATCTCAACTATTAATGACTCTTGGTTAAATCCAAATCTTTGAATCATATAATCCACATATTCTTTTGCATGATTGAGCCAACTAGATGAATATGATGAAAAATAAGTGTAATCAGAATTAAATATATTTTCTGCTTTTTCTATCTCGTCAACTTGAACCAGCCAGCAGTTTTCGCAGACAAATATCTTAAGGGGAAAATATTTTTCATGTAAATTTAGTTCATCGTTTTTAAGCATTGCATTTGAGGGTGGACAAGTTTGTAGATCACAAAAAATGTTTGTTAATTTATTACTACAATGACGACATTTCATATGTTTAAGTTGTTAAATTATTTCTAAAAATTTATATGTTTCTGGTAGACTTCCTCAACGTAGCCAGCTCTTGTCCACGATGGAGTTCTTGAGATTTTTCTAAATATTTTACTTTCATGTAGAATTGGAGGAACTAAAACTTGTGCTTCTTGGTTGTACGAATATAGTAAACCGTGTGGTTTCAATACTCTTTCCAAATTAGTTACGTAGCCTTTAATTATATCGACATTCATTTCGGGAAAACTATTTTGATTCCAAGCAAGATCTATTGTACTACTTTCAAACTCTTTGATATAAAATGGAGGTATTAAATTAATCTTAGTATTTGAAAATGAAAAACTTTTTGAGTTAAAAAGATTTATATTTTCAAATCCAAGTGTTTTGGACAAAAACCAGGCCTGAAATACAGCTGTGTAGGGCAAATCAACAATAGTATATGAGCTAATATTAAATAACTTTTTACTCCAAAAACATGCGTCACCAAACCCACCCCCAATTTCCAACCAGTTTGCAGGCTTTTGTTCATGGAAAGCACAATAGACATCATGTGCACGTTGAAGAGAGTATAAATGCTCAAACATATCAACAGTAACAAAAGAATCTTTTATTTTAATACCATAGGCACCAAACAATTTAGGAAAACTCAAATTATCAACTTTGAATATATTTTCAATTTTGTGAAGTAACTTTGAAAGTTGATCTAAATTGTATCTTTTTATTCCTCCAATTTCAATACACTCTGTAGGTGACAGACCTAGATATTCAGAAAAAGATACTATGCTATGAATTATAGTGTGATTCATTAACATATCTTTTTTATTGCTATAGAATTCATCAGACATAGAAATTCCTCTGAGTCCTGGTTGAATAAACATTGATCTTAGATAATTTAAACAGAAAGCCACATTTTGATTTCTTAAATTGTGTTCAAATTCAGAAGCATTAGAAATAATATTTTGACTCCAGTGCTTAGAAACCTCAAAAGATCCAATTTCAATTGCATCATTATAGCTTTCAATAATTGATTTAACCAAATCTGCATCACTTGAAATCATATTATAATCCAAGTAAGCCACAGGTGATATCTTGAGAGATTTCTTATCAAAAAGCCAGTGTATACGTTTTATAGAACAATAGCTTCTATAAACAAAGGCAGAACTCTTTAAACCATATAGTAATCTTGAAGCAATTGATGCAATACGAAAGTATATTAACCTCTTGACATCTCGACTTAAGATTTTATTTTTTAAAAATTGAAGCATAAGCTGTCGTTATTTATATTTAAGATTTAAAGTATCAAATAGGAAGGTTAGAATTTTTAAAAAATTGGGTATTCGAATTCTTAAAAAGTAAAAACTTAAATTTTCAGGGATTAAAATACTATTCGTTAAATACCAGCAAAACCAGACTTCAAGAATTGAGCATTTTTGTCTTTTTCTGACTGATCGCCAATTGAAATTGGCCATTGAATTTCTAACATATGATCTCTTATATTCAAGGTCCCCTCTGCATCTGCTTTATAATCAGCAGTATGCATATAGAGCAGCTCACAGCTGGGGCTCAAAGCCTGGAAACCATGTGCAAAACCTTGTGGCACTATTAAACTTTGACTTGAATTTTCACTGAGTAGAATTGAAAAGTGTTTTAAGAATGTTTGAGATTCTTTTCGAATATCAACTACAACATCAAAAACTTTTCCCCTCATACAAGTTATTATTTTTGTCTCGGAATATGGTGGGAACTGAAAGTGCAATCCTCTAACTGTTCCTACGTTAAAAGTTTTGGAATGATTGATCTGTCTAATTGATGACGAGCCTAGTATAGAATTCAAGCTTTCCATACAGTAAAGTCTCTCGAAGAGTCCACGACTATCTACTTTTTGATCTCGATTCAAAATATGGAGATCCTTGATAAATGTTTTAGTTAATTCCAATATTAGAAATTTTAAATCCAACGAAGCTCACTATTCAATAAGTTATTTTTAAGATGCTCACGAATTACATTCAAACGCATAAAGCTTGAATCGCGAAATTTTGAATCAATAAAACTAATTTTAACTAATCCGCCAATAACTCGTTGAATAGATTCATCTAATGTTATTATGGGTTGATGATTTGGTGCAAGCTTTTTAAAGAGGGAAAAATCAACTATGTATGACCTTTTGTCAGGAGGGGACTTCTCATTTAAAGAAACTTTAGTACCGTTAACTATTTTAGCTACGGAATTTGCAATATGTTTAACTTGATAATTTGATCTATCACTGCCAGTATTGATAATTAAAAAATTATTCTTGTAATCTTTTTCTCTGAACAATGCCCACAAAATAGCCCTAGACATATCTTCAACATCTATAATTGGTCTCCATGGAGATCCATCACTCAAAACCGTGATCTCTTTTGATGACAGGGCGCAAGCCACAAAATCATTCAACACAAGATCAAGCCTAATTCTGGGGGACCAGCCACAGGCTGTTGCAAATCTTAGACTCGTGAAAGTCATATTTTGTAATTGCAGATTAGAGATTGCTTCTTCTGTCCCAACCTTAGATTTTGCGTAACTCGTTAATGGGCTTGTTAGATCAGATTCTTTCCTTGGTGCATCTCCAGACTCCCCATATACAGAACAACTTGAAGCAAAAACAAAGTTCTTTACTCCCATTTTTACAGACAATTCAACGAGTCGAACACTAGCTTTTTGATTTATTTCAGATGTAATTTCCGAAAATTGATTACCCATTGGATCATTTGAGATTGCTGCTAAGTGCACTATACAATCTATTCCCTCAAGATGTTTTTCAGAGATATCTCTAATGTCACCATAATATTGAGTGCTTAAAACAAGATCAGGATTTAATTTTAGATCGTAATTCAGATGAGAAAAGAAACCAGAATCATATCCAAATAATTCAACGTTTGGTATGTTTTTCTTTAAATAACTTGAGACTATAGGGCCAATGTAACCTAAATTCCCAGTAATCAAAACTTTCATGCTTACAATTTATGTGATTTGAAAATATACTTTAACTCCAAATTTTCCAGGGAGCTTTTCCGTTAGCCCACAAATCATTTAACATTTTTTTCTCCCGAAGCGTATCCATGGGCTGCCAAAAACCTTCATGTCGGAAGGCAAATAACTCACCATCACTTGCTAGTTGCGCAAGGGGCTCAGCTTCCCAACTTGTAAAATCATTTTCAATCCTTTCCAAAACCAATGGATTAAGAACAAAAAAACCACCATTGATCCAGCTCCCATCTCCATCAGGTTTTTCCTGAAAATATTCTATCAAATTATTGGAACCAATTTTTAAAGCTCCATAACGACCAGGAGGTCTAGTAGCAGTTAATGTAGCCAACCCAGAATGACTTTTATGAAATTTAATAAGTTCACTTATATCAACATTAGCAACACCGTCACCATAAGTAAAACAAAAAAGTTCATCTTTATCAAGATATCTTTTAATTCGTTTAAGACGACCTCCTGTCATTGTATTTTCACCAGTATCAACAAGAGTAATAGTCCAGGGTTCAATATTATTGTAATGAACTTTCATAGAATTTTCAGATAAATTAAACGTTACATCAGACATATGAAGGAAATAATTGGCAAAATACTCTTTGATAACATAACCTTTGTAGCCACAGCAAATTATAAAATCATTAATCCCATGGCTGGAATAAATCTTCATAATATGCCATAAGATTGGTCTATTACCTATTTCAATCATTGGTTTTGGTCTAATATCAGTTTCCTCTGATAGTCTAGTTCCAAGTCCACCTGCTAAAATTACAGCTTTCACTTTTTATATTATTTTAAGATTTTATGAAAATTAATTAATATACTTGAAAGAAGTAGAACTAAAGTCTTGAATCTACTAAATCGCGATTAAAGAAAGATTTTAAGTCGTAAACAACAGATTTTTCATCTTTAAGACATGATTGTAAATCCAAATCTTTAAACTCGGTGTGAGCAACAGCTAGTATTACTGATTCATATTTTGATGAAATTTTATCAATCAATTCAATACCATACTCATCAAATACTTGGGACTTCTCTGCATGTGGATCATATATGTCAATTAAAATGCCATATTGTTTAAGCTCATTTATTATATCAATAACCTTTGAATTTCTTATATCAGGACAATTTTCCTTAAATGTAATTCCCAGTATCAAACATTTTGAGTTTATGATTGGCGACTTTTTTGATATTAATAATTTTACAATTTTGCTTGCAATAAAGCTACCCATTAGATCATTAACCCTTCGGCCGGATGAAATTACTTGAGGATGATAACCTAAACTTTCAGATTTATGTGCAAGGTAATAAGGATCTACCCCAATACAATGACCCCCAACAAGTCCAGGCTTGAAATTCAAAAAATTCCATTTAGTTAGTGAGGCGTTTAGCACATCTGTAGTGTCAATTCCCATTCGATCAAATATTATTGCTAATTCATTTACAAAAGAAATATTTATATCCCTTTGTGCATTTTCAATTGCCTTTGAAGCTTCCGCAACTTTAATACTTGGCGCCATATGAGTACCAGCTGTGATAATACTAGAATATAGATTATCAATTATTGCAGCAACCTGACTATTAGAGCCGGATGTAACCTTTTTTATCCTAGTAAGTGTATTAATCTTATCGCCAGGATTTATTCTCTCAGGAGAATACCCGCAAAAAAAATCATGATTATATTTTAAACCGGAGGTTCTTTCTAAAACAGGAACACAGTCCTCTTCTGTACATCCAGGATAAACCGTCGATTCATAAATAACTATATCCCCTTTTTTCAAGTTCTTACCAATTAAAGACGTAGCATTCAACAAAGGTGCAAGATCAGGATTCTTAAATTTGTTTATCGGGGTTGGAACTGTTACAATGAAAATATTACAATTTGATATATCACTTTCAGAAAAGGATAAAGATAGGCCCGAATTTTCCTTTGGGGATTTTTCGAGAGCCGAAAGTAATTGTTCGTTTGAGACCTCTCTTGTTTTATCTAACCCATTGGATAAATCTTGAATCCTAGATACATCAATATCAAAACCAAGTACTTTATATTGCTTACTAAATTCAATTGCGAGGGGTAATCCCACATAACCCAATCCAACTATGGCAATGTGATAATCTTCAGAATTTATAGACATTATATTAATTTTTTATACACTATTCCACTTAGAATATGGAACAAAAAATAAATGAATAATTTAGGACAAACTTTTACATTAATAAAGCACCGTGCTCGCAATTTGTATTTTTTTTATTAAAGTTCACGTCGAGCACTGATAACTTTTAAAGGGTAAATATTATTACCTGAATCAAGATGTTCAAAGACACTATTATTACTGATAAATTCAGGAATAATGAATTTAAGTTTTGAAACAATAACTGAATCTTCAACTCCTGATTCAATATAATTGAATATATTCTGAATTTCACTATTTATAAAGTCGTATTCAACATCCTTAATTTTGGCTATCATAATTTTTTCATGATAAGTTTTCATAATATTTTCTCCTGCTGTCAGTAACTCTTCATATAATTTCTCACCAGGTCTCAGTCCAGTATAAGTAATAGCTATGTCTATATTTGGAACTAAGCCATACAGCCGAATCATTTTCCTTGCAAGATCGGCAATTTTTACAGGACTTCCCATATCAAAAACAAAAACTTCTCCTCCATTTCCCATAATTCCAGCTTCCAAAACAAGTTGACATGCTTCAGTGATTGTCATAAAATAACGAGTAATGCTTGGATGTGTAACGGTAACCGGTCCGCCGTTTTCAATCTGATGTTTGAATCGGAGTATTACAGATCCATTTGAACCCAAAACATTTCCAAAACGGGTGGTAATAAACTTGGTATAAAATCTGTTTGAGGATGATAATGATTGTACATACATTTCTGCTAAACGCTTTGATGCTCCCATCACATTTGTGGGATTAACTGCCTTGTCTGTGGAAACCATAACGAAACGAGCTACTTCATACTTAATTGATAAATCTGCAATCAATTTTGTTCCAAGAACATTCACCTTCATGGCCTCAACTGGATTAAACTCCATCAATGGCACATGCTTATATGCAGCTGCATGATACACATAGTGGGGCTTAAATTTTTCAAACAAAGCTTGCATACGTGGTAAATGATTAACACTTGCAAGAAATGAAACACATTGTACATCCGTTTTGATGTCCGTGATTTCCAATTCAAGTTCATGCAAAGGAGTTTCAGCTTGATCACATAAAATAATCATATCAGGATCATATTTTATCAACTGTCTAACAATTTCTGACCCTATAGAACCTGCAGCTCCTGTTACCAATACTCGCTTACCTTTTACATTTTTCCTAATTTGCTCATTATGAATTTCTATTTGATCTCTTTCAAGTAAATCCTCAATCATTATAGTTTTTAATTGTGTCGCTGTGAAACTACCTCCTGCCCATTGACTGTAGGGAGGGACGCTCAAAACACCGATTTCATGATCCAAACAAAAATCTACAATTTCATTTTTTCTCTTAATTGACAAAGAAAAAGAAGCAATAATTAATTCATCAACCCCTATTTCTTCATAAATTTTTTTCAACTCTTCAAACCGTACAATTGGAACACCGTCTAATGATTTGCGATTTTTTCTACGGTCATCATCTATGAATGCCAAAATGTTAAATCCAATCTTGGTATCATGCATAAGCACTCTCTTCGCAGCTGCACCTGTCTCACCAGCACCATAGATCACGACACTTTTTCTTGCACGCTTGTAATTACGAAGGTATTCAAAAGCTAGCTTTACGGATAAACGATACCCAAGCAAAAACAAAAAGCTAAACCCAGAGTATACAACGATCTCTGTAGTAGTGTAAGTTAATGCATATTCAACTCCAGAATATATATATTGGAATACTAAAAGCGTAACCGAAGAAATTAAAATAGTGGATAATACCCTTAATGCGTCCTGCAAACCTGTATATCGCACTATACCCTTATATGTTTTTGCGATAGAAAAGACAAATATATTTACAACGAGTGTGGTAGTGAGTAAATTAAACAAATGACTTGAATCTAAAGTCCATAAATTCAATTTATTTTCAACAATAATACTAACTAAAACCGCAAATAAAGAACAGCATAGATCAATTAAGAGGATAAGCCAACGTGGCACAACTCTGATACCTCGGAGAATCTTGATAGTCTTGTAAGCTCGAGAATTCATTAACAAAAAATTTCTTTTGGAATTTATTTTTTTTAAAAATTCATTTGAGATTTCATCCATTTAGCCATAATGAGGTACAGTATAACAAGTGCAATTGATAGAAATCCACCAATCATGATAGATTTTACTTTATTTATTTTTTCCTGATACAAGGGGAAAGTAGTTTGATCTACAATTTGTATCACAGGAGTTTCTTGACTTAGTAAAGTTCTTGAAAATTCCAAATTTTTAATAACCTCAGAATAAATAGTAGCCACGATTGCTTTTTCTCTTGATGAGATTTCAGAAGGCAAAGAATTGGTTTTGAGAGCAGGATTTGCATCTACCAAATCTTGTTGAGATACAGCTGCATTGTAAGTTTTATTATTAAGTATCAATGTTAAACTGTCAGCTTTTCTTTCAAGAGATATCAAATTGCTCAATTTATTTTTGTTTTTAGACTCCAGATATCGCTCACTTGCAGTAGCAACTAACTTTGTTATAAAAACTTGCGAAAATAGTTCATCAATAGAATTTAATTTTACTTCTATGAAAGATGATTTTAAATTAGGCTTTTCAATAGTCAAATTCTTATTTATTATCTCTTCTACACAAATTTGCATTAGGCTATCTTGGGATCTTGTAAGTTTTTCAATCTTGTTTTTTTGGAATAAATCGTATTTCTCTGGCTCTTTGTTAAGTTTGCTAAAAAACCCGCTTTTTCGCCTCATTCTTAAATAATAATCAACTAAAGTGATTCCCGAATTATTATCAAATTTTGATAAGAGCACTTCACGAATAAGATTTTTACTTTTCAAGAATAACATTATGTTTTCCCCGCTAAAAAAACTATTACTTGCACTAGCCCCTATATCTAAGCCAAATTGTCCAGCTAATGATGACATTCCACCTCCACCACCAACACCTGCTCCTTCAATAACAAAAGTTATTGAAGCAATATATTTAACAGGTTTTAAATATGAAAATAAATACCCTGATAATGAACCTAATACCATGAATGATGCTATGATCAACCATTTCTTAAACAAATAAGAAATTATCCGATTTAACTTACTAATAAATTCCTTTAAGGATACACCATCCAGATCATTTTCGCTTTGTTCCTCGAAACTTGAAGAATTTTTTTTAGCTGTCATTACTGATATAATTTCAATTATTTAAAAAGAAGAATAAATATTGTACTTAAGGATGTTAAAGCAGAAACTAAAACCCCCAATTTGCTTGGATCAAATCCTTTAGTGTTTGGTAACAAGGGGACAAAAATGGTAGAACCCGGTTTTACTTTTGGATGAAATTTAAACATAAGAAGTGATTGAGTTTTGGCTGCCCTACCGTTAGAATAGGTAATAAATGCACGCGTCTTATTTGCATTTCGCGTGTACCCTCCTGCTGCAGAAATATAGGAACCGAAATTTCGATTGGATTCATACTGAACAGTAACAGGCTTTAGAACTTCCCCACCTACTGTCACTGTGTTGATCAGACGAGGAACTATTAATTCATCTTCGTCTTTTAAAGTTATATCTTCGTTAGTACCTGGATTATCTAAGATACGTCTCAGTTGCAATGCGACATCAATAGTTTCAGATTCTACCTCTTTTGATTCGAGCAAAGATGACACTTCGTCCTGTTTTGAATCTACTTGCAAATTATTCAACTTAATACTACTTTTTGAAAGTCGCTTGAGCTGCTCAGAATCGACTTTGTCCTTTTTTCTTATCAATTTAGCCCCTGAAATATCTGCATAAGGTAAAAGCCCCCCAGCTCTTTGAATTATTGAAGATAGCCTTTCATCTGGATTAGTTAGAGTATAACTTCCTTCGTACTTGACTTGACCTGAAATTTTTACAGAAACCTGTTTTATTTTGGAGGGATCTAGCTTGATACTTATTACATCATAAGGCATCAAATAAAATTTTGATGTGTAATTGTCTAGGTCTTTAGTAAGTTCAACGTTGATAATTTCAGAAGTAAAATCGCCCTTAGATTCTAAGTTGAATTCAGTTTTCCTTCTTCCAATTTCAATTCTGGTTGGTACGGCATTCTCTAAAAATCCTCCGGCCTGTAAAATTAACCCCCCAAGCGTCATTGAATCTTCATATTTATATTCACCTGGATATTTAACAGGGCCAAGTAATTTGACAATAGTTGAATCTCTCAAATCAGTCGTAGATGAAATATGGATACTATCTTCTTTTTTCAATATAATTTTTTCATCACCACTAACAACTGATTTCAAGTTCAACGTAAGAAATGACCTTTTAAGGTCATCTGATTTTCTCATCATGTTCACTCTGTTGATAAAAGCATCTTCTTTCAGGCCTTGTGCTTTTCTGATCAGTTTTATCAAATCCATATCTTTTTCTAAGGCATATGACCCTGGCTTATAAACAGAACCAGTTATAAATACCCTGTTTTCGAATTTATTCAATACTGAATCCACATACAAAGAATCACCATTTTGAAGTATAAAACTATTAAAGTTTTCAGAACTGATATCAATGATTTTTCTTTCTCTTTCGGTAAACCTAGTCCCAGAAACAGTACCTCTGAATGCATTGCTTTTGAAGCCACCGGCAAAATCAAAAGCTTGTTCAAGGGATTCGTTATTTTTCATTTCAAAAATTCCTGTACGATTCAAACTTCCATCTAAGGTAATTTGTTTTTGTGCATAAGGAACACGTATAATATCATTATCTCTCAGGGTAAAGTTAGCATGCTGATCACCCTTCAATATAAATTCATATAGGTCGGCTGTTGCAATAAGTCTATTATCTCGAATCAATTCTATGCTTCTGAAGGAACCATTATCCAATGGACCACCTGATAAATAGAGTGCATTGTACAATTTGGCAATGGATGGGAGGGTAAATGTTCCAGGATTTTTTATAGCGCCAATTATGGAAACCTGTATGCTTCTTAATGAGCCGAGTGTGATTTGCAATTTTGTTTCACCGCTAGAAATTGAAGGATAATATTTCAATAAACGTGCCTTCAAAATATCAGTAGCTTGTTCAATTGATAATCCATTTACATTAACAAGCCCGGCATACTTCACATTAATAAAACCATCGGGAGAAACAGTTAATCTTTGATTGGAAATATTATTTCCATAAACATCTATCTGCAATTCATCGTCAGTGCCAATAATATATGTTTTAGGTGTCGCTATTTTGAGATTTGGTACAAAAGTAGGGTTGACGCCATAGAATAGATCTGCACCAAATACTCTTGATTTTGCATCAGTTGCATTAATTCTAGAAATTTCCCCTTTAAATTTCCTATCGGACAACCCTGATTTAGGTATTTCACTACCAACTTCTACCCCTCCGGCAATTGCATTGATTCTGCCAATAAGTGGTTGAATTTCGGATTCAGGTAGACCTCTTTGCCGAAATTGTAACACCATTTCATTTTCTGTAATTCCCCCTGATTGGAACTGATTTGCAATTTGTAAAACCTGCTGTAATCATCAATAATGGTGCTTAGGTAGTACCATCCCCAACCAATGA
>Ga0194133_10001982_pt1 | contig 33259 bp, 32 predicted proteins | sample TA2KigOf40mmetaG_FD_155448 | JGI IMG/M metagenome (GOLD analysis project Ga0194133, IMG submission 155448) | Freshwater microbial communities from Lake Tanganyika, Tanzania - TA2015055 Kigoma Offshore 40m | ecosystem: Environmental > Aquatic > Freshwater > Lake | place: Tanzania: Lake...
CACTGATATCTGCAGAGGCCCAGGTGCTGTCCGCTTTTTTGTTAGTCGGGTTCAATATCACGACTCCACCGGAATTTGCTCCAAATAAACTTCCATCAGGACCTTTCAAAACTTCAATATTATTTATGCTGTTCACATCAATCAGATTCAAATAGGTATTACCACCGGCATCTGTCAGTGGAAGTTCATCTAAATATATTTTCACATTACGAACTCCAAATGGTGATCTGAGAGAGCTACCACGAATGGACAGACGATAGCTACCTGGTGATCTTTCTTCCATTCTTACACCGGGTACTGCATTAAGCGCCGGCAGCATCGTGATACCGGGCTGGTCCCTTAATTGTTTATTACTGATTAAACTTACTGAAGCCGGGACCTTTAAAATGGGTTGTTCAGTAATGTAGGCCTTAATTACTATTTCATCGACTTTTTGAACCGAATCCACTTTGCTTTGTGCAAAACTTACATGGATCATTAAGGTACATATCAAACTGAATTTTAATCCTTTGTAGCTAAAAGTTTTATTTATTCTCATTTTTTAGTGATTATCATCTATTTTTCTAAGCCAATGCTAATTTATCAAAACTTCTCTTGGCATTCCGGTTTTTAATCAAGCATTACTCGCTTATTGATGTAAAATTTTTGAGTCAATTCATTTTTCCAAAATTGCTTTAATCGAAAAAACCATCCGTAACACGAATGGTTTTTTCATTTAAATATAAAATTGTACTACTCAAAATATTCCTTCATCTTATCGAAAAAGCTCTTTTCATTTTTCCCGGGCTGAGGTTTAAAGTTTGGAGATTCTCTAAGTTTTTCAAGCATCAGGTGTTCTTCTCTTGATAATACTTTTGGAGTCCAAATATTGACATAAATCAGTTGATCCCCTCTGTGATAAGAATTCACTTCGGGTACACCTTTGCCTTTAAGTCGTAAAATTTTTCCACCTTGAGTGCCTTGTTCAATTTTTATTTTGGCCTTTCCGTCTATTGTTGGCACTTCAACACTGGCCCCAATTGTTGCATCAATGAAGCTGATGTGTAGGTCATAAATGACATTATTTCCTTCACGTTTTAATGATTCATGTGGAATTTCTTCTATGAGGATAATAAGGTCACCGGGAATCCCTCCTCTTGGAGCGGCATTTCCTTTACCGCTCATTGACAGTTGCATACCATCACTTACCCCCGCCGGTATGTTTATGGTGATGGTTTCTTCCCCTCTGCTCAGTCCATCGCCATGGCATACGGTGCATTTTGAGGTAATTTGAGTCCCCTCACCATTACAGGTCGGACAGGTGCTTGTGGTCTGCATCTGACCCAATATGGTATTGGTTACCCTTCTTACTGCTCCACTTCCATTACAGGTACTACAGGTATTAAATGAAGACCTATCTTTTGCCCCGCTTCCATCGCATGTATCACAAACAACCTGTTTGTTAACTTTGACTTTTTTCTCTACTCCATTGGCAATTTCTTCGAGACTCAATTTAACTTTGATGCGCAGATTACTTCCTCTAGCACTACGACGACCTCCTCTGCTTTGCTGCTGGCCACCAAAAAAACTATCGAAAGGACTTCCACCACCACCGCCACCGAAAATGTCTCCAAACTGGCTAAAAATATCCTCCATATTCATGTGACCACCATAAGACCCGCCATTAGGACTAGATGCTCCGCCGGCATGACCAAATTGGTCGTACCGCTTTTTCTTGTCCGGATTGCTCAAAACTTCATAGGCCTCAGCTGCTTCCTTAAAATTCTCTTCAGAAGCTTTATCGCCCGGGTTTTTGTCAGGGTGATATTTGATTGCCATTTTCCGATAAGCTTTTTTTATCTCATCGGCACTTGAATTCCGGGTGACACCAAGGATGTCGTAATAATCTCTTTTAGCCATTTTTAAAAATCAACAATTTACAAATTGTTAGAACAGGTATTTTTCTTGGTTTAAAATAATTTACAGCACAATGTTTATGCACCAATAATTACCTTCGCAAAGCGGATAACCTTATCATTTAGTAAATAACCCTTTTCCAATTCGTCAATAACTTTACCCTTCAAATCCGGTGAAGGGGCCGGAATATTCGTAATTCCCTCATGTAAATCAGCATCAAAATCTTTACCGATTGATTCCATTTCTTTTAAGCCTTTTTGGTTCAGGATGCCTTTTAGTTTATGCTGTACCAAAGTAACGCCCTCTCGTAAAGCATTTACATCTGATGCAATTTCTATAGATTTTTGTGCTCTTTCAAAATCATCAAGCACAGGTAATAAATCAGTAATTACATCTTTACCTGCAATTTGCAGCAATTCAAGTCGCTCTTTACTTGTACGACGTTTAAAATTGTCAAACTCTGCATATAAGCGAAGGTATTTATTTTGCCATTCTGTGGATTCAGCCTTTAATTTATCTTCCTCTGAAATTTTGGGATCTGAATGATCAACAGATGATTCATTTGACTCATTCTCTAAACTATCTGAAACTTCATTGTTTTCGGTCTCATTATTATTTAGTGTCTCATTTTTCTCATTATTTTCAGGATGCTGATTGACTTCCATTTTATTATTCTTCTTTTTATTCAATATTTCTGAAATTTCATATAGCTAGTGACAATTTTTTTGCCAAAGTTAAAATCAGTCAAGCTGTCAGTTTTTTTGGATAACAGGCAAAGGGGCAAAGGGGAAAGAAATATTTTAAGTCAGATTTGATTTGACCAAAAACTGGTATAAGGCCGGGACCAAAGTGTTATTAAAAGTTGACTTTAATTTATATGGTCACATCTTCATGGACTTGACCACCTTCGCATTTAATAATTCTTGATGGGAAGGTTCTGATGATGTGATAATCATGGGAAGCCATTAAAACTGCTGTACCCGACTGGCTGATCTGTTTTAATAGGGTGACAATTTCTTCGGATGTTTCAGGATCAAGATTTCCTGTTGGCTCATCTGCAAGAATTAGTACAGGGTTGTTCAGCAAGGCTCTGGCAATAACAACACGCTGTTGTTCCCCTCCTGATAGTTCATGAGGCATTTTTTTGATTTTTGAGCGCAATCCAACTTTTTCCAATACGTCAAGTAAGCGTTCCGAAATTAATTTTTGATCATTCCAGCCTGTGGCTTTCATGACAAATTCTAAATTTTGTTCTATTGTCCGATCTGTCAATAATTGAAAATCCTGGAAAACAATACCTAGTTTGCGACGAAGGAAAGGAATTTCCTTTTCCGACAAGCTCCTTAAATCAAAACCCGCCACCAAACCATCCCCATTTGAAATATGGAGATCTCCATAAATAATCTTTAATAAACTACTTTTTCCGGATCCGGTTTGCCCGATCAAAAACACAAACTCACCCGGATTAACGTGTAAATTTACCCGACTCAGCACCAGGTGCTTTTGTTGGTAAACATCTATACCTTCTAATTTTATAACGGAATTGCTAGTCATAATTCTAGTTTTAAAATTTGCCCGAAAGGCAGGTCTTTAATTTTATTCATAATATAATCTGCTTTTTCGCCGAGCCCTACCTTATCTAATGCTTTATCAGGTCTATCCACACGAAAATAGGCCAAAAGTGTAAATTTCTCATCACGCAGTTGGACATAATCCGGGATTTTAGCACCCCCTTTGACTTTTATTATATACATCAAGGGCAAAGTTAATTATTTACATTTAGTATTAAGTATCAAGAGCCAAGAATCAAGACTGAATTCAGTTACGTTTGAAAGGTCTCATCAAGAAGACAACAAAAAAGCGCTTATTTATATCCTACCTTAGTTCTCCGACCTCCGAAAATAGAGAACAAATGCCAGGCAATGGAAAAAAATTATTTAAGTTCTTTCAAAAATTTCATCGTATCAACCCCATCGGCATAATCAAAAAGACGGGGGCATTGAGTTTCACCAAAGTTGACAGTGGGAATCGTCAGTAGGGATTTGGAAACGAGACATTGGATTAATTCTTGATTATTCAGTAATTGAGATTCAACTTTTGCCAAATTTTGATATTGTTCATAGTATAGTACCGCTAAGGGTGAAGCTAATCGTGTATCTTCTTTCAATAACAGAAATCCATTATCCAGATGCGTATCGAGATTGACTAAAAAAATTGATTTATTGTAATCATAATTGTTACTGTATTTGTGGTGGTCGGCAACTGACCTAAAGTCTTCGATGGCCTCAAAAAAAATGCTAAAATCATACCCTTGTGGGACGTATATTTTCGAAACACTGCGGCAACCTAAACCAAAATAATCAAAAATATCATGTCCAAGTGCCTTCAATTCATCTCTGCTTTCCTGACCATTCAATATGGCTACACTGTTCCGATTTTTGCGGATGATATGCGGAACCTTACTGAAATAATAATCAAAATATCTTGACGTATTGTTGCTGCCGGTTGCGATTACTGCGTCAAAATCCTTCAATCTGTCAATATAACTGATCTGCTGCCTGAAACCAGGCTCAATTTCCGTTAGTTTATCCAGTATGAAGGGAATAAATTTCTGGTCACTGGAGGATAGTTTAATTAATGCCTTATGCCCGGAAGCCAATACACAAATGACGTCATGAAATCCAACTATTGGAATATTTCCTGCAAGTATTAAACCAATGGAGCGTATTTTGGTTTCAAGCTTATTCGGTTCAATATTGATCCATTTCTTCAAATCCTCTGGATCAAGCATTTCTGCTATCGCTCTAAGTGCCATTGAGGCATTTTGAGGTGTAAACCAGGCATTGTATCGATGTGCTGAATTAATCAATTCCATCAATTCCAAGTCTGGGTACCTGAGGATATTCCCTAAAGCCTCAAATGCATTGATTCGTTGATTGCTTGTCAAAATCTTACTCATTCAGAATTTACTTCAAATTATGCTATATTTGCAAAATGGATTAAAATGAGCTTCAGCTCAATTTTAGTGCAAAAATAACTTAACAAATAGACTTTTAGATAAAATGGCAATTAAAATCACTGATGAGTGTATTAACTGCGGGGCATGCGAGCCCGAATGTCCAAATAATGCAATTTATGATGCAGGTGCAGCTTGGAGATTTTCTGATGGCACAGGGTTAAGAGGGCTCATAGATTTTGGAGATGGTACGATCCTTAATGCAGAAGAAGCACAAACAGCTATCTCGGATGAGGTATATTATATAGTTTCGGATAAATGTACTGAATGTGTCGGTTTCCATGATGAACCGCAATGTGCCGCTGTTTGTCCGGTAGATTGCTGCGTTGACGACGAAGATGTGCGCGAAAGCCGTGAAGAATTGCTTGCTAAGAAAGCATGGCTTCATCTGGAGTAGTTAGAAATTAACATGAAAAGCGGTCTTTTAAACTAGGCCAATTTTTAAATATGTTCTTGTTTTCTAATTTTTTTTCGGATTTGGAATAATCAAAACAGGACATTTTGATTTTCTGGCAACACTCTCTGATACACTTCCGGAAATGAAATGATCAAATCCTGTTCTTCCGTGTGTTCCCAGAATAATGAGATCAGCTTTGCATTCCTCTGCAACTGCCAGAATCTCATCCTGAGCCCTGCCAATGCGGGTATAGGTTGAAATTTCTACGGTCTTACCATGCTTCTCAATTAACCTTTTAAATAGATTTTTACTCGCTTCTTCCTGTATGTTCATTAGCTCAGGAATCATTGCCGGTGATTCGTTTAATAATGGGTCAGCAGTATAGGTAGAAGCTATTGGAATGTCATCTGCATGTACCAATATAATTTTAGATCCAAGATTTTTGGCTAATAATACCCCATAATTTACGGCTAAGTCCGAATAAGGACTGTCTTCAACCGCTATGAGTATTTTTTTAATGTTATTGGGACTAATCATCTTGCTATTGTGTTTAAATAGTTGATTTCGGTATTTGCAATTTAATGTTGGTTCAATTTACTTTAAAATTGGTTTATTTGCAATATGAATCAAGAGTTTGGTGTTTGTAACCTTGCACTCGTCCCGCTCCGGACTGAACCATCGGATAGGAGTGAAATGTGCTCTCAACTGGTATTTGCTGAAGTTTTTAGAATTCTCGAAATAGGTGAAAAATGGTCTAAAATTCTAACCGACTATGATGATTATGAGGGCTGGATTGATAATAAGCAATTTATTAAAATTAATGATTCTGCGTTTTCAGACTTAGCAAAAGTCGATGAAGTACTTGGGTTGAAGGTTTTTCATCAGGTGTTAAGAACAGATACCTCAGAGAAATTAAATCTGATTGCAGGTACACTTATTCCACCAAGAACTGATGGTTTTTTCTATCTGGGGGAGAACAGTTACAAACTTTTAAGTGATGCTCATCGTCCTGAACTGCTTGAGTTCGGAGCTTTAGTTGAGGAAACCGCCAGGTTTTATTTAAATTCTCCCTACCTCTGGGGTGGACGTTCAGTTTTTGGAATTGATTGTTCAGGTTTTACGCAAATGGTTTTCCGTCAGCTCGGTATCCGCATAAAGCGGGATGCATGGCAACAGGCCGAACAAGGCAAATTACTAGGATTTATTCAGGAAGCCAGAGCCGGAGATCTTGCTTTTTTTGATAACGAGGAAGGCCGCATCACCCACGTTGGAATTATGCTTGATAACAACCGGATTATTCATGCTTCCGGAAGGGTTAGGGTCGATCCGATCGATACTCAGGGCATATTTAATCCTGAGCTGAATAATTATACGCATAAATTGAGGATTGTTAAGCGCTTTAATTAGTTTTTAATTGATAATTGACAGTTGATAATTGACAACCAAGAGAATCTTCTAATAAGTAAAATCCAATTATTCGCAATTAACCATTAACATATTTCTGCTTTCCAATTATCCGTCATGTCGACGAGTGATACTTATTTTGAATTTACTCGATTTTTTGCGCGAGGAGAGATCTGTTGCAAATGCAGTAGAGACCTGATAACTATCGGGTTGATAATTGAAAATTAATCCTTCATGGCATTGAAAATTGAATTTACAATGAACCGGGAATTTACCAACAACCAACCAACAACTACCTACCAAAATCCACTCTCCAAATCTTCAGTAATTTATCATCACTAACTGAAATTAGCTGATTATCAATTGGTTCCCAGATAATTTTATTAATGGACAGTCGATGGGCATTATAACCTTTTTCAAGGCTGATGGTTTTCTTAAGGGTATAACCCTCAGTTTCCCATATCTTGATACTTTTATCTCTGCTTGCAGTGGCCATAAAAGGCAGATCGGGGTGAAAGGCGATACTATAAATCGAAAATAAATGTGCCGGAATACTTTGGATCAATGAATAATCGGAACTGCTCCAGATCTTCAACTGTGCATCCCTGCTTCCTGTTAAAAGGTGTTTCCCATCCGGAGAATACTGAATCGAACTGATTGGCATGGTATGCTCATCAATTACATGAATCAGGCTATAATCTTCAAGATTGTATATCCTGATCGTATTATCCTTACAACCAAAAGCAACTGTTTTTTCATCCGGACTGATACTGATTGCCCTGACCGTGTCTGTAGAGACCTTAAATGAAAATAACAGCTTCAGGCTTTTAATATCCCATACACTAACTGTTCCATCTTCGGATGAAATGATCAGTTCATTTTTGGAGCGTACGGATTTGATATCAAAAACCGGAAGTTTATGGTGTTCTAATACAGCAACAACCTTTTGCTCTTCCAAATTGAAAACATACACTACACCACTACGCTCAGCGGCGAGAAGAAGTGGTGCTGAAACCGGGCAATGTAGACTGTATACAGATGATTTTACAGGAAAAAGTACTTTTATAAAGCCCGGGTTGCTTACATTCCATTCAACAACCCCTTTATCATTTCCTCCGGTAAAGATTATACCGGCTTTTTGAGAATTCTCTACCGTAAATATAGGATTGTGATGCCCTGATAAGGTGGCAGTATTTTCAATCTGAATCATATTTGAGCAGTAAAAAACTATTTTTTTGAATGTCTGCTTTCTAAGTTTTCAGCAATTTTTTCGAGACTAATGTTCTTTTCTTTTAATAACACTAAAAGGTGGAAAATCAGATCGGATGCTTCATTAACGAAGTCATTCTCCGTTTCATTTAAGGCTGCAATCACCGTTTCGACACCTTCTTCACCAACCTTTTGGGCAATCTTATTTAAACCCTTGTCACGAAGTTTATTGACATAAGACCCCTCCACCGGAGTCTGATAGCGATCTTCAATGATTTTCTCGAGTTCGAAAATAAAATTCTGATTATAAGGCGTGTTAAAACAACTTCTGTTTCCTTTATGGCAAGTTGATCCAATAGGATTTACCTTGATCAATAAGGTATCATTATCACAGTCCTCCTTGATAGAGACAACATTAAGAAAGTTTCCGCTTTCTTCACCTTTCGTCCATAAGCGCTTTTTTGTCCTTGAAAAGAATGTCACTCTATTTTCAAGTACAGTTTTTTGGTAGGCTTCGGCATTCATATAGCCAAGCGTCAGTACTTCCAGCGTTTGCTCATCCTGAATGATTGCAGGTACCAAACCATCTCCTTTAGTGAAATCAATTGTCATATTTTCCGTACTTATATTCTAACCTCTATGTTATTTTGCTGAAGTACCTCTTTGAGGTCAGGGATTAAAATTTCACCATAGTGAAAAACTGAAGCTGCTAATGCGGCATCTACATCACTGATAGTAAATACATCTACAAAGTCCTGAATTTTACCTGCACCACCCGAGGCAATCAGAGGAATACTCAAGCTTTGGTTTATTTTCTTCAACAGAACATTGTCAAAACCTCCTTTTGTTCCATCATGATCCATTGATGTGAGAAGAATTTCTCCAGCACCCCTGCGCTCTGCTTCTTTTACCCAGTCTTCAGTTTCAATTTGGGTAGGTATTCGTCCCCCATTCAAATGGACATAGTTTTTGCCATTAATCAACTTAGTATCGATAGCAACTACTACAAACTGTTTACCAAATGCCAGTGCAAGTTCATCAATGAATTCAGGGTTCCTGACTACTGCAGAATTAACAGAGATCTTATCCGCACCTGAATTAAGAAGAAGGTCGGCATCTGCTATTTCATTTATTCCTCCACCAATTGTAAAAGGGATGTTTACTTGCCTTGCCACAGCTTTTACGAGCTCAACCATTGTTTTTCGCCGTTCATGGGTGGCGGTTATATCAAGAAAAACAAGTTCATCCGCCCCCTGACACGAATATTGATAAGTAAGTTCAACCGGATCACCGGCATCCCGTAAAGCCACAAAATTCACACCTTTTACGGTTCGTCCGTCTTTCACATCAAGACAAGGTATGATCCGCTTTGCAAGATCATTCCCTGATTTAATTACTTCAGTTTGTAGGCTTGTAGATTCCAAAATTTAATAAATTTTATGTCTGTTTAATTGGGTTTTGATTCCAAAAAGGTTTTACTTAATTCCTCGATCAGGCATAAACTCAATACCCTCGAGCGTTTTTGGTATTGATGAAATTTTAAAAACTAATCAATGCCTTAAGATTCCAGTCCTTCACTTCCTCAATAGAAATCCTACCCTCGTAAATGGCTTTCCCAACAACACAGGCTTCAACTTTGATTTTATGTAATTCTTCAATATCTTTCATAGAACTTATACCACCAGAAGCAATGAGTTTGATGAAAGGGGAATGCTCAAGTAATTTTTTGTAAAGATTGACTCCTACACCACCCAGTTTACCATCTTTATCAATATCGGTACACAAAAACCTGAAAAAGCCGAGATTCAGGCATTTATCAACATAATCCAGTAGTTTTATTGGAGAACTTTCCATCCATCCGGAATATTTGATTACTTCATCAAGTACATCAATCGCAACAACGACCTGATCTTGACATTTTTCCTTACCACAAACTTCCTGACTTAACTCCTGAAGGAAATTGACATTTGTAATTGCTTGTGTCCCAACTATGACCCGGTGAACACCGGCATCGATCAACTCTTTTACTTTATCGATGCTCCTGATACCGCCACCATACTGAATTTTTATCCTGGTCTTATGAATGATATCAAATAGATATTTCTGGTTGCTAAAATCTCCTTTGGCCCCATTGAGATCGATTATATGAATGAATTCAGTCCCGTTAGACTTGTATTTTTCAATCATTTCCTCGAGGGTGACATCATAGTATGTTGCCTGTTCGTAATCACCTTCGCGTAAACGGACAACCTTACCGTTTAACATATCAATTGCTGGAATTATATACATGACATTAGACTAAGTTTGCGAAATTTTTCAGTAATTGTCCACCTGCTAACCCGGATTTTTCCGGATGAAACTGAACACCGTAAAAATTATCCTTTTGTATCACGGCAGAAAATTTTATTCCGTATTCTGCCAAAGCAATGGTAAAAGTAGAATTAAATTCAATAAAATAAGAGTGAACAAAATAAAAATGAGTTCCCGGCAGGATATTATGGAACAAAGGATTATCAGAGGTTTGAAAAACCTTATTCCACCCAGTATGCGGTACTTTAACATTTAGTTGATCACTGAAAAGTTTGGTTTTCAACGGAATAATCCCGGTTAATGTTGAATCTCCTTCCTCGGAGTGTACGGTTAACAATTGCATTCCCACACAAATTCCCAGCACAGGTTTACGAAGAGCGATTATAGAAGGAATTAATCCGGAATCTTCCAGCATATGCATGGCAGAACCTGCATGCCCAACACCAGGAATGATATAGCGATCATATTTTTCGAAGTCTTCCACTTTTTTAATCATCCCGTAACCTAAGTCCAAGCGATCAAGTGCGGCCGTTAACGAAAAAATATTCCCAGCACCATAATATACAATACCAATCATAACACTCCTTTAGTACTTGGCAATTCTGTGCCGGTAATTTGGATGGCCTGCTTAATGCTCTTTGCGAGGGCTTTAAAGCTTGCTTCAATCATGTGGTGGGTATTGGTTCCATCAATAATTTTTAAGTTCAAATTCATACCGGCATGTTCAGAAAAGGATTTCATCCAATGTTCGAACATTTCTGTCGGGAAATCACCAACATATTCCCGGTCGAACTTACCTTCATAAATAAAATATGCCCGGTCAGAAAAATCAATGGCGCATTGAACCAGAGCCTCGTCCATAGGCAGCAGGAATCCATAACGCTCTATTCCTCGTTTATCACCCAGTGCTTGTTTAAAGGCTTTCCCCAAGGCAATGGCACTGTCCTCTATGGTATGGTGTTCATCAATTTCAAGATCACCCTCAACAATCAAACTGAGGTCAATACCTGAGTGCTTTGCCAGCTGGTCGAGCATATGATCATAGAATTTCAATCCGGTATCAATTTTATGTTCACCTTTACCATCCAGGTTCAAAACAAGACGGATCTTGGTTTCCTTGGTGTTACGTTCAAGCTCAACTATCCTGTCCTTTCTGGTTGTAAGAAAGCGACAGATTTCCGGCCAGCTATTGCTCGTCAGTACAGTATTTTCCGCTCTTCGATCTGAAAAAAAGATAGACTTACATCCTATATTTTTGGCGAGTTGAACATCAGTTTCTCTGTCGCCGATGGTATAGGAATTATATAGATCAACCAGGTTGCTGATCAAGTAATTTGTTAACAGGCCGGTATTTGGTTTTCGATTCGGACTATTATCCTCCGGAAAAGAATCATCAATGAATATTTCAGCAAATTGAATACCTTCAGCCGCCAGCGTTTTCAGCATTTTCTGATGCGGTTTTTGAAAATCATCCTCCGGAAAACTAGGTGTTCCCCTTCCATCCTGATTGCTGACCATTACTAATTCATAACCAAAATCCTGCAGTTTTTTTAAGGAGGAGATCGCATAAGGAAGAAATTCCAGCTTTTCCAGGCTGTCGACTTGAAAATCAATTGGGGGTTCGACGATTATGGTTCCATCGCGATCTATAAACAATACTTTTTTCATAGTTAATCAGTTTCCTGAAAGGACTTTAATGCTTTTAATAATTCTATATTTTCTTGCGGCGTGCCAATGGTGATCCTTAAACATCCTTCACAAAGTTCAACTTTTGAGCGGTCGCGCACAATGATCCCAAGATTCACAAGATAATTGTAAATACCTCTGGGATTAATGGTTTTTACTAGAATAAAATTCGCATCCGAAGGGTAAATTTTAACTACACTGGATATTTGTGAAAGTTCAGCAATTAATTTCTCACGCTCAGAAACAGTTTCTTTGATCCAGTTGTTTATCTTATCCACATTTTGCAAGGCTTCAAGAGCCAGTTCCTGCGATGCTTCATTGATATTATAGGGTGGTTTAACCCTGTTGAAAATTTCTATGATTTCCTCACTAGCAAATGCCATTCCAACTCTCAAACCGGCAAGTCCCCAGGCTTTTGATAGGGTCTGAAGGATTACCAGATTAGCATATTCAGTGAGTTCCTGAATGAAAGTTTTCTGCCTGCTATAATTGATGTAGGCCTCATCAATGACCACCAGGCCATTAAAGTTGGCCAGAATAGTTTCGATGTCCTGCCTGTCGATAGAATTACCTGTAGGGTTGTTTGGGGAGCAGATAAAAATGATTTTGGTATGCTCATCTATTGCTTCGGCAATGGCCTCCATATCCAGCTGATAATCAGGTCTGAGTGGTACTTTTCGTAACTTTACATCATTGATATTTGCAGAAACCTCATACATTCCATAGGTAGGGGGAAGGGTTATTACATTATCCACACCGGGATTACAAAAGGCTCTGAAAAGAATGTCAATGGCTTCATCACTGCCATTCCCTAAGAATATGTTCTTTGTCGGCACTCCTTTTATCTCAGCAAGCCGATTTTTGATTTCCCATTGCAAAGGGTCAGGATAGCGATTGTAATTGCGGCTTAATGGTGAGCCATAACTGTTCTCATTGGCATCCAGAAAAACCGATGCTTCGCCCTTGAACTCATCCCTTGCTGATGAATAAGGGACAAGCTCCTTTATATTTTTACGAAGTATATTATCTATGTTGAACATCGTATTTCTTTTTTTAATGCCGGGACATTTTATTCCCGGTTGTCTTTTAAACGTACAGTCACAGCATTCTTATGTGCCTGTAATCCTTCAAGCGATGCCAGAATCTCCACGGCAGGCCCAATATTTCTTATGCCCTCCTTGTTGATATGCTGGAAAGTGATCTTTTTTACAAATGAATCTACGGAAACCCCTGAATAGGCCTTTGCGTAGGAGCTGGTAGGCAGTGTATGGTTTGTTCCCGAGGCATAATCACCTGCACTTTCAGGAGTAAGATGCCCGAGGAATACCGAACCGGCATTCACTATATCATCAGTGATACTTTCCCACTGATCTGTTGCCAGGATCAAATGTTCAGGGGCATAGCTATTACTGAATCGTATTCCTTCCCTCAGGTCTGAACAAAGAATAGCATAGGAATTGGCGATAGCTTTTGCAGCAATTTCAGCTCTAGGGAGTGCTGAAAGCTGTTTTTTCAGTTCCAGGATAGTTTCTTCGATCATCATTGCAGAATTGGATACCAGCACAGCCTGGCTGTCAATTCCGTGTTCTGCCTGAGCCAGAAGATCAGCAGCAACATATTCCGGAATGGCCGTTTCATCAGCGATGACCAAAACCTCAGAAGGACCAGCAGGCATGTCTATGGCTGTCTGACTTTCAGCTTGTATTATGGTCTTTGCCCTGGTTACATATTGATTTCCCGGACCAAAAATCTTATCAACTTTTAGAATGCTTTCTGTTCCATAAGCCATGGCAGCTACTGCCTGAGCACCTCCGGCAAGATAGATGCGGTCGATTTCTAAGAGCTCGGCACAATAAGCCAAATAAGCATTTATTTTACCGTCTTTCTGTGGGGGAGAGCAGACGATAATTTCCTTACATCCGGCGAATCTTGCCGGAATCCCCAGCATTAAAAATGTACTGGGCAAAACTGCAGTCCCACCGGGGATGTAAAGTCCGACTTTTTCAATAGCCCTTAATTCTCGCCAGCAAAAAACACCCTTAGAGGTCTCAACCTTTTCCCCTTTTCCAACCTGTTCCAAATGGAACTTCCTGATATTGTTGTAAGCTAATTTTAAGGCCTGTTTAGCATCTTCAGAAGCGCCTGCAGCGATAGCACTGATCTCATCCTTCTCTAAAAAAAGTTTTTTAAGTGATATACCATCAAACTTTTCAGCATAGCCTTTGAGGGCATGGTCGCCATGGAGTCTAACTTCATTGATAATTTCGGTTACTGCCGATCGGATTTGATTGTTTGAATCTACGTTCCGTTTACAAAGATCTTCAACAGCTTTAACACTCAGATCCTTCAAATTATAGATTTTCAGCATGGCTATCCTTTTATAAGATAATCTTTTCGATAGGCATTACCACTATTCCTTGGGCACCTGCATTTTTTAACAGACTAATTTTCTCCCAGAAATCACGCTCAGGAATTACCGTATGAACGGCTACCCAACCGCTTTCGGCAAGTGGCACTACAGTCGGACTTTTTACTCCCGGAAGAAGTTCAAGGATACGATTTAGATTTCTGGACTCCGCATTCAGAACTACATATTTGGTTTCTTTTGCTCTAAGGACGGATTGAATTCTCTGAATTAATTCGATGACCAAGGGATCAGATTCAATTTCTTTCCTTCCTATCAGTACCGCTTCAGATTTCATCACCTCAGCGAAGGGCTTTAGCCCATTACTTTTAAGTGTACCACCTGTGGAAACAATATCAAAAATAGCATCACTGAGTCCGAGGCCCGGTGCAATTTCAACAGAACCGGATATGGTTCGGATATCAGCCTGAATCTTATTTTTATCGAGAAATTTTTTTAAGATTACAGGATAGGAGGTAGCAATTGATTTTCCGTTCAGGTCGGTCACTTGTTCGATTGAACTATGTGTTTGAACGGCAAGTTTTAAGGTACATTTCCCAAATCCCAGCTTTTGTAAAAAGCTGACCTCAACTCCGGTTTCGCTGATGACATTTTCACCCACAATTCCCAGATCAGCGATGCCATCCTGAACGTATTCAGGAATGTCATCATCCCTCAGAAACAATATTTCAAGAGGGAAATTTGATACCGTTGATATCAGAGAGCTTTTATAATTTTCGAAACTTAATCCACAATTCTTAAGGAGTTCGACCGATTTTTCGTTTAATCTACCAGATTTCTGGATAGCTATTTTAAGAGTTTCCAAATTGTATGTTTTAATTAGACCAAAAAAATTATTAAAAAAACAGTTTCACGTAGAAACGTATATTAGGTTACATCGCCGCAAAGCGATGATGGAAATGTACGTGATGTGTGAAAACTATATTCATAACATTTGGCCCAAATAGCTTGGGAGGCAGACAAATATAAGGATTGCTTATTGGAATAAAAAATTTATGTTAGTTGACAATTGACAATTGATAGTTGATAGTTGACAGTTGACAGTTGATAGTTGACAGTTGATAGTTGATAGTTGATAGTTGATAGTTGACAGTTGACAGTTGACAGTTGACAGTTGACAGTTGACAGTTGACAGTTGACAGTTGACAGTTGACAGTTGACAGTTGACAGTTGACAAAAGATTACTAATTTAATATATTTTATCTTCCTATTAACCATTTACAATTCCCTTCTATTAATTGTTGTGTGTTAGCAGATAACTTAATTGTCAACTGTCAACTGTCAATTGTCAACTAAATCTTAAATTCCTTTCACACCACATTAATTATAGTTAATTTTGGTTCTTAATGAGATTCCTGTCGCCCGGATTTTTATTTGCCCTACTGACAATCGCCATACCTGTCATTATCCATCTTTTTAATTTCCGAAAGTTTAAGAAAGTTTATTTCAGCAATGTCCGGTTTTTAAAAAATGTACAAATCCAGACCTCTTCGAGGCAGCATCTTAAACACAGGCTGATATTAGCTAGCAGAATACTTGGGATTTGTTTTCTCGTTTTTGCCTTTTCACGCCCTTTTATTCCTGCTGCACAACAGCAAAATTTGTTTCAAGAAGAAGTTCTGAGTATTTACATTGATAATTCCTACAGTATGGAGGCTCTGAACAAAGAGGGAACCCTGTTGGATGAAGCAAAGAGAAGAGCAAAAGAAATTTCATCAGCATATAGTTTGAATGATAAATTTCAGCTTATTAGCAATGATTTTGATGGGAAAGATCAAAGATTACTCAGCTTGGAGGAATTTCAAACAGCTGTGAATGAGCTCAATATAAGTTCATCCAGCCGTAACCTGGATCAAATAATCTCAAGGCAAAAGGATGTATTCCTTAAAGAACCGAATTCCGGTAAGACAATTTACCTCATTTCTGATTTCCAAGAAAATATATTGCCTGAACGATCAATTTCAGCTGATAGTACGATAAAAACCCGTCTGATCAGGTTAAGTTCAAATACTCAACCCAATATCTCAATGGATTCAGTTTGGTTCGGTTCGAGGATGCATAAACCGGGAGAGTCAGAAAAGTTGATCATAAGACTTCGAAATAATTCAGATGAAGAGGCATTAAGTGTCCCGATCAAACTGACAATCAATAAAATTCAGAAGTCGATCTCCAGCCTGACAATCAAGGCCAGAAGCATTGGTATAGATACCTTAACTTTTAGTGGTTTATTGCCTGGTTGGCAAGACGCTGAATTAGAAATTACTGATTTTCCTGTTGTGTTTGATAACAAGTTTTACTTTAGCTTCCATGTGCAGCAATCAATTCCTGTTCTTGTGATCAATGGCAGGCCGGAGAATGAATATTTAAATTCGGTTTACCGCTCCGATTCATTTTTTAAATTATCTAATATCGGGGCCGGTAATATCAATTATTCCGCACTAAGCAATTATCCTTTAATTATTCTAAATGAGCTGAATACCATTAGTGATGGCCTGATACAGCAATTGAATAATTATATTCTATTGGGGGGAAGCCTGATGGTGTTCCCAAATCTTTCCGAAAGTACTTCTGATTTGGCAAATCTCCTTTCTGTTTTAAATGCAGATCTACCGCTTGAGGTTTTGACTGCCGATAATAAAGTGTCAAAAATAAACCTCGATCATCCAATATTTCAAGGGGTATTTGATAACATTCCTAAACAGATAGATCTACCGGTTACGAAAAAATATGTTCGATATAGCTCAAGGAATAATAAAAATCGGGAAAATATACTGGAAATGCCAGGAAATATCCCCTTCTTAAGCGAGTATAAGATTGGTTCAGGAAAATTGTATCTTTCTGCCATCCCATTAAGTGCTGAAACAAGTAATTTTGTCAGACACTCGATCTTTGTACCGATCATGTATCAGACCGCACTTTTATCTCGTAGCAATCAGAATTTATTCTACAAATTGAATAAGGATCAACTCATTGAGTTGCCAAAAATATCTTTAGGGTCTAATCAAATCCTTAAATTAACAAAGGATGCCTTTGAAACTATTCCTGATCTGAGGCAAAATGACAATGTATCTCTCCTTTACATTGCAGATCAAATTAAACAAGCCGGAAATTACGAATTATTAAAAAATGATAGTTTGTTAACTGTACTTTCTTTTAATGAGCAGGATTCAGAATCAGACTTGAGTTATGCAAATGATGAAAAGATACGGGAAAGCTTTCCGGATCAAGCTATTGAATTAATGAATCCAAAATCGGGTTCATTAACAAATGAGGTGAAGGCGATAAATCAAGGTACATCATTATGGAAGTTTTGTCTAATTTTAGCTTTGATTTTTTTTGCTGCTGAAATTTTAATTATTCGTTCATCTAAAAAGATTACCATTAAACCCATAAACTATTGAAGAATTTATTGATTCACTCTGCAAAAATTTTAGATCAACATAGCCCTTTGAATGGGCAAATTGTTGACATCTTAATTACAGGCGGTAAAATTTCTGAAATAAGTAAAAAAATCACTGTTTCAGATAAGAAAATTGACGTTTTCCCTGCCAAGGGACAGGTTCTATCGCCCGGATTTTTCGATATGAATGTCAATTTTGGTGAACCGGGACTCGAAACCAAGGAAGATATGGGTTCGGGTTGTATGACAGCCGCCGCCGGGGGATTTACAGGTCTTGCCTTAATGCCCAATACACAGCCACCAATTCATTCTAAGGCGGAGGTTTCCTATCTGTTTAATAAATCCAAGAATAATTTGGTAGAGGTTTATCCTTTAGGTTGCATAAGCCATTTAAGAGAAGGCAAAGAACTTGCTGAAATGTACGATATGATGCAATCAGGTGCTATTGCATTTACAGATGGAAATCGACCAGTTTCAAACGCTGGTTTAATGAGTAGGGCTTTATTATACTCCAAATCCTTCGATGGGCTTGTTTTTTCCTATTCAGAGGACCAGGATATTGCAGGTAAGGCGAAGATGAACGAAGGATTAATGAGTACCTACTTAGGAATGAAGGGAAATCCTGCGCTTGCCGAGGAACTAATGCTGTCCAGAGATTTATATCTAGCAGAGTATAATAACTGCCGGATTCATTTTAGTACGATCAGTTCTGCCAGGAGTGTAGATCTGATTAGAAAGGCAAAAAAGGCTGGAATTAAAGTGAGTTGTGATGTGGCAGTTCATCATTTGATTTTTACTGAGAATGATTTGGAAGGATTTGATACCAATTACAAGCTTAAACCACCACTCAGAACCCAAAAGGATCAAAAGGCATTAATAGCCGGCCTTAAAGATGGAACTATCGATGCCATAGTATCACAGCATACACCGCATGAAATTGAATTTAAAGACGTGGAATTTGAGATTGCAGCTTATGGAATGATTGGATTACAAACTGTACTTCCATTAGCGCTCAAATCGGGATTGAGTTTAGATTTAATAGTACAAAAGTTGGCCATTGCTCCTCGAGCTATCCTCGGAGTTAAAATTCCTGAACTAAAAATCGGAAATTCTGCTAACTTTATTTTGATTAATCCGGATGAAGATTGGGAATTGAATGAGGAAACTAATCGATCCAAGTCATCAAACTCTCCTTTATTTGGGGAAAAATTAAAGGGAAAAGTAAAGCTGATATACAATAACGATCAGTACATTACCTTTTAGATTAAATATGAATGCAAGTATAGATCAAGTAATGAATGCGGCCCTGGCCCAGTTTGCATCAGTAAATAAGCTGGATTACAAGCCCTTGTCAAAGAGATTAGTAGCCGTTTTTAATTTAAATGAGCCTTTCCTTGAAAAAGTTGCTGCTTTAGACCAGGTCTTTGATGAGAATGATACCTTTGGATCATTAAGAGAATTATTTTTCGACTTGCTTTTAATCAATTTTCTAAACGAAGACATAAAAAAACTTGAACAAGATTATTTGGATTCACCAGAATGGGAGAAAATTGAAGAAAGCACCATCGACAGAGGAACAGAGCTTTTGAATTTATTACTTTATCTGCAAGAGTGTAAAGATGAGTCTATCGAACCTGATTTAGGTGATTTTCTCCGTGAGTTTTTGCTGGTTGATGAAGATGAGTTTCAGGATGAGCATCGAATTTATGAGGAGGTTATCGCGAATCAAATTCTGGTAGAAAGTGACTTGAAGGAAGTAGCACGCGTAACAGCAACTATACCGGATAGCTCTGAATTAAAAGAATTATTTTACCCGATAATTGGCTTTTTTAGGGACATTGATCCTACAGATGAGGATTTCAAGGATTTTAAAAATCAAAGTGCTAACCCTGACTTTGATTCTGCCGTTTATTCACTATTAATTTCTTATAATGATAAAAATTAAACAAAACAAAAAATATGGAATTGTCAATAGAAAATTTAAACAAAGCCGCAAGCACTAATGGTGTGATTGTCGGCATTTTATCCACAGTGATAGGAATAGTGACTTATTATGCATTCCCTTCATTGTTAGGCTCATTCACATTCGGTATTGCCACGCTGATTATTTCCTTGCTGATTTATTTCTTCTTCACCATTGACCTCAAGAAAAAAATCGGAGGCTTTTGGAGCTTTAGGGAAGCTTTAAAAGGAATATTTCTTATGTCTTTTGTAGCAGGATTTATTTATTCAATCGTGAATTTTGCATTTTACAAATTCATTGAGCCCGGGGCCTTTGAAAAAATTTCAGGATATATGGAAATCGGTATGACTGAAACTTTTGAGAAAATGGGTATGGGACAGGAGCAGATTGATGAAGCAGTATCCAGGCAAATTGAAGGAATAAAAGATCAGTATGACCCAAGTCCAGCACAGTTCTTTAAAAATCTGCTTACCGCTGTAATAGTACAGTTCATCATGTCTTTGATTTTCGCCGCTATATTTAAGAAGGAAGCCCCGGTCTTTGCCTCAAATGATGAGCATCAAGAAGAATAGAAATTCAAAATAATTTAAGGTGCGGTTTTTCTCAATTTTATTGACCAAATTTGCACGTTTTTAATGGTTAAACAAGCGAGATTCTATGATCTCATTGCTCATACTCACATTTAAAGAATGGACATATCTGTTGTTATTCCCCTATTAAATGAGGCTGAATCTCTGCCTGAGCTTCTAAGTTGGATTAACAGGGTGATGACCAATCAGGGTTTTAGCCACGAAGTGATTTTAGTTGATGATGGAAGTAATGATGGATCTTGGGAGGTAATTGAAAAATTAAAAGGCGAGTTTCCAGAAATTATTGGGATTAAATTTCGTAGAAACTATGGCAAATCTGCGGCGCTTAATGTAGGCTTTGAGGCCTCTCGGGGGAATGTGGTGATTACTATGGATGCTGATCTTCAGGATAGCCCGGATGAAATTCCGGAGCTCTACAGAAGAATTGTTGAAGAGAAATTTGACCTTGTTTCAGGTTGGAAGCAAAAGCGACATGACCCGCTCTCTAAGACCATCCCCACCAAACTATTTAATTTCGTTACCCGTCGCATGTCCGGAATCCATAATTTACATGATTTCAACTGCGGATTGAAAGCCTACCGAAGTGAGGTGGTTAAAAGTATTGAGGTTTATGGCGAAATGCATCGTTATATTCCTGTTATAGCCAAATGGGCTGGGTTTAAAAAAATAGGTGAACAGGTAGTCGAACACCGGGCTCGCAAATACGGCTATACCAAATTTGGTTTTAGTCGGTTCATAAATGGTTTTCTTGACCTCCTTTCTATCTTTTTTGTAGGAAAGTTCGCCAAAAGACCCATGCATTTCTTTGGTACAATGGGTGCTCTGAGTTTTATGGCCGGTACTATGATTGCATTTTGGATTATCATTGAGAAGTTGTATCACATTAGCATGCACATTAAATATTCACGCGAAATAGTTGATCAACCACTTTTTTATATTGCTTTAGTAGCTATAGTGGTTGGTTTTCAACTTTTTCTAACCGGTTTTATTGCAGAACTTGTCTCAAGAAACTCTCCTGAACGTAATTCCTATCAGATTGAAAAGACTGTTTGATTTTTTATTCACTAGACTATAATCAACATGTTTTTTTCAATCATCATTCCACTTTATAACAGACCTCAAGAAATTGATGAATTGTTATTTACCTTAACGAAACAAAGTTATCTTCAGTTTGAGGTTTTGATTATTGAAGACGGATCAAAAATTGATGCAAAGGATATTGTCAATTCATATATTGACCGTCTAAGCATAAGCTATTATTACAAGGAAAATGGAGGGCAGGGCTTTGCCAGAAACTTTGGTTTTGAACACGCTAAAGGCGATTTTTTTATTGTATTTGATTCTGATTGTCTGATACCTCCCAATTACCTGGAAACCGTAAATAATTACCTGTTAGCTCATCCACTGGATGCCTATGGCGGTCCGGATGGGGCTCATCCCTCATTTACACCGATTCAGAAAGCCATTAGTTATTCCATGACTTCTCCGTTTACTACCGGAGGAATCAGGGGAAACAAAAGGCATATTGGAACTTTTCATCCACGTAGTTTCAACATGGGAATTTCTCGAGAAGTTTGGGAAAAGACCGGTGGTTTTATCCTGCCTCGCTTAGGTGAAGATATTGAATTCAGCATTCGTATTCAATCTCTGGGATTTAAAATCGGATTGATTCCTGATGCGGTTGTTTACCATAAACGCAGAACTGATCTTTTTCAATTTTACAAGCAACTTCACTTTTTCGGACGAGCCAGAATTAATATTTTCAAACATTTTCCTCAAGAATTAAAGTGGGTACATTTTTTACCCGCTTTTTTTACTATATTTTTGCTCTTGAGTTTATTTTTAAACGTTTTGAATCACTTATTGGCTGAGTTTTGCAATACTTTTCTTGCCATTTATATTTTGTTAATATTTTTCCATGCATGGAAAGTAAATAATTCATCAAAAGTTGCATTTTTGAGTATTGCAGCTTCATTCGTGCAACTAACAGCTTATGGTCTGGGGTTTATGCAAGATTTTTGGAAAAGAATTATTTTAAGAAAGTAATAAAATATGAATAAATCATTGTCAGTGAAGGTGATATTGGCTGATGCCTGGCAACTTGCCAAGAAGAATATTTGGATTTTAATAGGCTTTACTGCCGTGCAATTTGCATTCATACTATTAGTTACGACTATACTAACAAGTATTTTTGGAGGTGCAAGCGGACAAGGGGTATTACTTCAGAATGTTATACTCAGTCTCTTCGATGCATTTTTTGGAGTCGCTTTTTATCAGGTCTTTATTAAGTTGATTGATGAGGATGCAGATCCTGAATTCCCCGATTTTATTCCTAATCTGGTTAAAGCGGTTAATTTTTTGTTTGTTAAGCTCATCATTGGTTTGGTAATGGTATTTATAATCGGAATAATCAGCTCGATTTATTTTTACAATAAGCAGGATATTGATACCAATAACCCATTTAGCTGGGATCTTTTGCCGATTTTTACACTTATTGCCATTCCATTGGTTTTCCTTACCATCAGACTTTGCTTTGTTGTTTGTTTTATCGTTGATCAGGAGTCTGGAGCCTCAGAATCAATCACCCAGAGTTGGGCAATAACGAAAGGTCATTTTTGGTTTATCAGTCTGCTTTTTTTAGTTATGCTGGGGCTGAATATTCTCGGTGCGATGGCTTTATTTATAGGTTTATTGTTTACTGTCCCATTTTCAAGTCTAATTCAGATTATCGCTTATCGTCATTTGGTTAACATGTATACCGACGAAGAGGAAATTTTGCTGAATGAATCGGAGGATACTAATGGGAATTAAATCCTGGTTGGCCAAGCCACTCGCATCATTTGCGGTTTGGCAGATGAATAAATGGAAGAATGATCCCATTTCAACGCAGGAAAAAATCTTTTTAAAGCTAATATCTAAAGCTAAAGATACCTCCTTTGGAAAGGATCATCACTTTGAGAGCATAAAAACCTACGATGATTTTAAAAAACAGGTTCCTGTTTCAGATTACGAGGAGCTGAAGACATATATAGATCGTGTAGTCCGGGGTGAGGCTGATGTCCTGTGGCCAGGTAAGCCGATTTATCTTGCCAAGACATCTGGAACTACTTCGGGTGTGAAGTACATTCCCATTTCGAAAGAATCAATGCCTGAACACCTAAACGGTGCCAGAAATGCGCTGTTTTCTTACATCCATGAAACAGGGAAATCTCAGTTTTTGGATGGAAAACTGATTTTTCTTCAGGGGAGCCCTATTCTTGAACGTAGAAATGGAATTGATTTAGGACGATTGTCAGGTATTGTTGCAAATCATGTGCCGCCCTATCTTCAAAAAAATCGTTTGCCTTCTTATGAAACGAATTGTATTGAGGATTGGGAAGCAAAAGTTGATGCAATTGTTGAAGAAACAATTTCTGAAGATATGCGTCTGATTTCTGGAATTCCACCTTGGGTTCAAATGTATTTCGACAGGCTTAGCATTAGGGGTGAGGGAAAGAAGATTGGAGATTTATTCAAGAATTTCTCGCTTTTTGTCTACGGTGGGGTTAATTTTGAGCCCTACCGTGCCAGATTGGAAGAAAGTATTGGAAGATCTGTTGATTCGATTGAAACCTATCCCGCATCCGAGGGATTTATCGCTTTTCAAGATTCACAAATAGAAAAAGGACTGCTGCTACTAATTAATTCGGGTATTTTTTACGAATTTATTCCAACGGATGAATATTATTCTGAAAATCCTAGTCGCATTTCACTTGCAGATGTTGAGTTGGATAAAAATTATGCAATCATTTTAAATACGAACGCCGGACTTTGGGCCTATAGCATCGGGGATACCGTTAGGTTTGTTTCTAAAAGTCCATATCGAATTGTAGTTACCGGAAGAATTAAGCATTTCATTTCAGCTTTTGGAGAACACGTCATCGGCGAGGAAGTTGAATATGCACTTTTATCCGTTGCCCGGAGGGAAGGTATTGAAATTACAGAATTTACTGTGGCTCCTCAGGTGAGCCCTATTGATGGTAACTTGCCTTACCACGAATGGTATGTAGAATTTGCCAAGGCCCCGGTTGACCTTGAAAATTTTAGTAATCAAGTTGATCTGGTATTACAGGAGAGAAATACGTATTATTATGATTTAATAGTGGGCAAAGTTTTACGTCCATTAATCATGCATAAACTTGAAAAAGATTCCTTCAGAAGCTATATGAAGTCAAAAGGTAAACTCGGCGGACAAAATAAGGTGCCTCGATTGTCAAATGACAGACATATTGCTGAAGAATTGAATGAATGGATTATCAGTTGATAAAGGGGCTAATAACAAAGTTATAATTTAAATCAATTACGGATTGATAGTATAAATTGTGTGGATATAGATGGGTATAAATTTAGATAATGGTGTTGAATTAAGGAATATTGCCATACTCGGTTCAACAGGAAGTATTGGCACTCAGGCACTCGAGGTAATCAGACAAAATCCTGAGCGCTTCAAGGCCTTTATTCTTACCGCTAATGGTAATGCTTCCCTTTTGATCAAGCAAGCGCTGGAATTTAATCCGAAATATGTAGTAATTGCCCAGGAGTCTAAATTGGAAGAAGTTAGATCGGCATTGAAAAATTCAAATACGGAGGTTTTTTTTGGGACTGATGAGTTATGTTCAATATTAGAGCGACCTGAGATTGCGCTTGTTCTTACAGCGATGGTTGGATTTGCCGGTCTAATTCCCACATTGGCCGCCATCAAAGCGGGCAAAAATATTGCACTTGCCAATAAGGAAACCTTAGTTGTGGCAGGAGAGTTGGTAACCTCCTTGGCAAAACACCATGGGGTTAAGATATTGCCGGTTGATTCTGAACATTCCGCAATTTTTCAGTGCTTAGCAGGAGAAGAACATAATCCTATTGAAAAAATATATTTGACAGCATCAGGCGGTCCATTCAGGGGGAAAGACAGAAAATTTTTGGCTACCATTTCACGTAAGGATGCCCTCAAACATCCTAATTGGGTGATGGGTGAGAAGATTACTATTGACTCGGCAAGTTTAATGAATAAGGGACTGGAGGTTATTGAAGCCAAATGGTTATTTGATTTAAACCCTTCACAAATTGACGTTATTGTTCATCCTCAATCGATTGTTCATTCCCTGGTTCAGTTTACCGATGGATCAATTAAAGCACAATTAGGCCTTCCCGACATGAAATTGCCTATTCAGTATGCGATGGCTTATCCTAAACGTATGGCAAATGATTTTCCAAGGTTCAATTTCATGGACTTTCCGAATTTAAGTTTCGAGGAGGCTGACAAAAAGACCTTCAGAAATCTTGATATTGCCTTTTTTGCTTTAAATACCGGTGGAAATATGCCTTGTGTAATTAATGCAGCCAATGAAATCGTTGTGGCCGAATTTTTGAAAGAACAAATTACATTTTTGCGCATGAGCGAGATAATTGAGAAATGTATGTCTGAAATCGAATTCATTTCCAAGCCCTCGCTTGAAGATTACATAGAAACGGACAGAATTACAAGAATCTTGGCAAACCAATTTGTAACAAATAGTAAATTTTAAAGTTTAAATATAAAATAAGAGAAAAGGCATGGATGGATTAGTAATGACCGGGCAATTGTTATTGGGCTTATCGATTTTAATCATTTTGCACGAAGCTGGGCACTTTTTTGCTGCAAGAGCATTTGGTATCAGAGTAGAGAAATTTTATCTATTCTTCGATGCATGGGGCTTTAAATTATTGAGTTTTAATTATAAGGGTTGTGAATACGGTATTGGATGGCTACCATTAGGGGGCTACGTTAAAATTTTAGGGATGATTGATGAATCAATGGACACCGACCAGCTTGCCGGTCCGCCACAGCCATGGGAATTTCGGTCCAAACCGGCCTGGCAACGACTTATTGTCATGTTGGGTGGGGTGACAGTGAATATCATACTGGGTATTTTTATTTTCTGGATGCTTACGCTAAAAAATGGTGAAACTTTTATTCCCAATGACAAACTTCCCGATGGAATTGCACCCGGGATTATCGGAAAAGCTATCGGCCTTCAGGTAGGGGATCGTATAATAGCGGTAAATGGCTTACCGGTAAAGCGATTTGAGGAATTAACCAGTTCAAAAGTATTGTTGGGTGATACAGAACTTAGCGTGCTCAGAAAGGGCGAAACTGTTTCGGTACAGGTTCCTGGAGATGTTTTGGAAATGGTTTCTGATTTAGGAATCGGTCAGTTTGTTGAACCGCGTGTTAAGATGTCGGGCGTAGTGCAAATTGCACCTGGCGGGAATGCCCAAAAAGCAGGATTAAAAGTGGGAGACAGTATTTTGGCAGTAAATGCTAAACCGATAACATTCTATGATGAATTTAAATCTGAGATACAAGCTTCTAAAAGAAAGATAGTATCGATTTCGGTTATTCGCGATCAGCAAGCCATTGAAATTCCAACTGCAGTTTCCGAAGATGGCACGATTGGCATCTATGTATCTCAATATTTTAATATTCCTCTCGAGAGTGTAGATTATGGAATATTGGCTGCATTGCCGGTGGGTGCCTCTAAAGCTTGGGGTTCTTTTATGGATAATGCCAAGGGTTTGGGTAAAGTGGCCTCAGGTCAGGTCAAAGCAAATAAAGCATTTACAGGTCCGATAGGTATTGCAACCATGTTTGGAGGTACGGTTGACTGGGTTAAATTCTGGAGTTTGGTGGGTTTATTATCCATGGCCTTAGCATTAATGAATTTATTACCAATTCCGGCATTGGATGGTGGTCATGCGATTTTTTTATTGTTAGAAATGGTGAAAGGTAAACCTCTGGGGGATAAATTTATGGAACGTGTTCAGATGGTAGGTTTCGTGATCCTCATCACCTTGATGGTATTTGTTTTTTGGAATGATATAGTTAAGCACATTATTAATTGATGGTTGATTCTTATTTTATTGACCAGAAAGTTTTGGCTTAAAAATCGCCTTTCGTTTTAAAGTCATCCCAAGGCAGTACGGATCTCATATCTGTTCATCTCTCTATTGAAATAATAGAGAAACCCTTAATATTGATTGAATATTGATAGAAAAAAGCTGTTCTCAACACCTAATTAATTCTAAAATCTTACCATTGAATTATTTTGAACTATACCATCTTCCCTTGAGTTTTCAGCCTGACCGTTCACTCGTCAAGAAAAAATTCTATGAGCTGAGCAAGCGTTATCATCCCGACTTTTATGTCAATGAGAGTGATGAAAAGCAGGCTGAGATTTTGGAACTCTCTACCATGAATAATAAGGCTTATCAGGTTTTATCTGATCCTCTCAAGTGTATTGAGTACGTACTTTCTCTGAATAATATGCTTGCTGATGGAGATAAGTATGTTTTGCCGCAGGATTTCTTAATGGAAATGATGGAAGTGAATGAGGCTTTAATGGAAATGGAATTTGATCATGATGAGCTGAAACTGGCAGATCTTACTGCGCAGATCGATGCAATGGAATTAGCTTTGTTTGATGAATTGAAATCTGCTACTGATGAGTTTAATACCAAATTAGAAAAGGATTCTGAAAGTATATTGTTAAGAATCAAGGACATCTGGTACCGTCAGAAATATCTTCTAAGGATTCGGGAAGGTCTGAACAAATTCAAGGTCTGAACCCTTTAAATTATTAAAATTTTATTTATGTTTGCATCCCGCATGGTTAGCGTGAAAGCGTAAATCGTTAAAACAAAATGCCCAGCTGGCGGCCCCGATAGCTATCGGGGTGGTAGACGCGTCGGTCTCAAACACCGATAGGAAACTGTGCCGGTTCGTCCCGATAGTTATCGGGACCGGCGCCAAGTAAACAAGATTACTCGCAATAAATGTCTTTATCCTCATCACACTTCAGTTAAACTGGTAACAAATAATAATTTCTTTTTTCTGCTCCTAGTTTTTCCGGTAATTACCAAAAACATACCATTTACTACTAACAATCCGATTATCAATAAGTCAGTATTATCTTAGTGCATGGCGATAGTATACATTTTATTTTCTAATCGACTGAATCAGTTTTATATTGGTAGTTGTAAAGACCTTCCTGAGCGAATTACTGAACATATCAAGAAGTTATTTTCAAAAAGCTTCACTGCAAAAACTGACGATTGGGAGTTGTACTTCTCCATTGCAGATTTGGGCTATCAACAGGCCAGGCTTATCGAACTTCACATAAAGAGAATGAAGAGTACAAAATACATCAAGAACTTGATAAAATATCCTGAACTTATCGAGAAGTTAAAAGAAAGATATTCCTAGCGGGGAAGGTCTGAATAAATTCAAGGTCTGAACCCTTTAAATTATTAAAATTTTATTTATGTTTGCATCCCGCATGGTTAGCGTGAAAGCGTAAATCGTTAAAACAAAATGCCCAGCTGGCGGAACTGGTAGACGCGTCGGTCTCAAACACCGATAGGAAACTGTGCCGGTTCGATTCCGGCGCTGGGTACACTCAAAGCTCTCAATTTTTGAGAGCTTTTTTGTTTGGGCTTGCCGCTTTCTCTGATTAATTTGGAACATTAATTCATCTCTAATCGATTCTTCATCCAATTAAATGGATGAAATCTACCTGATTCCGAGGATTGCTTTTATCTTTGCAATAAGGGACCGATCATGCAGGCAGATCTTCCAAAAAATAAAATAATCATACTTTTTGATGGAGTTTGTAACTTTTGCAACAGTTCAGTGCAATTTATTATCAAGCATGATCAAAAGGACAGGTTTCGATTTGTACCAATCCAAAGTAAAATTGGAAAAGAGATTATTCACGATTTAGGAATTGATATAACAAAAATTGATTCCATTATTGTGTATGAACCCGGAAACACTCCCTATTTAAAATCTGCCGCCGCTCTAAAAATTGCAATGGAATTAGGAAGTATTTTTAAAATTGCCGCTCTAACGTCAATTGTTCCTGTGACAATTAGAGATTTTTTTTATGATTTTTTGGCTAGAAACCGTTACAAATGGTTTGGCCAAAAGGCAGATTGCATGATCCCGGGTCCGGAACTTCGATCAAAATTTCTTTAAGATTTCTTAAAAATTGGCTGTTTAATTTAGTAAAAAAGCTAATTCGAATTAGAATATACCCTAATTCAGCTTTTGTTTATTGCGTTGCCCTACGAAATTGAGTAAACGAGGTCTGATATTGCAATATCTGACCTCGTTTTTTTACACCGAATTAGAAGCCTATCCCGGCCGAGAACATCATCCCATTTTTTCGCGGCGTGTATGCATTCAGGATTTTGATCTGTGAATAGGTAATGACCATGTTCATGATTGAATTTAATTTTATACCACTGTAACGCAAGTAAGTTCCAACGGATAAATAACCTGGATTATTGAAAATCCGGTTACGATGCCATACATCTGCAGAGATAAGGAAACTTCTTTTTTGATATTGGAGCTTCATCCTGTTGGTCTAGTTAGCCCGCTTGGTTAATATCAGGTTCTGCATCACCGCATCATTACTGATACTGAAATTCTTGCTAAATTTATAATTTATGCTCAGATTGGTTAAAAAGTCAGTCCCCGGTCCGGCGATTGTACCAATTTGGTTTAATTGGGTACCTGCCTGGGGACTTATAATTATCTTGGAGCCGATGAAATAGCGTTTGTTAAGTACAATTAAAGAGTAATTAATTGCTTCGTTACGATCCACAAGATCGAAGGATTTGAAAAATAAAACACCCCAGTTATGTTTTAAGTTATCATAAACAAACTTTGTGTCAAATGAAGGTTTATTATTTGACGCTACACCCGTGAAATAATACATACTTCCAGTGTTAAACAAGTTAGTTACACTGATTAAACTCGTCTTTTTTTTAACCTTTAGCGAGTCGTTTACAATTTCGGTATCCTGCGCATGCGTACAAAAAAAAAATGGAAAGTAGCGTAAAAAGACTTAGCGCAGATTTAAAATTATTGCTGATCATTTAATAACTTTCAGTAATTCGGATATGGCTAAATATAAAAACAAAATCTTGAGATCATTCATTTTTCCCTGCACTCGGAATCAAAAAATAGAATGCCAAATGTTTTGTTTAATTTAATGAGCTCAAACTTTTAATTGTATTAGCGATAAATGACTATTAAATCCTTGCTGATTTTATTGATTGCCCTTGTAACTCCGGATTGGGTAGGAAAGACTTTCACGCGTTCGATAGCATATTTGCAACTCAAAAATGATGGCTATTACACCGCTGAAGATTTTAAGTCCGTCAAGAAGTTTGACACGCATGTCCATGTGAATACGGATGAGATCACTTTTGTTAAACTGGCTCAGGATGATAATTTTGAGTTTCTGGATATTGTTGATGACCGGCCATTTGGGTTGCCCTGGACTGAGCAGCAGAAAATTGCACTTGGGCATTTACAAAACTTCCCCCGCCAAATGGAGTTTGCAACCACATTTTCGGTAAAAGGTTTTAATGATGAAGGTTGGGCCGAAAATACGATTAAGGAATTAAAACTATCCCTTTCAAAAGGTGCTAAGGCTTTTAAAATCTGGAAAAATATTGGTATGGATCTTCGTGATGATCAAGGAAAATTCGTAAATGATCGATGATCCAAGACTTGCACCAATATTCAAATTCCTTGTTCAAAATGGTATTCCATTAATCGGACATAATGGCGAGCCCAGGGATTGCTGGCTTCCCCTTGATAAAATGACTTTTAGCAAATCCTATTATGGCGCTCATCCGGAATACCACATGTACCTTCATCCCGAATATCCATCTTATAAAGAACACATCAATGCAAGGGATAAGCTCCTTGAAATGTACCCAGATTTGAAATTTGTTGGAGCGCATTTGGGAAGTCTTGAATGGAGTCTTGATGAACTGGCTAAGCGGTTGGACCGTTTTCCGAATATGCGTGTTGATTTGTCCAGAATGTCTAATTTACAACTACATGCCTTTAATGATAGGAAAAAAATACGTGATTTTTTTATTAAGTATCAGGACAGGTTGATATATGGATCTGATAAGGCAATAAATGCAAGTATTGATCCCGCAGAATTATCTAAAGCTATTCACGAAGCATGGCTGCGCGACTGGATTTTCTTCGTTACGGATGCTTCGATCAGCTTGGCGGGATTTGGGAAGTTAAATGGACTAAAATTACCTGTAGGTGTAATTGATAAAATTTATTACAAAAATGCGAAGGACTGGTTGTCGGCCGGAATCCCGAAAATACGTGAAAAAAACCAATTTTATAATGAAAGAAACAGAAATATCCCAGGAGCAAAATAAGGCAACCGGAGCTGCAATAAATCCTGTAATGCCTCAAAAGCGCGTAGCATCTGTCGATGTTTACCGTGGCTTTGTCACGTTATTAATGATGGCCGAAGTACTTTCCCTTCAGGATGTCGCAAAAGCATTACCGGAAAGTACATTTTGGCAAATCATTGGTTTTAATCAGTCTCATGTTCCATGGACCTGGCTTAGCTTACATGATATGATTCAACCTTCCTTTACCTTTCTGGTTGGGGTAGTATTACCCTATTCAATAGCTAGCCGAAAGAACAAAGGAGCGAGTTTTGGAAATATACTTAGACACACGATCAAAAGATCTGTCATTCTTATTTTTCTCGGGATATTTCTTCGTTCTATGCATTCTGAACAAACCTATTGGACCTTTGAGGATACCTTAACCCAGATCGGTTTAGGATACACTTTTCTTGTTTTAATTTCTCTTTATTCTCAGCGTGTTCAACTGGCTATGCTGGTTTTTATTTTATTCGCCTATTGGTTGGCTTTCGCACTCTACCCGCTGCCGGGAGCAGATTTTAATTATGTAGCAGCCGGTGTTACTGCAAACTGGGAGCATAATTTAAGTGGGTTTGCAGCACACTGGAATAAGAATACCAATTTCGCATGGGCATTCGATCAATGGTTCATGAACCTTTTTCCACGGGAGAATCCATTCTTATTTAACGGTGGTGGTTATTCAACCCTCAGTTTTATTCCCACGCTCGGAACTATGATTTTAGGTCTACTTGCAGGAAATATCTTGAACTCTTCAGCCAGCTCCTTAAAAAAACTGAATAAGTTTATTGTTTTTGGAGTTTTACTGATCTTGATTGGCTTGGTTCTTCATTTTGCAGGGATAAACCCGATTGTTAAACGTATTTGGACTCCTGCATGGACTATTTTTAGCGGTGGTATTTGTTTTCTCTTTCTTGCCATGTTTTATGGTTTAATTGACATGAAAAACCGCAAAAAAGGTACCTTTTTCCTGACAGTGATTGGGATTAACTCGATTGCTGCCTATGTCATTGCCGATGGTGGAATGCGGAATGTGATTCATGATTCATTGTTCATTCATCTGGGCAAAAACTTTGATCAGATTCTGGGGCCTGCCTATGCTACCTTGATAAGTGGTGGACTCGTTCTTTTCTTCGAATGGCTGATCCTGTACTGGATGTCCAAGAGAAAATTATTCATAAAAATTTAAACCCTATTATTTGATAATGAAATTACTTTCAAATTCACGCTATGCAGGCTTATTGGCGCTTGCTTTATTCATGCAGAATTGTACTCAACCAAACAAAATATCCTCGGGTGCAGAAAGTGCTGATACCACTTATTATTCGCTGGAGGATTTTCGAAAAGTGGAGAAATATGATACCCATACTCACATTAATGCATACGATACCACTTTTATTCATTTGGCAAAAGAAGATAATTTTAGGCTGCTGGCACTCAATGTCAATCCCTCAAGCTACCCAACTGTTGAATATCAGCAGGATGTCGCTCTGCGGATGGTTAAGGCATACCCTGAACAGGTGGCTTGGGCAACTACCTTTACGGTAGCAGATTGGGGGACTGATAAATGGTTGCCACAAACACTGGCTTATTTAAAGCGCTCATTCGATAATGGAGCGATAGGGGTTAAGGTTTGGAAGAATGTTGGAATGGAGCTCCGCGACAAGGACGGAA
>Ga0194133_10001984_pt1 | contig 33239 bp, 35 predicted proteins | sample TA2KigOf40mmetaG_FD_155448 | JGI IMG/M metagenome (GOLD analysis project Ga0194133, IMG submission 155448) | Freshwater microbial communities from Lake Tanganyika, Tanzania - TA2015055 Kigoma Offshore 40m | ecosystem: Environmental > Aquatic > Freshwater > Lake | place: Tanzania: Lake...
AACGTCCAATGGGGAGCCAAGACGGGATATTTTTTTGTCTAAAAAAATTTTTGCTTTAAGATTTAAGGTTTTTCTGTTTGTGGATATCGGCGTGTTTTTGACCGACAAAGATTTTTTGTCTTCAAAACCGCCGCTGAATTTAAAAGTGATTTGTTTTTGAAGCGCAAAAACAGTCCGCTTCACGGACGAGAAGCGTCCATTGCGGTGGTTTTGTCTGCGTGTTTGCAGGAATTTGTCAATTGTGGGGTTAATAATACTGCCCATTGGTGCCCTTTTATTGGGTCGCAATTAGTCCGAAACTAAGATAATTGTACATTATCTTTGCTCGGGTTATTAATCACGGAGTATTTAGCGTAATGCTTTACTTTTGATGCGTATTCAACATTCAGGGTTTTCAGCCACCCACCTACGGACTTCATCAAGACACCATTCAAGCCTGTCGCTTCACATGTAATGGATGCTATTTTTTCATACTTCTGAACAATTTGATGCATTTTCTCCCGTTGCTCTACGGTCGTATCATTACACGGGCTGATGTAGTAGCGCAGACCGCCGAATTTTTCTTTGATTTGTAAAATTTGATAATTAGGGTCAATTGCGGTCAGTTCTTTGTCGCAGTCAACAATGATTTGATACCAACCCTCGTCAACACTGATATATTTGCCGTAAGACTGAGGTATTTTGGTTTTAAGCGCTTCTACCGCTAATTGGAGTTCGTTCATTTCAATGAATTTCTCCACGATTCGATGTTGTTGTCGTTGATGTTGAACGGGATTTTATCTGGCTCATTCTCAAGCATCAATTCAAAATCGGCAGACGATGCTTTATCGCCGCTGACCATATACCAAACTTTGCCATCTGTCCCATGGACAGCAAAGCCGTCGCCATACGGGAAAACTCTTTCACTCGTATTCCCACTATATTTCGGTGAACCAATATCCATTAAATTATGCCACCTCGTTCTAATTCTGGCATAGAGTTGATTGCTGACTGCAACCGTTTAATCCACGCTTTTGCTTGCGGGGTCATAATACTAGGAGTTGCTCGACCCGAATCTGACGGTGCTATCAAATTCACCATATTCCCCATTTCATCAAAGGCTTTGTCGTCCATGATTTTTGTGTCAGGGAAGTTTTTTGTTAACACCGTCAACAATTTAGCCTCAGCAAAAGCCTCCCAATTGTTGGTCTGAGCATATTTTGATGCAGAGCCAAGAACGGGCATAATTTCATTAGATTTGATACCTTTAGTATTTATTCTTGTCGAATCAAAACCTAAGGTTTCGTCAAATAGTTGTTTACCCTCTTCCAAAAACTTTTCAATTGTTTGACCACCAAGTTGATTTTCTAAAAGTTCTCTAATTTTTTCAACCGAAGAAATACTGTCATTGTCTTCAAAAGAGGACATTGCAACTTTGTCAAATTTAACCGAAGTTAATGCTTCCCAAAACAGTTTCTTTTTACTATCAAGACCTTCACTGAACTTGTTAAGAATAAAACCCAAATTGTCCATTACGGAATCAGAATACGAACTATTATCGCTATGAGCAACATCTTTCGCATATATAGCAAAAAGAGAATTTAAATTTGGTGTAGATGTGTAACCAAAAATTTCTGCCCGCATTCTTTTATCGTTGAATGCCGTTTCAACATCTTTCCAATCCGTATCGGGGTCAATATTGTAAGAAACAGCGAACTTTGCGCCAATAAAAGTGTCACCAACTTTTGAACCTTGTTTTCTGATTTGTTCAAGCGCTGGCGGGTCGGATGCTGTCGAGTTTATGCCCAGCGTTTTTAAAACCTCCGCATAATGGGCGACATGAGATAGTTCATGTACGGAAACACCTATCTGATAGTCGTCGGTTCCCGCAATTTTTACAGAGCCGTTAAACATGTCCCCTTTCTCCATCGCATCACCGCCAACGCCAACATTGCTTATCAGCAGGGAATCAGCATAAAATCTTGTTGCTGAAATAATTTTACCGTCGGGGTAATCCGCAATCCATGCATATGCGCCAGCGCCTTGAGGTCCACCATCACCTATTTGATGTATTTCAAATGTGAATGCGCCACGCAAAGAAGGATTGTCTTGCATAAGCAATTCTGCCCCCACAAGAGCCTCAACAAAACCTCTTCCTAACTCTTTACGAATGGCGTCACGACCTCCCTCGGTTTCTAACATTGATTGAATTTTTTCTAGTTGGTCAGCGCTGTTCCTTAACCGTTCTTTTGAGGCATCATCAACGCCATCTTCATTAGATTTATTTCTCAGTCGGGCAATTCTTGTCGTTAGTAAATCACCCTTCAAGTCATTTATCCCACTATCAAGCATTTCTTTCATGCTTCTTGATTTAGGTATACCCATTTTTGCAATCAGTTCATCACCGTATTCTTCAACTTCTTTGTTTTTTGCATTGGGAACATACTTATTTAAAAGTTTTGCAATTTTTGCATCCAATTCCGTGTTGAAAGAATCGGCGTCAAATGTAACTTTCGTCAAACCATCTTTCCGTATTGATGCATCGGGTGCCGCCGGATTCGCATTATCCATATCCGCTCTTTGTGTAGCAAGATTAGATTTTCGATTCCTTCTCCGAAGAGCCGAAATTGTCGCCGAAGTATATTTAGAAGAACCGATAGTGTGGATTTTGTCAACAATTTTGTCCACGTCCGCACGTTGTTCTTTGCTAATTTTGCCCTTTCGTTCAAGACGATTAAGAGCAAGGTCGGCAACATCTTTCCCGACCGTTCGCAACAAATCAACACCAATCAAAGTTACGGCTGACAGCGTTCCAGAACCGTCAACGTTCAAATAGTCAAGCGCATCAAGTGTTGCCAACGCCGTCAATGCGGCGACCTTTGTTGTGCTACTTACTTTTTTGTTTTCAAAAATTTTTTTCCCCTGTGTAAGCAAATCGCCAACTTCTCGTCGCGACGCACGAACGGCTCGCTTGGCGAGCGCCATCCCCGGAACTAAACAATTGGACATCTGCATGTCTGTAAATTGGTTGGCGTTCGGTGTTCCCGGCGGGCATCGCAATTTTCCCGCAGCATCAACAATCACGCCAGCGGCACGGGCAGCACGCGCCCCAACCGATTGCAGATTTGGCTTGTCCTTGAGACTAGGTCCTAAAAACCCTTTGAATAGAAGAATATTTTCTTGGACAGACGAAATAGATTTCGTATATAAGGCAATCCTGTCATTCGCCGTAAATGCGAGAGACGAATTCATCGTCTCACCCGCCTAGCCTTCGACTGAGTCTGAGGCACCCTCGGGTTGGTCGTCGGCAGTTTCGGCGTCTGCTTTCTTCTTCCTAATTTTTTTTGGTTTTTCATCAGCAGGCATGTCGTTAGCGACCGATTCACCCGAAGTGACAAAACCCGATTCTGAAGGTTGATTCTTTTTTTTCATTTGAAATTACCGCCGCTATCTTCAATTTCAAGAGACAACATCTCAAACTCCATCAAAGAACCCATAAGGCTTTTTGCTTCCTCTTCGGAGATTGCGAACTTCAATCCCGCCCAATTTTCGGGAATCATCTCCTCTTTGCCGAGTTCTTTGGCACGCTTCATAATGTGGGCTTTAGCCTCTGTTTTGTTTTTTGCACGACCAAATGCTTGAATCGCATTTTGCAAGTCGGTTTCATCAACAATCGGATACGAACCATCGGGGAGAGCCTTGCCTTCCTTGGCAAGTTTCTCGCGCTGCTCATCGTCGTACATGCGCTTAAGAGCAAGGTCTGCGACTTCGGCGTCAATATCTGAGGCTTCTTCAGCGTCGTACTCGTCGTATCCAAGAACTTCGCCGTCAACACCCACGAATACGTCGTAAGACTTTCCGTCTACGCCCTCGATTTCCACCGCATAGGCGTCATAACCCTCAAACATGTCCGCATCAACCGCTACGACCTCTCCCTCAATTGACTTAACCGCAATTGATGCCGCTTCGTCAAATGAAACAACTTTTTCGCCCGGCACGACAGCAACTTCGCCAATCAAATCTTGATTGAGAAGATGCCAGCCCATGCATTCGCCGCTTGTCCCATCAAAATACGCTTCAATGGCTTTGCCGTCTTTGCGCTCAATGTCAACAACGAAAATATCTGTCTGGTCTGCATAGCCGGAATCAAGAATCTTTCCGGCGAACATGTCTTCGGCGATGCCTTCAACCTCAAGAAGTGTTGGCATATCACCGTGCGGTTCGCAACCACCCGGACAGTTGGCGCAAATATCTGCGCCGCCCGGATACATTTTGCGTTCAATTGCACAAACAAATGCTTGTTCGTCGCCTTCAAAGTCTTCGTTTTTCAAACCCATGGATTCCATGCGCTTCTTGCGAGCCTTCTTGCGAGCCTTCAGCATTCCCTCAAGTGCATTCCACATTTTTTCTTCTTCTTCATCAACTTCGAGGTCGGATTCCGCTTCGTCGTCGTCCTCGTCGTCGTCCTCGTCGTCGTCTTCCGATACTTGAGGCATCATTTCTTTTTTGGGCTTCTTGGGTACGGCGCCCATTGCGCCGTACATTTTTTCATCATCTTCGTCTTCTTCAGCGACTGCAGATGCCATAACTTCCATTGCAGAAACAGGCTTCATCTTTTTGGGTGGCATGTTGCCTTTTTCTGTTGACTCAACCCATTCGGTCTCAAACTCTTCGCCCTTGACCGCAACCGCAGTCGCGCCACATTTGCCGCAAACTTTTGCGCCTGGCTTGTATCCACACTCGGAAATTTCTAAACCTTTTGCGCACTTAATCCCGCCATCTGCGAGAAGTTGGACTGTCGGTGTCTCTGACATGTTAGCCATGTTATTTTTTTTCTCCTTGTATTGCATTGTTTTTGCAATGCAACCCGCTGGATTGGAACAACCATTACACGGCGTCAAGCGTTTTGCGCCTGAAACCATGCACTGATATTTATTTGATTTTTCTGGTAAACCTGTATTAGAAGTATAACCCATAATAGTGTGTATGTCCTGTTAGAAAATGAACATCATTTGATATCTTCAATATTTTTGACTACATTGCTTAACGCTTGATATGCGTCATCGCTGATTTCGGCGATGTCAAATATTTCGACACCAAATTCGTTGGCTTCCGACTTGATTCCGTAATGTTCTAGAACTGGTTCAAGTAGTTCTTTGACCCCATAAATGTTTTGTGTTTCAGCCCTTATAAGGAAACTTGCTGTTTTCATCTCAATTTCGTCTATGCCACCAGCAAGAAGCACTTCCTGCATGAGTTGGTAGGCATCTCGGAGTTTCTTGAGGTTTCTAGCACTTATGACTCGCCCAGCCTTGACCTCTACATCCTCTTCAAGTTCTTTGACCATTTCTGCCAAAGCGGCGGCTAGGGCAGCAATCATTTCTCTGCCTCCGCCACCGCCACACGAACCACCGCATCCACATCCGCCCGGTTTGGAAATCATGGGCATTTCAATGGTTTCGCCATCTTCGTCTTCGCCTTCTTCTACCCAATTGTCGTCTCCTGTCATATAGGAGACGAACTCGGGTTCGGCGTTCATGAACTCTCGCAAAGCCTCATAAGCCTGTTTGTTGCCTTCCTCTTCGTCGTCCGTTTCAAAATCGGGGATTGAACCCACAGCCATTCTTTCGGCTATATCTTCCATCATCATGGCGTTCTTTTCTTCGCTGCCCATATCTCCGAATACCTCAATGGCGTCTTCCATCGTGAATGGATTGTCGTCTTTGCGTCTGCTGAAAAGTGAACGAAGTCGGTCATTCCACTCCGAGTCGTTCCAAATTGAACCGCCCCTAATGCCTCGTATTTTTTTCTTGCAGTTCTTCATGCCGGGGTGGTGGCAGCCCTCGTTCGGCCAAAGTCCGGTCGTCTCGTGGTGGAGCCAAGCGCAAATGTTATTCAACGGATATAACTCGGGGTGATTAGCGAGAATCACGCGACAACGACGGAATCCGCCAGGTTTCCTCATTATCGGGCGCCAGTAGCGGAGCAGGCGTTCAAGGTTGCCTCGGCGAGGACCGTAACCACGGAAACGGGCAGTGACAACTTCTTGCGGAATCAATCCGCCAAGCGGGTCTGCTTTTTCTGGCGTTTTTGGTTTGACACCAACGGGTATCTGTGGGTCGTCTTCCATGTTGTAGCGGTCAACAAAACGGCGTTCTTCTTCGTTCGCTGAGGGGACATTATCGCCGTTCATATTCAGGTAAACCAATTTTGGTTTCACTTGTGTCGGTTCGCCAAACATAAATTTTCCATCTTCAAAATGGTATGAAAGACGCATTGTTGAAACTTTGCCCGATTCTGCCCTGTGGTCAAAAACGACTTGATTGGCGTCGGATTCCCTGACCCTTACGGCGCCGCCAAATTTGCGGGATAGGGCATCTGCAAGGTTGGCAACCCTACCAAGTTTTGGATTTTTTGCTGGTACGCCGTCGTCGCCTTCTTCTTCTCTCTCTTCTTCGTTTTCTTGTGTCATCAACTGACGAATTATTTCCATCATTCGACGCTTTTTGAATTGCTCCATTGCACGCAAACGCATCATGCGTTCCATTGTTGAACGGTCGTGAGCCTTTCGTGTTGGCTCCATGCCTTGTGCAAGTAGTTCTTTGAGAACAAATTGTTTTTGTTCTTTTTTGAAATTTGCGTCCGTTTCAAGTGTTTCAAGTACTTTCTGGTACATGTCTTCCATGTCGTCCTTTTTCTTGCTGTTCTGATAACGGTCAAGAAGACGTCGCCCCTTTGCTGCGAGTTTCGCTGCGTCTGACCTGTCTTGCGGAATTGGTTCACCCCATGCGGCTGCCGAAAGCGCAAGTCTTGTCGGTTTGCCATTGTCGTCTTTCATCGGACCGCTCGGGTTGGTGAAGAAGCGGGTCAGGAAAGAACCTTTGCGTCGCATTTTTTCTGGCGTGTTGGCAGGACCTTTAACTCCGGGTTTAAGGTTTGAACCTTCGGTTCGTCGGAAATGTGCGCGACCCGCAGCGGTAAGACCACCCTTGGGGTCTCTTAGTTGTGCGCCTTTTTCTCCTACTGGAACGCAATTTGGCACCATTTTCCCGTTTTTGCCAGGTTTCATGCCCACTTGTATGTAGCCATCCCAACAAGGGCTTCCGTCGGCGCCTTTGGCGGATTCATCTGTCTTGATACTTATGGTGCCTGTCAGTTGGTTCGCACCGTGGAGAACGGGGGAAACTTCGTATAGTTCGACTTTTTTCAAAATATTTGCTTGGCGTGACGGGTCAAAGTCTGCTTCAAGTGTTTTGTAGCCAATTGACCATTCTTGCTCTTCGCCGAAGAAAGAAACATCCGAGAACGCTTGACGTCCGCGTTCTGATTTGAGGTTGAATTGCACTCGGGCGTAAAGCCCCCCGATTCCCGCCATTTTCATTTTGGTTGGAAGTCGTGGGTCGGTGCGGGGGACTTCGTAAATTTCTAGAACTTTTCCAATTGGCTCATTCCAGTTATGCCCCCATACGACACGCGGTTTGCGTCGTTTTAGGCTTTCGTTGAATGCCGAGGGAACGATGATGTCACCCACCGAGTCCTTGTTGCCAATCCCCGCTACAAAGGCTTCGACAATTCCTTGTGCTTCATCAATATTGATTTGACCTTGTGACGCTTTGTATTCGGTCATTTCAAGGGCGGCGGTTTGCATCACATCAGACATACCCTACAACTTTAAACTATTTACATCATTAATAATGCAACACTTTCAGTAAAGTCTTTTGACTTTACTGAAACTTACTCAAATCTGAATCGCAGACGGCAACGACAGTTATAAGTTAACGACGGGGGCGCAATCGGGTCGCCCGGAAATCGAAGCAGTGCTCCACCCACGGCGAAACCCTCACCGAAATCTACTGTTTTCCCGTCCAAAAATTGGTGTGCGGTACGAACTTTAGAATCCCGACGGGTTGTCCATGTTTTGGTCAAGCCACCAGAATCCTTTCCCGCAAGATAGACGCCAGAATTGAATGCTGTTTGTGCTTCATGCTCCGCCATGGCGCGTCGGCGCTTGCGAAGCAAATTAATAAAAATGGCGACAAGGGCGAGCCTCAAAAGCGCCGATTTGTCTTCGTCGTCACCAGATGCAAGCGCAACGAGCACCGCAGATTGTATTTCTTCAAGGGTTGTCTGATTTGCCTGTTGCATTCTTGCAATCTGCTCTTCGGTTAATTGTTTCAACTCATCCTCATCAATTTCGGCGGGCGAATTGGTTTTTGAAGAAACATAATCTTTTGCTTCGTTGCAGATTGCGACAATCACCGGCTTGATGTCGTCGCTTAACTGCTTATTCCAAACTTCTGTATCAAAAAACATCTCCGCAGTCAAAACGCCAGAAGAAAGTGCTTTTAGGGATTTTTTACCAAATGCTTTTTCCGTGACAACACGTTGCTGTCTCTCAAAAAGACGCTCCAAAGCCCTATCAAGAATCTCCGTCCATCTATCCGTATCGGAGTCAGCCTTGTTTTCGATTTCCTCCATGAACTTTTGTTGCATTTGCTCTTGGACGCTTTCAAACGCACTTAGTTGCTCCTCTGGCGTAATCGCCGTCGTTGCGGGGGCTTGCGCTTCCCCTTCGGGAACGGGGATTGGTGCCGGAGGTGCGGGTTGAGGCATTTCAACAGCGCCCTCCATCGGGGGCAAACCACCGGCGGGAGCGCCTTGGTCAACACCCACCATGTCAACTGGCTGTTGCTGTTCGGGTTTGAAAGGTTTCTCGGTATTGGCAATGGGGGTAAGGTTCGGGTTGGAAAGAAGCGAATCAGCAAGTTCGGATTCAACTTTTTTCCTGCCTGTTGTCTCGCGGTATTCGTTCAGGGAAATCAAACCCTGCTGAAATTCGTCCATCGTGTATCGCTCGCGCTCTTGTTTGGCGAGAATCAGAATCGGGATTTGAGATACGTCAAAATCAACATAATATTTATCGTCAAGTTCATCAAGCGCTCGGCTAATTTGATGAAGATGTGGGGTCATTGTTTCCATCCAAAAAACACGTAATTCTTCGGACGCATTACTAAATGTTCTGCCCGATGCGTTGCCTATAACTGATTCGGGAACGCCGAATGCCGAAAGAATTTCTTCTTTTTGAATTTGCCGTAATTGTATGTATGCGGCATCACGGGGTGAAGCAGATGTATCGACATAATCAACGCCATCGGTTGAAGCAATAACGCTTGTGTAGCCGGTGCGAGAAAGATTACCTCGAAAACGAGCCTTGAGTTCCTGTTTGTCGTCTTCCTCCATCTCCCCACGAACGACAAGCAATCCGCCGGGTCGCCCATCGTTCAGCAAATAGTTGCGGTTGTAAAGTTTGGCAAGATTTTCCAATTCAATAGCAATTCCTGCTGATTCCATTGGAGTAATCGAAAGGTATGGGTCAAGGGGGTGGGGTCGCCTAATCCAACAAACATCTTCTGGCTTTAAATAAACTTTCGTTCCGTTCCGCAAATCAACTTCGTATCCTGAAACAAATTTCCGTGCGTCAGGTATCGGCGATGTGTGTTGTGGCGGGAGGAGGTGGAGGGCGATTATTCTTCCATCTCTTCCTTTGACTTTTTCTATGAATGCGCCTCGTGAACTCATCAAAAGTTGCGACGAAAGCCTGTAACGGAATATGAAAGAATTTTCCCCCATGTTGGATTTTGAATTAAGTAATTCCAAAATTGGGCGGTCGGTTTTTATAATCTCGCCGCGTTGGTCGTTGTCTTTTCTGAGAAGAATCGGAAGTTTTGCTTGATTCCCAGCGATGGCGTCAATACACCTAAACACCCAAGTAACTTTTTGGCTTCCTTCTCGATAAGCACGTTCAATATCCCAACCATCTCTATAGGGTTTGCCCGTGCGACCGGCATCAAAAGCAATTGGAGCGCCAGCATTGAGAATTGATTTTTCCTCAACGCTCTTTAGGTCTTTGTTGTTAAAATTACTATTCCAAGACATTATTCAGACCCCAACAAATATCCGAAGATTCCGCAAGTAAGACCCCCAACCACCAATCCAGCGGGCAGAAATATGAGACTTGCACCCACCGTCGTCCCCAAAATGAACAAAACCATCAAACAGTTTGCCATAAATTGTCGGGTCAAATATTTTTTGATTTTCAAAAATTTGTCCATCTAGCCCATAACCCTAGCAAAAGTGAGACTCAAACTATAGTACCTTATTGCTACTCACAAGATTGTGGAAACCATGACTGACTGGAAATCTGTTTACGAATTTTTACAGCCCAAACATCCGTTATTTTGCCCCGAAGAACCTTCCACGACCCAAAAAGTTTTTCTAAGAACATACGCTCTTGAAGCGCTATTCGGAGGCGCTGCGGGCGGAGGCAAATCTTCGGCTTTGCTTATGGCGTCACTTCAATATGTGGATGTCCCAAATTATTCGGCTATTTTGTTCCGTCGAACATACGCCGACTTAGCGCTTCCCGGCGCCTTGATGGACCGTTTTCGTGTGTGGATATCGGGTTTTGACGAGATTCATTGGAATGCGAACAGTTATGTTGCCACATTTCCCTCGGGTGCGCGGGTTTCTTTCGGTTATTTAAACAACACCAACGACTATTTACGTTATAAGGGTTCCGAATTTCAATTCATTGGGATGGACGAAGTAACAGAAATTAGGGAGTCCGATTATCGGTATCTGTTTTCTCGTCTTCGTCGCCCTGCTCAAGGCGAACTCTCAAAAGTCCCTTTGCGTATGCGTGCCGCCTCCAACCCCGCCCCCAATTGGGTTCGACAAAGATTCATAGTTGAGGGCAAACAAGAAAAACGTATTTTCGTTCCCTCGTTCCTCACGGACAATCCGGGGATTGACGCAATTTCATATAGACAGGCGCTTTCCGCTCTTGACCCCCTGGAAAGAAGAAGACTTGAACTTGGCGATTGGTGGGCTACCACTCTCGGTTCACTTTTTGACAGGGCAGATTTTCCAATCATTGACCATACGGAAGTCCCCCAAATCACAAGCGCCGCTAGAGCGGTCAGATATTGGGACTTGGCTGCTACTGAGCCCTCCCCGAGTAACCCGAATCCCGACTGGACGGTGGGTACATTGATGGTTTTTGACGCCGGTATTGCCTACATTATGGATGTTCGTAAAATAAGGGCAAAAGGCGACAAAGTTGAGGCTTTTATTGCAAGAACCGCTCAGGAGGATGGGCAAAATATCGCAATTCGTATGGAGCAAGAACCTGGGTCTTCAGGCAAAGCCTTAATTGACCAATATGCAAGATATGTCGTACCGGGTTGGGATTTACAGGGGGTGCGTCCTACGGGGGATAAAGAAACAAGGGCAAGACCGTTCGCTGCGGCTGTCGCAAACGGCAATGTTCGTTTGGTCAGGGGTTCTTGGGTTACCGATTGGTTGGATGAATTTGCTTCTTTTCCCGAAGCGTGCGACCATGATGACCAAGTTGACTCAGCGGTGGGTGCCTTTGTTTTTCTTACTGGTCTAGGGTTGCCCCAAAGGGGGCGTGTTAGTATCATTGTCTAGCCAAGAATAATCCCAAAAATAACCTAGTTAACTAATTTAATTAAAATTGAGGTAAACGCCATGATGGTTCCCGACAAATCTGTACAGCCGAATGTTTTGTCTCCAATAACTTTGTTTCGCAAGTCGCTTATGGACTTGGACAAAAATCTGAAAACGGTGGTTGAAACCAATGATGTTCAGGTTGCGCTTGACGCCTTGGTCACGCTTCACGCCATCAAGAACGAAATTGGTCTTCTATTTACCGATTATCAAAATTCAATCATCGGTTTATTGCCCGACTATGAGTGCAAAGCGTCAAATGGTCAGGTGGTCGAAAAAAAATTTGCTACCGACAGAAAGGGTTGGCAACATCAACAAATCGCCGAGGAGGTTTTGAGGCGTTTGGGTGAGTTGTCCATTGACATGGACACGGGCGAGGTTGTAATGTCATCCCAAGAAATTGCGGTAAAACTTCTTGATTATCTACAGCCTTCGTACTGGCGAGTCAAAGAATTGTCAAAATTGGGCATTAACGCAGACCAATACTGCGAAGTCGGAGAGGTTAAAACAAGCATCATGATTAGAAAGGTTGATACAAAATGAGCAATATATACCAACAGTTATCCGAGCCATTTCCTCAGGAGATGGAAAAGTCCATCAATAAGGGTGGGGTTAATTTAACCTACATTCCTGTCGGCGAAGTCATTAACCGATTGAACAAGGTGCTTGGAGTGGAAAATTGGTCGTTCAAAATTTTGCTTTGTCAGCGAGATGTCACAGACCCCGAGTTTGTCGTGGCGCATGTGCGTATTGACTATTGCCCGGAAAACAAATTGGGTGTTTCGCGTGATGGTTTCGGGGGGCAAAAAATTAAACGCAACAAACAGGGCGGGATTGTTGACCTTGGCGACGAATTTAAAGGCGCAATTTCTGACGCCCTGAAAAAGGCTGCCCAATCTTTTGGTGTTGGTCTTTATCTTGCTCGCAGTGAAGAGGCTATTGAGATTGAAAATGTAATTGAAGCAAGCGCAAATACGCAACCCCAACAGCCCCAAGAAGTTAGTTCGCCAAGATATTTTCAAGTCAAGGAATTGTTTGAAGCGTTGAACGACGACAAAAAACAAAATGTGAAAAAATTTTGGTCAGAGTACAGTGGGGGCGCATCAAAGCCTTTGTCAAAAATGAATGACGAAGAACTTGAAGTCATCATGTCGGAAATAGTCCGTTTAAATTTTGAGGGCTCGGTGGTTGTGGATACACCAACCAAGCCATTGACCAAAAAAGAAATGCCTCCAAGAAAAGATTTGGATTAGAAAATTGCTGAATGCCCCCGATTATTTGTCCCCATCCTCTATTGCGACATTTCATCAATGTCCCTACAAATACAAACTCTCTCGGATTGACGGGATAAAAGAACCCCCGACAGAACATACTTTGTTGGGCAATTATGTCCACTCCGTTCTCGAAAATTTTTATCGTTTGGAACAAAACGAAAGAACTGTTCCCGCAATGAAAGAATTTTTTCGTTTGATTTGGCAAGATTATGTGGAGGATGTTCAAACTGTTTACAGAAAATATCCCAGCAATGTCCACTTTTTCAGGTTGAGGGCTTGGAAGTGTCTTGAAAATCTGATGAACATGGAAGATGTCTTATCCATGCAATTTGACGGGATAGAAACAGAACTTGATGCATTGGTTGACGGGGTCAGAATCAAGGGTTTTGTTGACCGATGGAACAAAAAAGACGAAAATTCAATCGTTATTGGTGACTACAAGACGGGCAAGGTGCCAGCCCCACATTGGCGGGATGACAAGTTTGACCAACTCCTTATATATGCGGTGGTTCTAAGCGAGTTGTTTGATAAAAAAATTGATTCTTTGGAATTGTTGTACATAGCCAACAGCACAAAACTCGCCAAAACCCCAACCGAACAAGATATAGAGCGCACAAAAACCACTATTGTTGAAACACGGAAACAGATTGACGAGCGTTGCAAAAGTGGTATTTTTGAAACAAAAAAAAGTAAACTCTGTTCTTTCTGCTATTTTAAAACCATATGCCCTGAATGGACTAGGTAGGAATAAGTGAACGACGACGCATTTGCTCGGTTAGTTGCCGAAGATGTTAAAAACAAAACGAGCCGAGACCAAAAAACATATCTCTCTTTGCCCGAAAATTGGGGGCGATGGCAGAGGGCGCTCAAATTGCTCATAGAGAATTTGAATGGACAACGCGAACAAATTCTTGACACCGAAACTCGAACAATTGAAAAATATCGCCACCTAGGGGACGAAGGCATCCGTCTAACAATGGAGTTAAACGCATCATTTGAAGAGCGAAGGAAAAAAATTGAGCGCTTTACCTACTACGTAGAACAAAAATTTGATGAAGTATCAAGAATGATTGCGACCGGTAGCGACAAAGCAGACGAGAGACTCAGCATGATTGAGTTTTACCGCAAAGCCATATCGCAACACAAAGAACTTATGACCGAATACGAACTTGATGCGACAAGTATTGATGAGGCTCTTTGGTCTGCTCTTGACGGCAAATGGGCATTTGATGGAATCACGGAAGAGAACGCCTATAGTTTTTTAGATAGCGAATAAATCGTGACACGGCAACGGCTGTTTCTTGATACATCATGTGTCGAAGCAGCGAGACAGCGAATCAGGCATGTGTACGACACATTCGATACTGTTTGTGTTCAATTTTCGGGTGGGAAAGACTCCACCGCCATTTTATATTTGGCTAAAGAAATTCACGAAGAACGGGGTTTGGGTCCTGTAAAAGTTATTTTTCGTGACGAAGAAATGGTCAGCCCCTCCGTGATTCGTTTTATTGAAAAAGTTCGTCAATACGATTGGGTTGACATGGAGTGGTACTGCCTTCCATCGGGTCAAGAAGTTTGGGTTTTGGGTCGTCGTGAATATGTGTTGCTCTGGTCTAAGGCAAGGCAGGAGGACGGCAGGCTTGTCAGGGACATGCCTCCTTGGGCTATCCGCGCAGAACATTTTGGTTTAGACCCATCAAAGCCGTGTCCCAAATTGGTTGATTATTACACGATGCAGGGCAAACGGGGAAGAACCGCATTTATCACCGGCGTCAGGGCAAACGAGTCCATGGTTAGATACAGGTCGTGCGTACAGAAGTTGCACGAGAACTACATTGTTGTGCCTTTTCTTTTGCCCAAATCGTTGCCGTTGCGATTTGCGAAAATTATCTACGATTGGACAACCGACGATGTTCTTAAATTTTTGATTCATGAACACGATGCGGAATATTGCGAGTATTACGATTTGGCTGAAATGACCAACAGCAACTCGCGGGTCGGGATACCCCTACATTCGGTTGCTATTCGTAGAATTGGGGATGTTGTCCTGACCGAGCCAGAGTTTTATGACCGACTCGTCAAATGTTTTCCACAAATTGACGCACAGAGAAAATATTGGCAATTTTTTGATATTGAAACTTTGATTTCTACTTATGCCTCAAACGGGTGGGACGGCGTGCGAGATTGTATTGAAGACAACATGTTGACGCCGGGTATCAATCGTGACGCAATGAAATTCGCTTCGGAGTTTAGAAAAAAGAGGGCAGTTGACCCTTTCGGTTTTCCTCTTGAATACTTGATTAGAACTCTTCTATTGAATGAGTTTCATCAATCAACCCCGACACCCGTCGGACCGAAAACTCGGGCGCATACAATGAGAATGAAAGCCATAGAAACGGGAGAGGATTATTAATGAATATTCAAGATGTCCCACTGTCTTCGCTGAAACCCCCATCTTGGGGTTCAACATATTTGCTGAGACCAGAAAAAATGTTGCTTAGAATCTCCATGATTGAGTCCGGCTGGTTGCAACCTTTAGTCGTTTGTTTGTCCAACCAAACAATTATTGATGGAACAAAAAGATGGGACATGGCGCTTTCCGAAGATAAATTTTTAAACAAGTACGGCAAGTTTGCTCCCGTCATTTATCACGATGTTGACGAGATTGATGCAATGGTTTTGCATGTTCGTCTTAACAGGGCGAGGGGAAACTCACATCCTGTCGGTCTGAGCGGTTTATTGAAGAAAATCATTTACTCGGGTAAATATGACGCAAAGGATTTGTCAAATATTCTTTTGATGGGTGATGACGAGATTGACCTACTGCTTTCTGGTGGGCTTTTAAAGAAGAAAAATTGGGAAAAATATGAATACTCAAGAGCGTGGGTTCCAATCGAAGCCCCCAAAAACATTGAAGTCGAGACATCTTTTATAGAAAGACCGCCCAACTCGGATAGGTAGTTTTAGCCGAGGTTTCCTTAAATGTGGTAATCTCGTTATAGTTTCTTTTAGGAGTAGTGATGCCACGACCCCGATTTACGGAAGATGTTGAATTCCGCACAGATATTGATACCGGTGGTAATGTAGTTCGTCGTGCGCGGTTTCAGCGACGCCCTCGCGTCGTGGGTGGTCGTAGGGTGCCGGGTAATGCTCGTTATTATCGCCGTCGTCAACAAGAACTTTTGGCGGGTCGCCGTGCCGCACAGCGTGCACGTCAGGGCGCAGCAAGAACACGGGCAACCGCCGCCCGTGCTGGCAGAAACGCAGGAAATCCACGGTCAACAAGTCGCACGGCACAAGTGACACCCCGTAGACGAGGTGGGATTAGGGGCGCCCTTGCTCGTGTGGCAAGAGGGATTGCCAACCGTCTCGAAAGACGCCGTACCAACCGTCGTTAACCGGGAGGTGAGCCGTGCTCGTAACGGTTTCTGAATTGCAGAAATACATGGACATTCGTTTTTCAAGCCGTCAAGAAGAGGCTGCGGAATATGTCCTTGAAGGGTTGCAAAGTGAACTTGAGGCGCATCTTCGGCGTCCGGTTGAGGTGGATACTTTTGAAGAAGTTTATGTCATGGACAACAACCAGGTTGGTGTTCCTATGTCGTCCTTTTTATACGACAGCGATGATTCAACAACGAACGAATTAACCAATGTTGCTCAGCCTCCGGTCACTGTCTATTTTGACAATTCGCCAGTCGTCAGTGTTGATTCGGTAAAAATTGTTCATCCGCACAACGCAACAGAGCATCCGCAGGTTGAGGGGCGGGATTTCGTTGTAAGAAAATATGGAATTGATTTGTACACCGCTTTTGCCAACGACAAGGTTCTCGTGACTTATGATGCGGGTCTTGCGGGTGAAAACATAAAAATGATGAAGTTGATGATTCTCAGGGCAGCGACCCGTGAAATGCAAAACATGCACGATGATGTTGTCGGAGTGAAAGACCTTGAAACAAGGAATGTCGCCCCACTTGAAACAGGATTTTTGGAAAAAGAACTTCTTGCGGTTAAGCGTTGGCGTAGACACAGAATCGGCTAACCATGGCTGTTGACATAAAAGTTAGGGTTTATGCAGAAAAAGCCATCAAAAGAATGCGCGACATGGAGCGCAGGTCGAAGGATTTTCGTGCAGTTTTTAGATGGGCGAAGAAAGAACTAGAAAAAGCAAATAAAGCAAATTTTGCCTCATCGGGTTTGCCTGTCGGCGGGTGGGCTCCGCTTGACCAAAAATATTCTGCTTGGAAATCTATTAATTTTCCGGGTCGCCCGATTCTTGAGGTTACGGGCAACCTGAAAAATAGTTTGATAAGGCTTGACGGTCCGACAAACCAAATCCGTTTAATGTCGGCGGAATTTGGAACAGACGTCGAATACGCAAAGTTTCATCAATATGGAACATCAAAAATGGCTAAAAGACAGATTGTTTATGAACCGAAGGGTTTTGCTCGTACATTGGCTGAACACACCGGCGAGTATGTTGTATATGGGCGGTTCCGATGAGTGAATTAATGCAGGGCGCACAGTTCGCCAAAGCATATGTCAATAACTATTTGAACGCAGATGTACCTTTGCGCATCATCAAGTACCGAAGCGGTTGGAATCTTGATGACAGGGAATTGCCCACACCAGACTATTTTTTGACCTACGAACCCATCGCCCTTGACCATTGGCCGACAATCATTACTGTCGCCATTTCTACAAGTAATTTTGAAAGACTAATGCAGGGCATGGGTGGCGACCCCATGTATCGGGCGAACTACAGCATGAGAACATATATTTGGACAAAAACCGAGGGTTCTGAACAGGTTACTTTGATGCGTGACCGCCTCACCACGGTGGTTCGTGCGTCTTTGCTTGACAGACCTTCTTTGAACCGTCACGATGAGATTTATGGGTGTGATGCATACATTGATGAATCGTCCATAACAGAAGAGTTTTCTGACCTTACCTTGATAAAAGGTGACAGAGTATTGGCTGGTGCCTATTTAGGCTATGATTTAATGCTGAATGAAATAATGTATCGAGACAAAATTGCTGATTTGGACGAAATACAGACAGAAACAGTCAATCTTCGCGGGGAATAGCAGATGCGTGTAATTACTGATAAATCCTTTAATGGTGAAGAGGGGATGGTTCGTGTCTGGAACCAGACAGATGGTTATGTCGCCCTAACCGCAGAAGGACATTTGCTTAATTCTCATCAGGCGGCTTGGGTTGACGATAATCCTGTCGTCCAAAACCTCATCGAAATTGGACATGTGTTGGTCATGGCGGGGACTTCCAAGAAGAGCGCAAAAAAAAATGGGAAAACCCGAACAAAGGTTCAGAGCCACCAAGAGAACGATACCTCCCAAGGTCTTCCTGTTGCCCAAACGCAAAAAGTTGAAGAAAATGTAGGCGAAATCAATGAAACGCAGATTGAGCCGAAGATTGAAGATGTCGAAGACCAGTCTGAAAGTCTTGTCTTAGATAGTTCGCAAATTTTAGACAATATTGACAGCGTTTCAGTTGAGAACATCTAACTAATGTATACTCGCTGTAAGCAATATTTCCTGAGTTACCTTTCAACGACGGAGGACGCCGGATGCCCGGAGTAACAATTTCCACAGCAGTTCGCACAGGCGCTATCAACACGGGAGCGGCACCAGCCGCCACGTTCTTTGTTGTTGGTCAAGCACAGCGAGGAATCGACAGTAAAGCAGTATTCATTACATCGCTTGAGGATTACGAAAAAAAGTTTGGCGTCCATGTAACAAACCACTACACATGGTTTTCGGTCAAAACATTTTTTGAAGAGGGTGGGGTCAGCGCCTATGTTGCCCGCGCAACAGATGCCGATGCGGTAAAAGCAGATATTGCTTTGGTCGTTGGTACAAGTAGCCCAGGCATCACTTTGACCGCAGTGGGTCGCGGAACTTGGGGTAACAACCTCAGCGCAACCGTGACTTCAATTGCTGGTGGTTTCACTCTTGCAGTTGCCTATTCGGACTACGAAATTTATTCTGCTTCGTTCACAAATTTGAACGATGCGGTATCTGCGGTTAACGCCTCTGCGACTCTTGCAAACTATTGCACAGCCGCACTGACGGCGGGTGCTGATGGCACTGCCGACCTTGCATCTGCCGCTTCAACAAACTTTGAAGACGGAACAGACGGCACAATTGCTACAGCCGATTTCATTGCGGCTCTTGCGTTCTTCCCCGAAGAACTCGGTTCGGGTTGTGTCGCCATTCCGGGTCTCGCAACAGGTAGCGGTGACGCAACAATTTATAACGCATTGAAAGACCATGCATCAAGCAACAACCGTATTGCTTTGTGCGGATTTGCGTCAAGCGCAAGTCTCGCAGCGGCTCGTTCTGCTTCGGAAGCATATACAAGCGCACCGAATCACGAGTTCTTGGCTTTCTATCATCCTTGGGTTGTTGTTCCCAATGGTGCGGTAAGCGTCACGATTCCACCCGAAGGTTATGTTGCGGGTGCCCGCTCTCGTACACACAACGCCATTGGTTCTTGGCGTCCGTTTGCCGGTTTGAATTCGGAAGCACAATTCGTGACCGGTACAAGCATTACGGTGAGCCGTTCAGAAGGCGACCTCATGGAAGAGGCTTTGGTCAATCCAATCCGCATCATTAACGGTCGTGTTCGAATCTACGGTGCCCGTTCACATTCGGATGTTTATGAACAGTGGCGCTTCATTACTGCCCGTGACACCATCAACTTTATTGCTGTTGAGGCAGAGAAGCGCCTTGAAGACCTCGTGTTTTCAACAATTGATGGTCGCCAAACATTGTTTGCGTCAATTATCAACGCAGTTCAAGCAGTTCTTGAACCGATTCGCATCAACGGTGGGCTCTATGAGGGTTTCACCGCCGATGGTCGGCGAATTGATTACGGCTACACCATCAAGTGTGACGCCTCGATTAATCCCCTCTCGCAACTTGAGGCTGGCTTGGTCAAGTGCCGTGTCGGTGTTCGGGTATCAAGCGTCGGTGACAAGATTGAAGTTGATTTAATCAAGTCAAATCTAACAACTGCTTTGGCATAACGGAGGAATAAATGGCACGCCCAGTTCTTTTCAAGAACCTCGCAACTCAGCGTCAGGTAGTCGCAAAGATTACCCCAAGCACCACCACTGCAAGTCTTCCTACATTCCCCGACTATTTCACGCAGGTGAGTGGAGGCGAAATCACTGCCTCCGTTGAGAAGGTTTACCATGGCGGAGACATCTTCCCCGAAACCCTTTGTGCACCTTCAGAAATTGGCGACATTACCTTGACGGGTTATGTTTCTTCGGATGCGGACTTTTTGAGCCGTCTTCAGCAATTGCGTCAAGTTGTCGGTCGTGTCCGATACAACATTGATGTGCATATTTTTGATTGCGATATTGCGGTACCGGGTGCTGACAGGTCTTATACCAATGCCCTTCTTGTTGGTTTGACCGAGCCCGATGGTGACGCAACTTCGGGTACTCCGGCGACTTTTGCGATGACTTTCAGCATTTCAACTGTTTCTGTAGCACGCACACCGCTGGCATCCGAAGCCTAAAATCCCGAATATTTAGGGTTTTGACCCTTTACGGGTTGCTTTTAAGGGGCTGACCCTGTGTTAGTGTCTGCCGTATGAGCACATCAGATGAATTCAAATACGAAGTGAAGAACGAAACCAACGCCCTTGATGCGGAAGATTCAAATGTTTTGAATCAATTGAAATCCGTCATCCAAAAGAAAATTCGGCGTGAAGACATTTACATTTCTGTCCCCGAACGACCGGGCGTGATGGTTCGTATTTCGCCAAACATCACCCAAGCACAGTTGCGTGCATGGCGCAAAAATGCTGGCGATGATACGAAAAAAGGTCTTGACACTGTGAAATTTTCTTGCAATGTCATTGCTTCTACATGTAGCGGCATAGTGATGAACGATGTCGTTGTCACGAACGATGCCGGCATCGAATTGACATTTGCTTCCCCCGAAATCATGCAGATGACGAACACGACACGCCCACACCCTGATTGTGTCCAAGCGTTTTTTGGTTTGGAACCGCATCTTGAGGCAGCGGCTGTGGCAATTATTGAAGCCTGTGGCTACGGGGATTCGGTTGATGCCGTGGACCCCACGAAGAGGTCTTCAGAGAATTAATAGACGATGACCGCATAGTCATTGCGGCGCGACTCGGAGACCTCTTCCACTGCGACCCAGTTAGATTGCTTGACAGCGACATGAACGAATGGCTCATTCGTCTTGCCTGTGCTAAAGTTATAGAACAGGATAGAGAAAAACAGGAAGCAGACATGAAGCGTCAAACACGACGCTAAGTCTGCTGGAGCGCTCAATATCCGTTTAACAACGGAGATTTGAAATGGCGCGAGAGCGTGTAGTAATAAACATAGAGGTCAACTCTGATGTTGCCACCATTGAGGCTACCCGCAAAGCCCTTGAGCGTTTAACGAAACAAAACAGCGACCTCAACGACGAATACGAAAGAAAAACTAAACGTCTCAAAGAGGTTGCAAAAGAAAACAAGAGGCTCAAGCGCGATAGCGACGCTGTCGGCAATTCGTTACGCACTCTTGGCAGGGGTCTCGCCAATTCGCAAAGCCGTTTTTCTGGTTTTAGGAAATCAGTTTTCAGTTTGCGTAAAGATTTGGGTGGGTTAATCAGCGCTTTTGGTGGCATGATTGGCATGGTCAACAAATTGTCGGTGCTAGAAATTCCGCTTCTTGCGGCGGGTATGGCTGGCATCACGCTTCTGTTTAAGAGTGGCGCTCCCTTCGTGAGACTTTACCGAGCCGCCATGAGTTCTTTGGCTTACAGTGCGGCTGGCGCTGCCGTCGCAATAACGACCTTGATTGCCGCTCAACGAGAGTTCCAATCGGTTCAGTTTGCCCCCATGTATTCGGAGGGCGCCGCAAATACCCCGGATAGGTTTGTCGCCGCTTCGCAAGCGATGAAAATGTTTGTTGACAGTTCAACGCTCGCCGTTGTCGGTTCGGAATCTTTGAGCAAGGCGTTCGCCACGCTAAGTAAACAGTCGCCGGTCACTACCTCCACCACGAAGGCTTTTGAAGGTTTGATGAACATTGTTGCTGGCAGTGGCGGGGATATAGGTAAGGGTTCCGAAAAACTTGCAGAGTTTTTGGCTACTGTCCAAAAGAAAGGTCTTGGCGGTGCGGGGGATATCGCCAAAGAGTTAGGTCCTGATTTTTCAAAGATTATTAAAGAGGCTCAGGCTTTGGGTATCAAGACTTCGGACGAGTTTTTCAAAGCGGCAGCCGAAGGAAATTTGGGTGAAACATTCCAAAAGAAGTACGCAGGTCAACTTGATGCATTGAACAATACTTTGATGGGTCGTTTCAAGCAGGCTATGGGTGAAATAAAAGGCTTGTTGAGTGATACGGGCGACCAATTTTTGCAACCTGCGGGTGATGCTTTGCAAGAAATTCAGATGATTATCCAAAGAACCATTCTTCAAATTTCGCCAATGTTGGGCAGGTTTGGGACAGAGAGTTTTCTCGGTGATGTCGTGAAATTGGTGGACAGGGCGTCTCAGGGGTTCGTGAATTTGATGAACAAATATCTGGGGACGACTCCGGGTATTTTTGAAAAACTTGGTCAATATGTTGACGGAATGGGTAGAAGGTTTGAAAAACTTCAGGACTGGGCTCGACAATTCAAAGATGCTGGTCAAGGTTTAATTGACAATTTTTTCGGTCCTGTGTTTGATGGTCTTGCCGACAAATTTAGTGGAGGTATGCATGTTCTTTCCGATTTGGTAGAAACTAATGGTCCTGCTCTTCAAGAACTTGGTGACGCTCTTGTCGGGGTGATTGGTGCCATTGGTGATTACGCGAATATGTTGAAAAAAGCATTTTTCATGGTGATGCCTTTGATTGTGGTTTTTCTCAAGATTACGGAAAAAGTTTTTTCTATTTGGACATCAATTAGTGAAAGTTTATTAAATGTGTTCGGGAATATTCCCGGCGGTTTAGGTAAGGCTTTGGCTGTTGTCCCCATCCTTTATGGTTCCTTGATTTTGTTCAGCCGTTTTTTCAAAGTGTTTGGTGGCATGTTCGGCAAGGATATGAGTGTTCGAGCGAACAATGTTTTTGTGAATGGGGCTCCTGTCGGTGGCGCAGGGATGATGGGTATGCCTTATGCAGGTATGGGCGCTGGAGGTAAAGGCACTCCCGGTGGAGGCAAAATGGGTTTCATCAGTCGTGCGAGCAACGCAGCGACAAACCGTTTCCGTGCTGGCGGAACAATACTTCAGGCTGGTGCGGCTGGTGCTCTCGCTCTCGGTAGACAAGGCAAATATGCCATGGGTCGAGGCAAGACGTTCATGAACGCCATTGGTGGCGGAAATCTGGCGCTGATGGGCGGTGGAATGCTTGCCAGTGCTGCGGGAAACCAAATCGGTGGCACTACAGGCGAAGTTGTTAGCGGTGCTGGAAATGTCATGAATATGACCGCTATGGCTTCAATGCTCGGTGGAGGAAAACTATCTTTGGGTAAAGGTGCGCTTGGCTTGAAAGGTCTTGGCGGTGTTAGCGCAATTGGCTATGGGGCTTTCAAGGCAGGCGACATTATTGGTGGACAATTCAAAGACGATTCAATTAAATCAAAAGCAATGTCTGGTTTGGCAAGCGCCGCTGCTGGTGCCGCAATCGGCGCCACTATAGGAAGTGTCATCCCCGTTATCGGCACTGGTGTGGGTGCCGCAATTGGAGGTTTCGTAGGCGGACTAAAAGGGTACATGAAGGCTGGTCAGGCTAAAGATGATGCTCAAAAAGCAGCAAAAGATATTCTTGGAGGAATCTTTGAAGAGACGGACAAACTGTTTGCCGCTGGTAATGTTGAAGGTTTAAGAGAACAACTAGCAAATTTGAATACCACGATTGCCGAAGGCGCCGCTGGGGATATTGACGAATACAACAGGAAAATAAAAGAAGCAGGTCCGAAACTTCGTGACCTGACTGAACGGATTGAAACTTTTGATAAAAACGCGGGTTTAGCGGAACGGGCTTTCGGTTTGAGCACTGATGCGTTGAACAAGTTGACGGAAGCAGCGGGGATTGACCCGCAAAGGAAACTGTTGAATTTCAGAGATATTTTGAGCCTTGTAGCCACAACCGCCGCAGACAAAGCCGTTCTTTTGAGAAAGGCTATTGGCGAACTCGGAGGGCAGGGGCTTACCGGTGTTTTAAGCGAATTTGAAAAATTCCGCAGGAGAGAAGAAACATCGACAACTCTTGATGCCGAGCAAATGAATCTTCTCGGGGGTGACACAAGCGATGAAGCCTTGATGAGATTCCTTGAGGCACAAGTTAATTTTTCTGTTGCAAGGGAGGGTGAGTTTGGCGGTTTGGGTGCCGCTCAGGCTTCAATTCTGGCGCACTTAAAACCAGGTTCTGCTCTCGGCAATCTTTCCGAAAAAGATAAACAACGGCTGACCGAGTTAACTCAAAGCATATTAGACCCAACGAAAATAATCAAGTCGCTAGACAAGACACAACTTGCAGATTTGTTGCGTGGGGAAACCGGATACAAAAATCTGTCAGACGATGAAATCATGAACAAATTAATTAAGGATGTTGGTAAAGACGGTGCGAAACTGGCGAATATTTTCAATGCGGTAGGAACTAGTAATATCACGAGAACCCAACAACTTCTCAATCCAGGACTAACCAAAGAATGGCATTCGCCGTATGGTGCGATGCCTAATACGAATCCCGGGGGTGGGAACAGAACCGTAAACGTGTTTATCAACGGTGTTTTGGACCCGAGTCTTGTACGAAAAATTAGAGAGGAACTCAACAAGGGTATTAGGGACGAAACGGAGAGAGGTTAATCAATGGCGACAACAGTGACAGCATGGATTAGATTTGACCCTTCTTCGACGAATGCCAAAGCGCTTGCCGCCAACAACGCGGTACCCAGTGTCAGACCCCTGATTATTCGTCTTCATCCATCCAAGTCTTCTGAATCCACAGAAAATTTTGAATTGCCATACAACCCAATTCAGTTGAGGTACGGGAACCTGTCGGATGAGGTAGTTCAGATTGAGCGTCCAGGGACGACCCCAATTGTCGCTTTCAAAGCACATCGTCTTATGACTGTTGATTTCAGTTTTCTTGTGGCTCAACCCGGCGACGGTATGGCAACGAGTATTGATGATGCGCTCGTCGTCTTAAGAAGGTTTTCCGCCAGTGGGAATCGTGTCGTTTCTTTGGTGAATTTTGATTTGTTGACAAATAGCCCTCATACTTTCAGAAATCAGTCAATGGAAGTTAGAACACAGGGATTGTTTTTTAACATTGTTGACATGAGCATTGAGTCTGTCAGACGAAATAAAAACAATGAGATTTCTCAGGCGAATGTGACTTTCAGTTTGGTTGAGAACCGTAATCCGAAAATTAATGTTGCCCTAATCCCGCCCTTGCCCAAAATTATCCCCAAAAAAAAATGTAAAAATAAAAAATATAGGAAACTCAACCCCAAGGAATGCACAAAAAAGAAACAAGACAAGGTCGACGTACCTAGTGCGTCGGAAGTCTCGCAAGAAACGGCAGAAAAAGCACTGGACGCCGCCGGTGCTGGCTCCCAAGTTAAGGGAGACTAAAAGGTGCCCGAGTCGTGATAAATGATTCTGTTTTTTTTATTGAGCAATGGGACTCAAAACAAAAAGTCAAATTTGCTCAGGCGGTGAAAGAAATCCGTGTCAGTTATGACATTGGTGGCTGCGCTCAGTTAACCGTATCCGTGGTTGACGAAGATTTGCGTATGTGGAACGCCAACTATTTTCAGATTGGGACAACCTTTGTTTTCAAAAAAGAAAGATTCCGTTTGGCGACCACCGAAATTCAGCAAGGAGAAGGGTTCCATTATTTGGTGACTCTTGAACTTCGGGAAGAAGCGGTTCAGAAAATGAAGGAAGACAGAAAACCTCAGGCGTTCAAATCATCTACGGGATTTGATTTTGCCGAAACGGTTGCAAAACAATTCGGTCTTGAACCCATGGTGCAAAGAGTTTCGGGCGTTAAACAGGCGACCATCAAAGTAAAGTCAACCAACAACCGTGAATCTGTTTGGGATGTCCTGCAAAGAGCGGCTCAGGACATCCAATTTTTGTGTTTTGTGGCTGGCGGCAAATTATTTTTTGTCTCCCCTTTCTTTCTTTTGGGTCGGTGGGGAATTGACCAAGTTGAGGGCGCAACGTTTGAAACGATAAACGGCAAAACACAAAAAAGAACCCTCAACTACATTCCTTTAGTTTATCCTTCGGACAAAAATTACAGATTTTTTCTTCTTGAACTGCCCAATATGAGGCGTTCCGAGGACTCCCCGAAAGAATCGGAAGGCTCCGCGTCTTTGTGGGGAGGAGAAAACTATGCAACAGCCGAGGGACAAGTTTATGACATGCGAGCCGGAATGACCGTTTATGTTTACGGCATCAAAGGTTTTGAGCAGGCATATATCATCACCTCAATTGAATATCTTTTCGGGATGCCCGAACCCGTGCAAATCAAATTTGCTACGGTCAACAAATTGGCGCCAGAGGACAAAAAAAATATTGAAAAGAAGATATCCGAAGTAGTAGTAATATCTGGGACGGGAGGCTGAGATGGTAGTCAATATATCTGACGGGTTTCAAAATTTTCAAAGACCGGAATCGACCCAACTTTCGCCTTCAACTTTTAGTTCAATCCATGTCGGTATCGTGACTGCCTCAAATTCGGCAACCAATACCGTTTTTGTTAGGGTTCCATCAATTAATGAGGTATCAGAACTCGGACCATTTAAGTGTATGCAAGGTTTCAATAACTTGGTTACGACCCCCGTCAAACAAACCGTGACTACAACAACTGCTGTCGTATCGGGGACAACAGTCCTTACGGGCGCAAATTTATCTAATACGACGACAAATCTTTCTGGGCAATACGGCAATTTGGTGATTCCCGCCGTGAACGACCGCGTCATTGTTCTGCTGTTTAATTCATCTCTAGACGAGGGAGTAGTGATAGGTAAATTATGAACACTTTACGACTGCCAATAGCCTTTAGTGTCGAAAGAAAGATGGAAACGATTACCGAAGGAACCGCCGAGTATTACAGCACCCTTTTGGCTAACACTTTGCGGATTGAGCCAAGCGAGTTGCCAATCAACACATCTTTTGGTGTGCTTGACCCGACATTTGATTATCAAAAACCCGTTGACGCTGTCCGACATGCCTGTCGGCATATCCCTGAAATTTTGATAATCGATGTTTCGTCTAAACTAGACAATACGGGTGTTGTTGACACTATGGTCAATTTTAGTATTAAGGAAACCTGATGGCTAACGCTGATTTCACACCATACGTTGATTTGACTCTTTTTGACAAAGAGGCTGCGGAAATTTACGACGACTCGGTGCTATACGCACAAACAGCGTTCCCCGAATTTCAGCCTCGTGCCGGAACTATTGAAAATGCGCTTCTTGAAGCAACGGCATATCAGACATCTAATTTAACCGCTTCAATTAACCGGCTTCCAGACGGTTTGATGGAGGGATTATTGAATTTGATGGGGTTTGCACGCAAACAAGCCGTCCCATCTTCGGCAACAGCACAGTTTGAAATAACCGTCAACACCGGCGCCACGATTTTACAAGGCACAGTTGTGTCTTTTGATGTTTTTGATTCGTCCTTGGGTTTGACCCAATTTTTGTTTGAAACCAAGGCGGATTTGGTTATTCCTGTGGGATTTACCACAGGAACTGTCGCCATCTCTGGTGTTGAGGCAGGACAATATCCAGATATCCCCCTGCCTAGCACTTTGACCCTTGTTTCAAGCACGCCGTATGTTTTTCAGGTCACTTTGACAAGTATTGCGTCTTCTGGTGTTGATGCAGAAACCGATTCGGAATATTTTGCTAGGGCTGTAAAATTTCTCGCCTCTTTATCAACATCTATAACCACGTCCTCCCAAATGAAAAATTTTTTATCCGTTAATTTTCCGACGGTGGCACGGTTCAAAGTCTACGATTTGACCAATTCTTCAAATCTCAATATCATTAGTGCTCCTGCTGCGGGTCATGTGACCGTTGCTTTGTGCGATTCAAATGGCGCTGCGGTGACAACAGAAGCAAAAGCAATTATTCAGCAAGAACTCCAAAATCGTTTGGTCGCAGGACTCACTTTGGGTTTGGTTGATATGACCACCTTCCCCATAACAATTAACGCAAGTGTCGCCGTTGAAACGGACTATTCAACCGCCTCGGTTTCTCTCGCTGTTTCTAAGGCAATAGAATCATATTTATCAATAGCCGAATGGGATTTTGTTGATTTAATCGATGTCAAATATTTGACAACGATAGCCAGCAAAGTCGATGGCGTAAAGTTTTTGGACAGTATCGCCTTGGTTTTGCCGGCGACCCCGCTTGCGGTGGTTGCGGGAACCAATGTCAGTCTTATCAAAAAAGGCGCCATCCCCATAGGTTCATGTACAACAGTCGCAATTTAACATGGCTTCAACTACGAATTATATTGACGAATCAGAAAGAACATTTGCCGCAAGCGGTTTGCTGACGTCGTTAGTCAATAATCAAATTTGGTCTACAACCGGCACGGTGGAAGCAGATGCAATCGTATACCAAGATGCGAAATTCGGTTCACTAAAACTTTCGGGTTCGGTTGATGAAAAAGTTTTTTACAATGCGTATAGCCCCTTAAGAACAACTCCGTCGCAATATTCTTTAACAACATTCGTTGAAAACAGCGACTACATAGAGGCGTATTGCTCGGTTAAAGTATCAAAAAACGCAGTTGTTTCAATCAAAACATGTCTTTATGAGGTTGCCCTACATGCGCCGACGAACACTTTCCAATATGTGACTTCTTCTCCGTCCGTGATATACGGCGAATACGGCTCTCGGGTTTTTGAAATTGGGAGTTTGGACGAGTCGGATTTTTTAATTGTCAGGGCTCTTCCGGTACAGATTCCAGATAATCAAAAACGTTATTCAATAGCGTTGGAAATAAGGGTTCAATATGCGGGTGGCTCAAACATCGGTGTTGCGAACATTTCGCGACCAACCATCATTAGAACCCATGCTTGGTTGGACAACAATTTCCTGAACCGCGCTGTTCGGGCTATACCGAAGACTTTTTTAAATCAAGATTTTGCAGAATTCAAAAAAAACGAGCCAACATACCCTCTTATGCGTCTACTTGACGTCATGACGAATTCCGCCGGTGAAATATTTGAATTGCACGATTCAATCACGCATCTCTTGATTGAGGAAGGCTTTGAAGAAGATGATTTATCTAGTTTGAGTACCCTGGTGAGCCCACAAGTCGCCGAAATAGAAACATTAAGATGGCTTGCGCAGTTCAGGGGAAGAAATCTTGTTGTCACATATGAACCTTCAACCGAAGGAGAGGAGTGGCAACTGTTTTTGCTTGACGAACCAATTTTCGGCGAACTGGATGGTGTCGGCGTTTTGGCGACGGCAAACGCTTCTCTGATGAATATTTCCGGAGGTGTTCTGGAATATTTTAGATGGCAAGTAGAAACAGGATATTATGGGCACGGTGCCGGCACCTTAGACGCTCTTGTTTCTTCAATACAACTTTTGTTGACCGGTTCAAAAACTGTAACCTACAATATTGACCCGACAGGGAATGAAATTAAGTTTTATACAAATAAAACAGAAACTTTTAACGGGGATTTATTTTCAATCGGCGACTCGTCCCCTTTTATTCTTGCGGTTCTAGAACCAGCCCGCCCCTTGGGATTGATTGTCACCCACGAATTAGTATAAAAAATCTTTACTTGCATTTCTCGTAAAAGATTTTAGGTAAAATTAGTACAACCTTTCCGACAGGGGTGGTATGGAAAACGAAAAGCCAATAAATGATTTGGTCATGGAAGAGTTGCAGAAACTTATGCGCCTCTCTTTACCAACAAAATTGGTCACTAATTTCATTATCGTTGCAGAAGTGATGGATGAAGAGTCGCAAGACCTTCAGTTGATTATTTCTGATGGTGCCTCTCCGTGGTTGGCTTTTGGGATGCTAAATAGTGCAATGTCAATGCTCAGTTCGGGGGAATACCTTCTCCCGTCCAGCGAGGAGAACGAAGAATGAAATCAGAACTAAAAGCAAACATGGGTGACCAAGCAGTCAAAGGTGCCGTATTGGGTGCCGTTGGCTATTTCGGGGACAAAATGGGCATGAGTGTTGAGCAAATTGCGGTAGTGATGCCTTTTGCTTTGACAGCCATGGCTTGGGTTTCCACAAAAATTGGCGACAAAGGTACTACGGCTATTTTCCGTGTCGTTCAAGAAGTCGTTAAAGCCCAAGGCGAACAGAAAAAAGCCAAGTAGTTCCTAGCAGCATTGCTTTGCTACCTTATACTTGTACACGACATAAAAATGTCGTTTAAAAGTTGGGGTTGCGATGCTCGCCGGAAGATACAACATAATCTGTGACCAAGGGTCAACTTTTCAAAGAGTCATAGAAATCCAAGATACTGACGGTACTGTCTATCCTTTGACTGGATATACCGCCAGAATGCAGATTCGACGGGAAATTGATGCCTCGGCGACCCTCCTTGAATTGAGCACGTCAAATTCGCGCATAGTCATTTATCCGTCTCTTGGCACCATTGAGTTGAAACTTTCCGCTTCGGAAACTTCGGCTATGACAAGGGGTGGATACTACGACCTTGAAATCGTAAAAACGAGTACCGGCGAAGTTCAAAAAGTTTTAAGAGGAGAATTCCGTCTTGAAAAAGAGGTGACTCGATGACATCTCCGTACCCGATACAGGTTGGGGTCACCCTCCCTGATGGCAACTTCAATGCGGTTATTGAAGACCAAAGAAATATTGTCAAAATTGACGAACAACAACCAAACACGGTAGTTGTTACCGTCCCCGGCGTGACTTCAAATATCGGTGCTGGTCTCGTTTATGGTTCTGGTGTGCCTTGGGAAATTGAGGTTGAAATTTAATGCCTGTTTATATCCCGTCTGACTATGGCTCTATCGGTGATATTTATATTGATACTGCCACCGGTGATTTTTATGGTCCGAAAAGCGAAGCAGGGTGGCCGAACGCCCCATTTTTTACCGCCATGACTCAGGCAACTCACGACAATGAGCGACATGTCCACACACAAGCATCGCCTTCAAGCACTTGGGTTGTCACACATCAACTGCACGGCAAGCCATCCGTAACTGTTGTTGATTCAGCGTCTACACAGGTGATTGGCGAAGTGGTGTATGATAGTGATGCTCAGGTAACAATCAATTTTACGGCACCGTTCTCTGGATTTGCGTATCTCACATAAGACATAAGGAAGTAAAATGGCAACAAAATTTGTCACGAATCTTGATTTAGTCCAAAATCAAATTCTTAATGCGCGTTTTGAGTCTGTCGCCTCCGACCCGCATTCGGGCAATTTTGAGGGTCGTCTCATCTACAACTCGACAGAAGACACCATCAAAGTCTATACGGGTGGCGAATGGCGCCGAATGGTGTACTCCGTTTCGTCGGTTGGAGCGAATGCCGCGGCGCTTACTGTTACGCAAGGTTCTGGTGCGGTAACCCTACAACTCAATCTTGCCGATGCAAGCAACATGGGCTTGCTGACCGCCGCGCATTTCAACGACCTGACCGCCGCAACAGCGAATGGAACTGCTGGCACGCTCGCCAAGCGTGATGGCAGTGGAAGCATTCATGTCGGCACCCCGACCCAGGAAACCCACGCCGCCAACAAGTCCTACGTTGACGCTGCCCGTCAGGGTCTTGATGTCAAGAAGTCGGTGCGTGTAGCGACGACGGCGTCAATCAACCTTGCTTCTGACCTTGCGGCTGGCGGCGTCATCGACGGAGTAACTCTCGTCGCTGGCGACAGAGTCCTCGTCAAGAACCAAGGCGTTGGCGGAGCCGCACATGTTGACAACGGCATCTACGTTGCTGTTGTGTCTGGCGCCGCTATTCGCTCGTCTGATGCAAACGGAACCGCGGATACTGGCGAACTTTCAGGAGGCACATTCACGTTCGTTGAAGAAGGTGCCACAAACGCAGACCATGGGTTTGCTATTTCATCTAATGGACCGCTTACTGTCGGCACGGATGCAATCAGTTGGACGCAATTCTCTGGCACTGGTTCGTTTATTTCTGGTGATGGTTTGTCAAAAGACGGCAACACAATCAATGTCAATGTTGTCGCAAACAGAACAGCAATCACTGGAGACGCCGTTGATATTGCCTCCACTTATGTTGGTCAAGCAAGCATCACGACACTCGGCACAATTGAGACGGGTGTTTGGAATGGCACAGATATTGCTGTCGCGGATGGTGGTACTGGTGCTTCTGATGCAACTACCGCAAGACAAAACCTTGGTGTCAAGACAACTGCTGGCGCGGTCACTACAACTACCTCGACTCTTGCTCGCGTCGTCGCTCAAAATAGTGCGGCACATTCTTCGGGAACTTCAACGACGACTGTTACCCACAATTTCAATACGACCGACGTAATTGTTCAAGTGTACGAGGTGGCGACAGGCGAAACCGTTTTTGGTGATGTCACTCGACCAAATCCAGACACAGTTCAGGTTGTATTGTTGGGCAATCACGCGGCGAATGCGTTTAGGATTGTTGTAACCGCAGTTTAAAACATAGTTGACCTTGAGGGGTCAGCGAACGAGAAGCAATAGCGATTGAGGTCGCAAGTGGCACAAAAATTCGTCACCCCTATAACTATAAAAAATTTGGCGTCCGCTGGCTCGGATGCGCTTACGGTTTTTCTAAACGGCGAAGTTTATGGTCGCGTAAAACTTGAGGCAGGTGGTCGTCTCTCTTGGGGCGACGGCACTGGTTCTTACGACACAAATCTTTACCGTGATTCAGCAAATGTTCTTGCAACCGACGATGTTTTAAAAGCGACCGCCGGCGTCGTCACGATGGCGGTCGCCGGCGTGCCGACCGCTCCGCTCCCCGATGGCGCCATTGCGGTGGACACCGCGGACAACTCTTTTTATTATCGCGCCAACGGTGCATGGAGCGAAATTAGTGGTAACTCAACAATTACGGTGAGTGACACGGCGCCAGCCGACGCAGAAGTTGGCGCTCTCTGGTTTGATTCCACGAGCCTCGAGATGTTCATCTACTACGGTTCGGCTTGGGTTCAATTAAATGCCGACACCGGCGCACAAGAACTATCCGACCTATTTGATATTGAATTCAGCAATCTTATCGCTGGTCAAATTCTTAAATACGACGGTGAAAAATGGATAAACGAAACTGGTTCAAGCACGACAGTTAGTGATACGGCGCCAGCGAATTCCGCATCGGGCGACCTTTGGTATGACTCATCGACTCTCGGTTTGTTTATTTATTACGGCGGTAACTGGGTTGAGTTGAATTCCGACACCGGCGCGGAGGAACTATCTGATTTAACAGACATCAATATAA